>JADKLW010000422.1_pt1 | contig 18183 bp, 16 predicted proteins | sample 8641881 | NCBI WGS metagenome assembly JADKLW01 (sample SAMN16272185, study PRJNA661076) | feces metagenome | isolation source: fecal sample from diarrhoea affected cattle B | host: Bos taurus | place: South Africa: Lokaleng Village, Mahikeng | collected 2019-09 | reverse complement strand
CCGACCTGGCCCGGTCGCTGGAGATCTCCTCGGACGTCTACTACTACGACGTCGGCGCCGAGCTGTTCGGCAAGCCGGACCAGCCGCTGCAGCGCTGGGCGCGGCTGTTCGGGTTCGGTCGCGAGACGGGGATCGACCTGCCCGGCGAGGCGAAGGGCATCGTGCCCGACGCCGAGTGGCGCAAGCGCCGCAACCAGCAGGAGATCGACTGCCGCGAGCAGCGCGGTGTCGAGAGCTGCGGCCTGGTCTTCGACCTCAACGGCCGCTACCTGCTCGGCGACAACGTCAACCTCTCGGTCGGCCAGGGCGACCTGCTCGCCACGCCGCTCCAGCTGGCCACGGCCTACTCCGGGCTCTACGAGCCGCCGGACCAGCCGATCAGCGATCAGCTCCGGTTCCCCACCCCGTACCTCGGCCACCAGGTCCAGAACTCGCGGGGCGAGCTCCTGCAGCAGTTCGACGTCGAGCCGCCGCGCGTCGTCAGCGCGGGCTCCGCCGAATGGAAGGCCAAGGTCCTGGAGGGCATGCAGGCGGTCACCGCGTCGCCCGAGGGCACCGCGTCGTCGGTCTTCGCGGGCTGGGACCAATCGCGGTATCCGGCGTTCGGCAAGACGGGGACGGCCGAGCGCTGCCCCGAGTCCGCCTGCGCCGACCAGTCGTGGTTCGCGGTGATGGTGGCCGACGCCGAGCGCCCGATCACCGTCGTGGTGACCGCCGAGGCCGGCGGCTTCGGCACCGACGCCGCGGCGCCGATCGCCTGCAAGATGCTCCGCACCTGGTACCAGCAGTCGGGCAAGCAGGTTCCCTGCGCCGCCCCGACCACGGCGAATCGGACCGAGTAGATGTCGGGCGATCAACGGACGCGGTCCGCGTCCCCGCGGGCCGACGTGCGCGGCCGCCGTTCACGGCTCGCCGGGCTGTTCGACGCGCGGATGCCGTTCGATCCGATCCTGGCCGCGGCGACGATCGGCCTGACCGCCTGCTCGGTCTTCGTGCTCAGCGGCGCGACCGAGGGCTCCTACTTCGTCACCCGGCAGATCGTCTACGGGGTGCTCGGGGTGCTGGTCGCCGCGGCGGTCTCGCGCTTCGACTACGCGCGCCTGCAGGCGATCAAGTGGCCGCTCTACGGCTTCATGATCCTGTCGATCGTCGCCGTGGCGATCTTCGGCGAGCCGGTCAACGGCTCGACGCTGTCGATCACCCTGCCGGGGTTCAGCTTCCAGGCGTCCGAGCTCGGCAAGGTGCTGCTCGCGATCTCCGGGTCCGCGCTGCTGGTCCAGCGATCGCGCGAGGTCGACACCGGACGGACGACGCTGCTGTTGCTCGCCGTGATGGGCCTGCCGGCCCTGATGGTGGTCAGCTCGGACCTCGGGTCGGGGCTGGTCTACGGGGCGATCACGATCGGCGTGCTGCTGATCGGCGGGACCCCGGGTCGCCACCTGGCGTGGATCGGCGGGATCGCGGTCACCCTCGCCGTGGCGGTGCTGGCGGTGCTGCCCGCCGCCGGGGTCGACGTGCTCAAGCCGTACCAGGTGGACCGGCTCACGGCGTTCCTGGAGCCGGACGGCGGCAAGGACCTGCAGCCGGGCGAGATCGACCCGACCTACCAGCTCGAGCAGGCCAAGATCGCGATCGGATCGGGCGGCAAGACCGGTCGCGGCGACGAGGCCACGCAGCAGCAGCTGAACTACCTGCCGGAGAGCCAGACCGACTTCATCTTCGCCTCGGCGGGGGAGCGGTTCGGCTTCGTCGGGGTGGCGGCGATTCTTTCGCTGTACGCTCTGATCATGTGGCGAGGCCTCCGCATCCTCGCCACGTCCCGAGACTTCTACGGAGCGGTGCTCGCCGCGGGTATCCTGGCGATGCTGCTGTTCCAGGTCTTGATCAACGCCGGGATGAACGTCGGCATCATGCCGATCACGGGCATCCCGCTCCCACTTGTGAGCTACGGCGGATCATCCGTGCTCTCGACCTACCTCGCGATCGGCCTGCTTCAGGCGATCTACGCGCAGAGCAGGGTCGCGGCGCGACGCGGTCCGACCGTGGACAGAACCGATTGAGGTATCCGTGAAGAAACAGGTCCTCGTGAGCGTGGACCGCGGGGAGACCCGCGTCGCGCTCCTGGAATCCACCGAGGTTCCCGCCGCAGGCGGCACCCAAAACGCCGCCGAAGGCACCAGCAGCGGCCGTCGTCGACGCCGCGGCCGCGGTGGCGGTGGCGGTGGCGGCAACGGCGGTCGGAAGTCCGGCGCGGCCGGTAGCGACTACCGGGTCGCCGAGCTCTACTTCGAGCGCCGGTCTAACCGTTCGATCGTCGGCAACGTCTACAAGGGCCGGGTCGACAACGTCCTGCCCGGACTCGAAGCCGCGTTCATCGACATCGGCCTGGAGAAGAACGCCTTCCTCCACGTCGACGAGATCCGCCTGCCCGGCGTCAAGGTCGTCCGCCGCGGCCATGGCGGGAGCGACCAGCCGAAGATCGGCGACCTGATCAAGCCCGGCGACGAGCTGGTCGTCCAGGTCACCAAGGACCCGCTCAAGACCAAGGGCGCGCGGGTCACGATGGACCTGACGATCGCTGGTCGCTACCTCGTCTACGCGCCCAAGGGCGAGGGGATCGGGGTCTCGAAGAAGGTCGACGACGCCGAGCGCAACCGCCTGCGCAAGGAGGTCAAGGACATCGAGCTCGCCGGCGGCGGCGCGATCGTGCGGACCGCCGCGCGCGGCGCCGTCCGCGAGGACTTCGAGCGCGAGCTGCCGTACCTCTTCAAGCTCCACGAGGTGCTGGAGCAGCGCGCCCAGGAGATGTCCGGGCCGTGCATGGTCTTCCAGGAGGCCGACCTGTCCGTCCGCGTGGTGCGCGACATCTTCAGCTCGGAGTTCGAGCGGGCGATCGTCGACGATCCCGCCCAGGTCCAGCGGCTGAAGTCGTTCTTCACGCGGACCGCTCCCGAGCTGGTCGACAAGGTCGAGCTGTGGGAGGAGTCCAAGCCGCTGTTCGACGCCTACGCGGTCGAGGACGTGATCGACGGGCTGCTCGGCCGCCGCGTCGACCTGCCGTCGGGCGGCTACCTGATGATCGACTACGGCGAGGCGCTGACGGTCATCGACGTCAACTCCGGGTCGTACACCGGCAAGGGCAAGCAGGCCCGGCTGGAGGACACGATCACCCGCACCAACCTCGAGGCCGCCGAGGCGGTCGTCAACGAGCTGCGGCTGCGGGACATCGGCGGCATCATCGTCATCGATTTCATCGACATGGCCCGGCAGCGCAACCAGCGCGACGTGCTGAAGAAGCTGCGCGAGAAGCTGGCGGAGGACCGCACCAAGACCTTCACCGCCGAGATCTCCAAGCTCGGCCTGGTCGAGATGACCCGGCAGAACGTCACCGAGGGCGCTCGCGAGGTGATCACCCGCGCCTGCCCGACGTGCGACGGCGACGGCGTGATCAAGAGCGAGGAGACGCTCGCGATCGAGTTCGAACGGCGGTTGCGGGAGCTGGCCGCGCGGGCCCCGGCGAAGTCCGAGGCGTTCCTGGTCCGGATGCACCCCGGCGTGGTCGCGGAGTTCACGGGGCAGAGCGCGAAGGTCCTGCACCAGCTCGAGGCGGCGACCGGTCGCTACTTCGTCTTCGAGGGCTCCGAGCGGCTGCCGCTCGACGAGTTCGAGATCGTGATGGAGGGCCCGATCGACGAGGTCAAGGAGCGGGCGATCCCGTTCCAGGAGGGCGAGGAGGTCCTCGTCCAGATCGTCGAGCCGCACATGTACAACGTGGACGACGCGGTCGCCAAGGTCGGCGGCTACGTGGTCTCGGTGACCGGCGGCGGACGGTTCGTCGGCGAGAAGAAGCTGGTCCGGATCGAGCGCGCGGGTCGGACGTCGGCCAGCGCCGTGCTGCTCGGCGCCGACGCGCGGCCGGCGGAGGCGGAGGCCGAGCCGGCCCCGACGGCGACGAAGTCGCGCTCGCGCTCGCGCGGCCGGGGTCGGGGTCGGGGTCGCGCGGCGGCGGACCCGACGGACGTCGCCGAGCCGCAGGAGACCGTGGCGGATCAGACCGCGGCGGACGGGAGCGCGGTGTCGCCGGACGTCGAGTCCGAGCCGCCGGCGGAGCCCGTGGGCGGTGCGGCGTCCGATGCGGCCGACGACGCGGCCGACGAGCCCGCACCGTCGCCGGCGCCCAAGCGGCGACGCACCCGCCGCCGCGCGGTCGAGGAGATCGTCGAGTCGGCCGTGGAGACCGCCGTGGAGACCGTCGAGGCGGTGGTCGAGGGGGCGACCGCGTCGCCGACGGCCGACGAGCCCGCGCCGCCGAAGCGCACCCGGACGCGCCGCCGCAAGGCCGCCGCCGCCGACGCGTCCGACGACGGGGGTGGCGCCGCGGACGAGCCCGACGACGCCGCGGGCGACGACGAGACGCCCGCCCGCAAGCCCCGCACGCGGACCCGGGGACGTCGTGGTCGCGGGGCCGCCGCGCAGCGACCCGACGCGGAAGCGGCCGATGACCTATCCTCTCCTGTCCGGCGACGCACGGGTGGTGCGCGCCGTTCTGCCGCGTCCCCGGACGGATCGTCCGCCGGAGCGACCGCAGAGACCAACTCGTCCGAGTGAGCCGTATGTACGCAATCGTCAAGACCGGTGGCAAGCAGTACCGCGTGGAGCAGGGCCAGGAACTCCTGGTCGAGAAGCTCGACGCCGAAGCTGGCGCCGCGGTAGAGCTGGAGCCGGTGCTCGTTCGTGGTGACACGATCGCGCTGAGCGCCGACGCCCTGAAGTCCGCCAAGATCGGCGCCACCATCGTGGAGCACACGAAGGGGCCGAAGATCCGGATCTTCAAGTTCAAGCCGAAGCGTGGCTACAAGCGGACCACCGGTCACCGCCAGCCGCTCACCCTCATCCGGATCGACTCGATCTCGGCCTAGCGGTCGAGCTCGAAGAGGTACAGAACTCATGGCACACAAGAAGGGCCTCGGCTCCTCCCGCAACGGTCGCGACTCGAACGCCCAGCGCCTCGGCGTGAAGGTCTTCGGCGGCCAGGTCGTCACCGGCGGCGAGATCATCGTCCGTCAGCGCGGCACCCGCTTCAAGCCCGGCAAGGGCGTCGGCATCGGCAAGGACGACACGCTCTTCGCCAAGGCCGAGGGCATCGTCACGTTCAACCGTGGGTGGCGCGGTCGCGTCGTCACGATCGAGCCGGTCGACGCGGTCGAGGAGACCGCGGCGGCCTAGCCCATCACCCGTTGGCCGCACCGTCCGGTGCGGCTCGCAGGACCGACGGCCCGCCAATCGGCGGGCCGTCGTCGTTCGGCGGCGCCGCCGCCGACTTGTGCGAGAGACGCGACTCGCCCCGGGTCGACGGTCCACGATTCGGACGGCGCCCAGCCGGGTAGCCAGGCGGCATGTCGATCCTCACCGCCGCCAACGCCTCCCGTGCGATCGGGATCGGCCGCATCGCCTTCGGCGCCGCGCTGATCGCGGTGCCCGCCAAGGTCGGCGCGTCGTGGCTGGGGGAGTCGGGCACCAGCCCCGGCGCCCAGGTCGCGCTGCGGGGCCTGGGCATCCGCGACGCGGTGATCGGGATGGCCCAGGTCCACACCGCGGGCGATCCCGATCGCGGCTACCGCTGGGCCCGGACCAGCGCGTTCGGTGACATCACCGACCTGATCGCGACGGTCGCCGCCTCCCGCGATCTGCCCCGCAGCGGCGTCTACGGCACCGCCGCCCTGGCCGGCGTCGCCGCGGCCGGCAGCCTGGTCGTCAGTCAGCTCATGCGTTCGGAGTAATCGACGCGGACCGACCGTCCGGGGGAGACCAACGGCCACGCGGCGGGCGGGCCGGGGGAGACCAACGACCACGCGGCGGGCGGGTCGGGGGACGTCGGCAACGGCGGGATCCGATCCCGGACCCCGCGGGCCTGCGTCGAACCACGGTCGAGCGCGCGCCAATCCGGACCGTTTCCGGATCGCCGGGCTCGGGTGCCGCACGATGGCGAGATGGAGCCGAATCGCCGCTGTCGTTCCCGCGGGTCCTGCGCTGGACGCCTGCCGGGTCACGAGGCCCGCGCAGCCCCGCGTGCGCCTACCGCGTCGTGCGCTGCACGCCCCGTCGCCCGTGCCGGCCGCGCAGTCGTTGACCCGCTCACCGGGACGCCCGCTGCACGCCCCGTCGCCCGTGCCGGCCGCGCAGTCGTTGACCCGCTCACCGGGACGCCCGCTGCACGCCCCGTCGCCCGTGCCGGCCGTGCAGCCGTTGACCCGCTCCCCGGGGCGTGCGCTGCACGCCATCCCCGCCGCGAGGACCATGCAGCCCCGGCACCGGCTGCTCCGTGCGACGTCCACCTCGTCGGGAGCGCGACCTGCGGCGCCGGCGTCACGTCGATGCGGCGGGGCGGGTGATGTCGACGATGTCTGCTTCGAGGCACACGACCGGCGACGGGACGTCCGCGGCGCCGGACGTGCAGATCGCCGCGCTCGCGGCACGGCAGCGCGGCGTGGTCCACCGGAATCAGCTACTGGCGCTCGGCTTGCACCGTTCCGCGATCGCGCGTCGGGTCGCGTCGGGACGACTGCACGTGGTGCTGCCGCGGGTCCTGGCGGTCGGGCACGTCGCGCTGCCGGTCGGCGGGCGAGAGCTGGCCGCGATGCTGTGGCGCGGGCCGACGAGCGTCCTCAGCCATTCGACCGCCGCCTGGATCCTGGGGCTGGGACCGGCGTCCGCGACGGTCCACGTCAGCAGCTCGGCGGGCGGCACGGCGTCCCGCATTGGCGTGCGGACCCATCGACCGAGGCGGCTCGACCCCGTCGACGTCGAGCTTCGCGACGGGTTCCGGGTCACGGCGGCGCCGCGCACCCTGCTCGATCTCGCGGACTGCGAGACGCAGCAGGACTTCGAGCACCGCGTGGCGGAGGCGCGATACCGGCGACTCGTGTCCGACGAGGAGCTGCGGGACGTCGCGACGCGACACCCCCACCGGCGCGGAGCAAAGGCGTTGACCGACGTGCTGGACGCCGAGCGCGAGCCGGCGTTTACGCGGTCGCGCGCCGAGCGGGCGTTCCGCAACGTCCTGAAGCGCGCCGGGCTGCAGTTTCCGCGCACCAACGCCCACGTCATCGGGTTCGAAGTCGACGCCTTCTGGGCGGACGAGCGATTGGTGGTCGAGATCGACGGCTACGAGGCCCACCGCGGCCGGCAGGCCTTCGAGCGCGACCGACGCAAGGCCGCGGCGCTGGAGGCCGCCGGATACCGCGTGCTCCGGGTGAGCTGGCGGCAGATCAAGGATCAGCCGGAGATGGTGGCGGCCGTGGTGGCCGCCGCCCTGGCCCGCGCCCGCTGACCTCTGGCGCGTACGGTTCACGGCGCGGGGGTGGACCGTGCCTCGATCACCCAGGTGCAGGATCGGAGGCTCTACGGGGCGCGGCTCCGCGGGGTCGTGCGGCGTGGGATCCGGATCCCGGGACGGGAACTGCACAGCTCGCTGCCCCGTCGCACCATGCAGCGCCGGGCTCGGATAACGGGTAGGGAACTGCACGAACCGCCGTGTCGCGCGACCGTGCAGCGTTGGACGCGGGTTGCGAGCTCGTCGCTGCGTGGTCGGCCGTTCGGTGACGTCGTGCAGCCGCGGGCCCGGGTCTGCGGCCGCGCTCGGACATCCAAGCGACGCGCTACCGACCCCGCCCCGGCCGCACCTGCGACCATGAGCCGGTGCTTTCGGATACCGCGCACATCTTCGTCCAGGGTGGGCACGGCGGCAACGGCAGCATGTCGTTCCGTCGCGAGGCCAACGTGCCGAAGGGCGGTCCGGACGGCGGCGACGGGGGCCGGGGCGGCTCGGTCGAGCTGGTCTGCAACGACTCGTTCCGCGACCTGCAGCAGTTCTCGCGCCGCAGCCACTACAAGGCGCCGCGCGGCCGGCACGGCGAGGGCGCGCTGAAGAAGGGGCACGACGGTGAGGATCTGATCGTCAACGTTCCACCGGGGACCCAGGTCACCGGGATCGACGGCGCCGTCCACGACCTGATCGTCCCCGGCCAGCGAGTGATCGTCGCCAAGGGCGGCTCCGGCGGCCGGGGCAACGCGCGGTTCACCACCCCGACCCGCCAGGCCCCGCGGTTCGCCGAGAACGGGCTGGACGGCGACGAGGGGTGGATCGACCTGCGGCTCAAGCTGCTGGCCGACGTCGGCCTGATCGGCGTCCCGAACGCCGGCAAGTCGTCGCTGCTCGCCCGGATCACCAGTGCCCGCCCGAAGGTCGCCAACTACCCGTTCACCACCCTGTCGCCGGTGCTCGGCACGATCGACGGCGACGAGCGCCAGCTCATCCTCGCCGACATCCCGGGGCTGATCGAGGGCGCGAGCGAGGGCAAGGGGCTCGGCCACGAGTTCCTCGCCCACGTCGAACGCTGCCGGCTGCTGGTGCACGTGCTCGAGTTCCAGCCGCAGGACGGCAGCGACCCGGTCGAGAACTACGAGACGATCGAGGCCGAGATCGCCGCCTACGACGAGCGGCTGACCGGCCTTCCCCGGATCCTGGTGCTGAGCAAGGCCGACCTGGTGCCGCCGGAGGTGGCGGAGGACGCCCGGGTCCAGTGGCGGACGCGGCTCGACGCCGACCAGTCCGCGCGCGATCCCTCGTACGTGCCGAACGCCCAGCGCGAGGAGTGGGAGGACCGGATCGAGCCCGAGGTTCCGGTCCTCGTGATCTCCAGCGCCACCGGGCAGGGCATCGACGAGCTGCGGGCGCTGCTGCTCCGCACGGTTCCGCTCCAGGACGCGGTGGCCGCCGTCGACCTCGGCGGGGAGCCGCTCGCGGACCACCGGACCTACACGCCGTCGGCGCAACGCGACTGGAAGGTCGTCCGCGACCGCGACGGCAGCTTCCGGGTCACGGGTCCGGGGATCAAGCGGCTGATCGCCCGTCACGACATCGACAACGAGGAGGCGCTCGAGTACGTCGAGAGTCGCCTGCGCAAGATGGGCGTGATCGAGGCGTTGCAGGAGCAGGGGTTCGAGCCCGGCGACGAGGTCGAGATCGCCGGCGTCGCCTTCGAGTTCGACCCCGAGGCGTGAAATCGCGTGCATGCGAATCGGTCGCATCGGGTAGCCGCTCCGGCAGTGCTCGAGAGGAACCCATCCCGCTGAGCCGCGGGAACGAGGCCCGTGATCGCGACCGCGATCACCGCGGCGACCCCACGTCGACCGCCCGCGCGAGGTGCTCGCGATGACCGTCCCGCCCCTCGGCTCGACGATCTTCCGGTACGTCACCGACAACGCGGACTCGGTGCTGCAGCTCGCGCTCGGCCACGTCTGGATCGTCGCGCTGTCGATGGCGATCGCGACCGTGGTCGGAGTCGGGCTCGGCGTGCTCACCTACCGGTGGCCGCCGGTGGCCGGGCTGGCCCTGTCCGTCGCCGGCCTGTTCCTGACCTTCCCGTCGTTCGCGCTGCTCGGCGTGCTGCTGGCGATCATGGGCCTCGGAGTCACCCCGGTCGTGATCGCGCTGGTGCTCTACGCGCTGCTGCCGATCATGCGCAACACGATCACCGGCCTCCGCGAGGTCGACGGGATGGTGCTGGACAGTGCCCGCGGGCTGGGCATGAGTCCGGTCCAGCGGCTCTACAAGGTCGAGCTGCCGGTTGCCTGGCCGGTGATCCTGGCCGGTCTGCGCACCTCGACCCAGCTCGTGGTCGGGATCGCCGCGATCGCGGCGTACGTCAACGGGCCGGGGCTCGGCAAGTTCATCTTCTCCGGGCTGTCGCAGCTCGGCGGCGCCAACGCGCTCAATCAGGTGGTCGTCGGCACCGTCGGCGTGATCCTGATCGCGCTGATCTTCGACGCCCTGCTCGCCCTGCTCGGGCGGGCCACCATCTCCAGGGGGATCCGTGTCTAGTACCGAGACGACCAGCTCGCGCCGTGCGTTGCGCGAGGCGATGGCGGCCGGGACCGCCGTCGAGATCGACCTGCAGTCGGTGACCAAGCAGTTCACGGGCACCGGAGCCCCCGCGGTCGAGGACTTCTCGCTGACGATCCCCGCCGGCGAGATCGTGGTCTTCGTCGGGCCGTCCGGTTGCGGCAAGACGACCACGATGCGGATGATCAACCGGTTGGTCCGCCCGACGAGCGGCCGGATCCTGATCGGCGGCGCGGACGCGGCGAAGATGAAGACCGACGACCTGCGGCGGCGGATCGGCTACGTCGTCCAGCAGGCGGGGCTGCTGCCGCACCTCACGGTCCGTCAGAACCTCGAGGCGGTGCCGCGGCTGCTGAAGTGGAAGTCCGCCCGGATCGACGAGCGCAGCAGCGAGCTGTTCGAGCTGGTCGGCCTGGACGAGGCGGAGTTCGCCGATCGCTACCCGCGCGAGCTCTCGGGCGGTCAGCAGCAGCGCGTCGGGGTGGCCCGCGCGCTGGCGGCCGATCCGCCGATCCTGCTGATGGACGAGCCGTTCGGCGCGCTCGACCCGATCACCCGGGACCGTCTGCAGTCCGAGCTGCTGAAGATCCAGCGGCGCGTCCGCAAGACGATCGTCTTCGTCACCCACGACATCGACGAGGCGATCAAGCTCGGCGATCGGGTGGTGGTGCTCAAGGAGCGCTCGCGGATCGCCCAGCAGGGTCCGCCCGACGAGATCCTCGCCAATCCGGCCGATCGCTACGTGCGCTCGTTCATCGGTGGGGGCGCGGCGGTCAAGCGGCTGCACCTGGTGCGGGTCGAGGACCTGGAGCTGGAGCGGTATCCGGCGTTCACCGAGCCCGAGGGCTACGACGAGATCCTGCGGCAGCTACAGGAGACCGGCTACGAGTACGCCCTGCTGCTGGACAACCACCAGCGTCCGCAGCGCTGGCTGCACCGCGACGAGCTCCAGGATCGACCGGGTCGTCCGGATCTGGAGGGCCAGGCGGTGCAGGGCGTCGTGATGGCGACGACCACGCTGCACGACGCGATGGACGAGATGCTCAGCTCCGGCACCGGAGTGGTTCCCGCCGTCGACGACCGCGGCGCCTACATCGGCACGGTCCGGCTCGATCAGGTGACCGACGCGCTGGACGACATCCACGTCACGGCGGTCGCGGAGCAGGAGGACTCGGCGCCGGTCCAGACGCTGGCCGAGATCACCGGCGAGCTCGACAGCCGCGAGCTGCAGACCGCCCAGGAGATCCTCGATCGGGAGCGCGTCGCGCGGCAACGCGACGAGACGGACGGCGCGTCCACCGACGACGAGCCGAAGGAGACCGAGGGCGCGTGAGCGGGGGACGCCGACAGCTGATCGTCACGCCGCTGCTGGTCGTCGTCGCGCTCGGGCTGCTCTACGTGCTGGTGGGGAAGCAGACCGACGGGATCGCGGTCGCCTCGCTGACCGCGGACGAGAACGCGACCTCGGCGACCGCCTTCGGCTCGAAGGTGATCGACGCGTTGCAGCAGCACGTCAAGCTGGTCGGGATCTCGGCCGCGATCGTGCTGGCGCTGGGGATCCCGCTCGGGATCATGCTGACCCGGACGCGGAGCCGGATCGTCGGGACCGTGGTCAACGGCGTCTTCAACGCCGGCCAGGCCGCCCCGGTGATCGGCGTGCTCGTGCTGCTGGTGGCGATCTTCGGACTGAAGACCTGGGTGCCCTACGCGGCCCTCGTGCTGTACGCGGTGTTGCCGGTGATGCGCAACACCGTCGAGGGGATCCGCAACGTCGATCCGGCGCTGCTCGACGCGGCGCGGGGCCAGGGCTACTCGCGCCGGCAGGTGCTGACGCGGGTCGAGCTGCCTCTGGCGGTGCCGGTGATCCTTGCGGGGATCCGGACCGCTCTGGTGCTGCTGGTCGGCACCGCGACGCTGGCGACCTTCGTCAACGCCGGGGGGCTGGGCGACATCGTCAACGACGGAATCAAGAACCAGCGCCAGGCCGTGATGATCACCGGCGCGGTCTTTGCCGCCGCGCTCGCGGTGATCATCGACTGGCTGGCGGCGATCGCCGAGCGCTACCTGAGCCCGCGCGGCCTGCGACGGGAGGGAACGGCATGAGCGTTCGACGCAATCCCGCCCCGAAGCCCGTGGCGCGGGGGCGCTCCCGGCGCTCCGGAGCCCTCGCCGTGCTGGCGACCGCCACGCTCGCGCTGGCCGGTTGCGCCGGGCAGTACAGCGGGGGCAGCGAAGGGCCCCTGGAGGGCGCCGAGATCGCCTTCGGCTCGAAGGACTTCACCGAGCAGAAGGTGCTCGGCCAGATCGCCGTCCAGTACCTGCGGTCGCAGGGCGCCGACGTCTGGGACCAGACCGGCCTGGTCAGCTCGCAGGCCGTCCGCGATTCGCTGACCCGCGGCGACATCGACGCCTACTGGGAGTACACCGGCACCGCCTGGATCACCTACTTCGGCAACGACGAGCCGATCGCCGATCCCGAGAAGCAGTTCGAGGCGGTGCGCGACGCGGACGCCAAGCGCGGGATCGCGTGGATCGACAAGGCGCCGCTGAACAACACCTACGCCTTCGCGATCAAGCGGTCGAAGGCCGAGGAGCTCGGAATCGACTCGCTCGACCAGATCAAGGACCTGATCGCGTCGCCGAAGGGCAAGGACCTGACGTTCTGCGTCGAATCGGAGTTCGCCAACCGCCCGGACGGGATGCCGGGAGTCCAGCGGACGTACGACTTCCGGGTCCCGGCGAACCGGGTCCTGCGGCTGGACACGGGGCTGATCTACTCGCAGACCGGCAACGGCACCTGCACCTTCGGCGAGGTCTTCGAGACCGACGGCCGGATCAAGGGGCTCGATCTGGTGCTGCTGAAGGACCCGAAGAAGTTCTTCCCGCCGTACAACGCGGCGATCTCGATCCGCGACGACGTGCTCGAGGAGCACCCCGAGATCGAGCCGATCATGAAGCCGATCGCCGACAAGCTGACGACCGAGCAGATGCAGACGCTCAACGCGCAGGTCGACATCGACGGTCGGCTGCCCGACAAGGTCGCGCGCGACTGGTTGCGGGACGAGGGCTTCGTCGAGGACTGATCCCGCCGACTACCCTTCTGCGGGATGTCCCTGACCGTCATCAAGCTCGGGTCGAGCGTCGTCGCCGACGACGCCGGCGGGCTGCGTCACGAGGGCCTGGCCGCGATCTGCGCGACGGTCGCCGAGCGGCACGCGCTCGGCGAGCGGATCGTCGTGGTCAGCAGCGGCGCGATCGCCCGCGGGATCGCCACGCTGCGGTTGCCCGAGCGGCCGTCGGCGATCGACCAGCTCCAGGCGGCCAGCGCGGTCGGGCAGGGACGATTGTTCCGGGAGTGGGACGATCTGCTGGCCCGGCACGGGTTGCTCGCCGCCCAGGTCCTGCTGACGCTCTACGACCTCGGGGACCGCGAGGCGTTCGTCAACGCGCGCCGGACGCTGACGCAGCTGCTGGCGTTCGCGACGGTCCCGGTGATCAACGAGAACGACACCACCACCACGGACGAGATCAGCTTCGGCGACAACGACCTGCTCGCGGCGCAGATCGCGATCATGATCGGCGCCGACCGGTTGGTCCTGCTGACGTCGACCGACGGGCTGTTCACCGCCGATCCGCGACGTGATCCGAACGCCCGGCTGGTCGAGGAGATCCACGACGTCGAGCAGGCGCTGTCCGAGCACGACGTCGGCGCGACCACGTCGAGCCTCGGCACCGGCGGCATGCGCAGCAAGGCGCTGGCCGCCGACATGGCCGGCGCAGCGGGGATCCCGACCGTGGTGGCGAGCGGGCTGCGACCGGAGGCGCTGCGACGGGTGCTCGCCGGTGAGCCGGAAGGCACGCGGTTCGTCGCGGGACCCGCGCGCTGGTCGAGCTTCAAGCTCTGGCTGCGCTACGCTAAGCAGCCCCACGGCACGATCGAGATCGACCACGGCGCCGCGCGAGCCGTCACCCAGGCGGACAGCTCGCTGCTGCCCGTCGGCGTGATCGGGGTCGAGGGCGACTTCAAGCCGGGCGACGCGGTCGACATCCGCCACGACGGCCGGATCGTCGCCAAGGGGATCAGCGGCTACGCGGTCGGCGCGCTGCGTCGGGTGATGGGTCAGCGGACCGAGCAGGTTCTGGCCGCGCTGCCGGGATCGCCGGCCGAGGCGGTCCACCGCGACCGGCTCGTGGTGCTCTGAGCGGCGCGTCGCTGCTTGGCGAGTTCATTCCGACTATCGGAACGAACTCGCCAAGCAGGCGGGACGTCAGGTCAAGCCCGCGTCGTGGACCAGCAGCGCGATCTGGACGCGGTTGGTCAGGTCGAGCTTCTGCAGGACGTGCGAGACGTGCGCCTTGACCGTGGCCACGCTCATGTGCAGCTCGCTCGCGATCTCGGCGTTCGGCTTGCCCTGGCCGACGGCGATCGCCACCTCGCGCTCACGTTCGCTGAGCGCGGCGATCGCCAGGCTGGCACAGGCCACGCGGTCGTCCGGGCGGGGCTCGGCGACGTGGGCGATCAACTGACGGGTGACGGCGGGGGACAGCATCGCCTCGCCGGCCGCGACCAGGCGGATCGCCCGCACGATCTCGGCCGGCGGGCTGTCCTTGAGCAGGAACCCGCCCGCGCCGGCCCGCAGCGCCCGCAGCACCTGGTCCTCGGCGTTGAGGGTGGTCAGCATGATCACCTGCGCCCCGCCCGCCGCGCCGCCGGACGGCGGAGCGCCGTGCAGCCGCTCGACGGCGGTCAGCCCGTCGATCTGCGGCATCCGGATGTCGAGCAGCACCACGTCGGGGCGGTGCGCGGCGACGGCGGACAACAGCTCGCTGCCGTCCGAGGCCTCGCCGACCACGCGGACGTCGTCGGTGCCGTCGATCATCATCCGCAGCGCGCTGCGGACCAACGGGTCGTCGTCGACGAGCAGGACCCGGATCGGCGAGCTCACGTCGGCCACGGCAACCAGGCTCGCAGACCGAAGCCGCCGTCGTCCGTCGGCCCGTGGTCGAGCCGGCCGGCGGACAGCTCGATCCGCTCGGCCAGGCCGACCAGGCCGGTGCCGGTGCCGGGGATCTGCGGCTCGCGAGCGGCCCCGATCCGGCCCGGCGTGAGGACCTCGAGCGTCAGGCCCTCGCCGGGCCGGCCGGCGACCGCGACCGTGACGGTCGTGCCGGCGGCGTGCTTGCGCGCGTTGGTCAGGCCCTCCTGGACGATGCGGTAGGCGGTGCGGCCCGGTCCGGCCGGGTAGCGGTCGAGCTCGCCGACCGCGATCCGTGCCCGGATCCGCATCCCGGCGTCACGCGACTCGTCGAGCAGCGTCGGCACCGCCGCCAGCGTGGGCTGGGGGCGCGCCACCACCGCGCCGTCGCCCGCCGCGTCGTCCTCGCGGAGCACCCCGATCACCTCGCGCAGGTCCTCGAGCGCCTGGTGAGCGCTGGCCCGGATCACGCCGGCGGCGCGCGAGACGTCCTCCGGCGGCGCGTCGGGGCGGAACTCGAGCGCGCCCGCGTGCATGCTCAGCAGCGAGATCCGATGGGCGAGCACGTCGTGCATCTCGCGGGCGATCCGGGTGCGCTCACCCTGCTGCGCCTGCTCGATCCGTAGCTGCTGCTCGCCCTCGGCGCGGATGGCGCGCTCGCGCAGCGTGCGCACGAGCTGGCGGCGCGAGCGGATCACCATGCCCCAGGCGACGGAGGCCGAGATCATCATCAGCACGAACCCGACGACCACCCAGTAGGGCAGTTCCGGGTCGGGGTAGAGCACCATGTACGGGAACGTCAGGAGGACGTGGAGCCCCGCGACGACCAGCGTCGTCCGCGCCGGACGGTGCACGGCGACCGTGAAGATGAAGATCATCGCTGCGCCGCCCGCGGCGGGCGAGAGCACCGTCAGGGGCGCGATCCCGACCGCCAGCGCCACCGGCCAGCGTCGACGGACCCAGAGCGCGAGGCAGGCCGGGACCGCGATCGCGATGTCGACCCAGCGCCACGGGCCGTCGAGCACCCGGGTCTCGGAGGCGTCGATCTGCGCGAGCAGTCCGGCGACGATCGCGAGCAGAAAGCAGGCGACGTCGACGGCCCAGTCGCGGGCCGTGCGGGGCGGGGGCCGATCGTCGACCTCGGTGTCGTCCCAGAGCACGGCAGGCAGCAGACGACGGAGCCCGGCGGCGGGCTTCGCGGTGGGAACGATCGGTGGCGCCGGTCGGGCCATGCCGCCAGCCTACGGATCGACCGCCGCGGCGGACACGGCCGTCGGTCGAGCGCAACCCCGCCCCCCGTCGACCATCGGCGGGGCCGGCCTAGACCGATGGCCGATGCGGGCATCCGGCGGCTGCGCGAGGATCCTCCCGTGATCGTCGTCGAGCACCTGACCAAACGCTACGGAGAGCACACGGCCGTCCAGGACGTGTCGTTCGTCTGCCAGCCCGGCACCGTGACCGGGTTCCTCGGGCCCAACGGCGCCGGCAAGTCCACCACGATGCGGATGATCTGCGGCCTCACGATCCCGACCGCGGGTCGTTCGTCGGTGGTCGGCGCCGCCTACCGCGACCTGCCCAACCCCGGTCGCGAGATCGGCGTGCTGCTCGACGCCTCGGCGCAGCACGCCGGCCGCACGGGCCGCGAGATCCTCGGCCTGTCCGCCCAGACGCTCGGCGTCGACGCCGGACGGGTCGACGAGCTGCTCGAGCTCGTCCAGCTCTCGGGAGCGCGCTCCAAGCGCCGCGTCGGCGACTACTCGCTGGGCATGCGCCAGCGGCTGGGGATCGCCCACGCCCTGCTCGGCGACCCACGGGTGCTGATCCTCGACGAGCCGGCCAACGGCCTCGATCCCGAGGGCATCCACTGGATGCGTGGGCTGCTACGCGACTTCGCCGACCGCGGCGGCACGGTGCTGCTGTCGTCGCACCTGCTGCACGAGGTCGAGGCCGTCGCCGACCGGCTCGTCGTGATCGCGCGCGGCGAGATCGTCGCCGAGGGCGAGAAGTCCGAGCTGCTGGCCGCGACCGGCGTGCTGGTCCGCAGCGCCGACCCCGCCGCCCTGCGGCGCGCGCTGACCGCGGCCCAGATCGCGTCGACGACCACGTCCGACGGCGCCGAGATGGTCGAGGCCGAGGCCGAGGCGATCGGCCGGCTCGCGCTCGACGCCGGGGTCGTGCTGACCGAGCTCCGACCGGCCGAGAGCGCCGGCCTGGAGGAGATGTTCCTGGCGCTGACCGGGACGACCGCCGACGCCGAGTCGGCGCTCGCCGCGAGCCCGAAGGAGACTGTATGAGCACCGCCGTGGCCCAGCCCACCCCCGACGGAGCCGGCGCGGTCACGCCGCGCTCGTTCCCGACGCCGCCGATCGGCCGCCTGGTCCTGGTCGAGCTGCGCAAGATGATCGACACCCGCTCCGGGCGCTGGCTGCTGATCGTGGCGGTGTTGATCGCCCTGGTGATCGCCGTGGTCCGCGGCCTGACCGGGTCCGAGGCGGACCGCACGCTGGAGGGCGCGTTCGAGCTGACCCTGTTCCCGTTCGGCGTGCTGCTGCCGGTGATCGGCATCCTCACGGCGACCAGCGAGTGGTCGCAGCGCACCGCCCTCACCACCTACGCGCTGGTGCCGCGGCGGATGCGGATCGGCGTGGCCAAGCTGCTCGCCGCGATGCTGCTGGCGCTCGTCGCGCTGGTCGTCTGCCTGCTGATGGGCGCGGTCGGCAACGTCGTCGCGATGACCGCCGGCGGCGCCGAGGGGTCGTGGTCGATCTCGGCCTCCGAGCTGCTCCAGGCGCTGGTGGCGAACGAGCTCAACCTGCTGATGGGCGTCGGCTTCGGGCTGCTGCTGATGAGCCCCGCGCTGGCGATCGTCGCGTTCTTCGCCCTGCCGACCGTGTTCAGCATCGTCGGTGAGCTGGTCTCGGGCTTCGACAAGGTCTGGGCCTGGATCGACACGAGCGTGACCTTCGCGCCGCTGATGGAGGGCGAGGCCACCGGCAACGACTGGGCCAAGCTGATGGTCAGCGCCCTGATCTGGATCGCGATCCCGATCGCGCTCGGGTTGATCCGGACGAACCGGCGCGAGGCCAAGTAGCGGAAGCGACGGGTTTCGGTCGCGTAGGATGGAGCGATGTCCGCCACCGCGACCGAGGTCCGATCCGTCTCCGAGCAGTGCCGTCAGGCGCGGATCGCCGGCCGTCGTCTGGCGGCGCTCGACAGCGTCACGAAGGACGCCGCGCTGAACGCCATCGCCGCCGCGTTCGCCGCCAGGATCTCGTCGGCCCGGGCGTCGATCGCGTCGGCGAT
>JADKLW010000420.1_pt1 | contig 18202 bp, 14 predicted proteins | sample 8641881 | NCBI WGS metagenome assembly JADKLW01 (sample SAMN16272185, study PRJNA661076) | feces metagenome | isolation source: fecal sample from diarrhoea affected cattle B | host: Bos taurus | place: South Africa: Lokaleng Village, Mahikeng | collected 2019-09 | reverse complement strand
GACAAGATCACGCCGGGGATGCTGAACGCCGCGTTGCGGCTGAACATCCCGACGGTCTTCGTGTCCGGCGGTCCGATGGAGGGCGGCACCGCGACCCTGGTCGACGGGACGGTCCGCAAGGGGCTCAACCTGGTGACGGCGATCGCCGAGGCCGTCGCGGACGAGGTCTCCGACGACGACATCGCGATCATCGAAGAGGAGGCCTGCCCCACCTGCGGGTCGTGCTCGGGGATGTTCACCGCCAACTCGATGAACTGCCTGATGGAGGCGCTCGGCCTCGGGCTGCCGGGCAACGGGTCCGTCCTGGCCACCCACACGGCGCGCAAGGCGCTGTACGAGGACGCGGGCCGGATGGCGGTCGAGATCTGCGGGAAGTACTACGGCGAGGACGACGACTCGGTGCTGCCGCGGTCGATCGCGACGCGCGAGGCGTTCGAGAACGCGATGACGCTCGACATCGCGATGGGCGGGTCGACCAACACCGTGCTGCACCTGCTGGCCGCGGCCCAGGAGGCCGAGCTGGACTTCACGATGCAGGACATCGACGAGCTCTCGCGGCGCGTGCCGTGCCTCTGCAAGGTCGCGCCGAACGGCGTCTACCTGATGGAGGACGTCCACCGGGCCGGCGGGATCCCCGCGATCCTCGGCGAGCTGCTCCGTGGTGGGCTGCTGCACGACGAGGTCTCGACGATCCACGCGCCGACGATGCGGGCGTTCCTGGAGGAGTGGGACGTGCGCGGCCCGAAGCCGAGCGAGCGCGCGGTCGAGCTGTTCCACGCCGCGCCCGGCTGCCGGCGCTCGGCCCGGGCGTTCTCGCAGTCCGAGCGCTGGGAGTCGCTGGACGTCGACGCGGCCGATGGCTGCGTCCACGACATCGAGCACGCCTACTCGACCGACGGCGGCCTGGCGATCCTCTACGGCAACCTCGCCGAGCGCGGGTGCGTCGTGAAGACGGCCGGCGTCGACGAGTCGATCCTGACCTTCAGCGGCCCGGCGGTCGTCGTCGAGTCGCAGGAGGACGCGGTCGACGCGATCCTCAGCGACCGGGTCAAGGAGGGCGACGTCGTCGTGATCCGCTACGAGGGTCCGCGCGGCGGCCCCGGGATGCAGGAGATGCTCTACCCGACCTCCTACCTCAAGGGCCGTGGCCTCGGAGCGGCGTGCGCGCTGATCACCGACGGGCGGTTCTCGGGCGGCACGTCGGGCCTGTCGATCGGCCACGTCTCGCCGGAGGCCGCCTCGGGCGGCGCGATCGCGCTGGTCGAGAACGGCGACACGATCGCGATCGACATCCCCAACCGCGCGATCGAGCTGCAGGTCTCCGACGACGAGCTGGCCGAGCGCCGCGCGCAGCTCGAGGCGACCACCGGCTACCGCCCGGTCGACCGCGACCGGGTCGTGTCCCCGGCGCTGCGCGCCTACGCGGCGATGGCGACGTCGGCCGACACCGGCGCCGTCCGCGACGTCGACGCGGTTGAGCGTGCGGTGGCGCAGGCGGCGGCGAGCGATGCCGCGGCGGCCAAGCTGGACGCCGCGGTCTGAGGGCGCCCTCAGGCACCCAACAGGCAAAAAACACAGATCTCAACCGGCAAAGAACACACCCGCGAGTCGGCCAGCCTGGCCGACTCGCTGCCTGCGTCTACCAGGCGCCGAAGAGGGGGCCGGTGATGCCGGCCGGGATGTCCTGCGCTTGGTTGACGAAGAAGAAGAGGATCAGCATCGCACCGATCAGTGCGAGGTTCTTGTTGAAGTGGATCTGCTCGCCCTGCTTGGCCTGGGCGTCGGATTCCTTCCAGAACGCGTGCATCATCAGCGTCACCGGGATCAGCGTCAGGGCGAGGGCGAGGGCGGCGAGGTCGACCCAGATCCCAAGCACGAGGGCGATCCCGCCCAGGGCGAAGACGACGCCACTGGCGATCACGCCGGCTTCGGCGGCGGGTACGCCCTTGGATGCGGCGTACTGCGCCATGCCCTTGCTCTGGGTCAGGTGGCCGACGGCGGAGAGCAGGAAGATCACGGCCAGCAGGATGCGGCCGACGAGGAAGACGATGTCCATGGTGAAGCGATCCTAAGTCGTTGCGGATAAAACTACCTGGACGGGATCGTACCACGTAAAACGGACTGTGGTCCGATTTCCTTCGTCGTGCGGGTGGGCCTCGTGCTCCATCAGCCCGTGGGTCGCACGCTATCGCTGGTGCCGGGCGAAGGCAGCGAAGGGCGCCATCGGGTCAGTCGTCTGCGCGTGCTCGCGGGCGACGCCGTCCGCGGTGACGGCGCCCTGGAGTCGCTCGCCCGCGGCAGGCATGGCGAAGCCGTGGGCCGCCGACTCCGCGGTCGTCGTTGCGAACACCATCCGGGAGACGCCCAGCAACGTCGCCAGCGAGGCGCACATCGGGCACGGCTCGCTGCTCGAGTAGACGACCGAGCCGGCTAGGCTCTCGGCGCCGCGCGCCCGGGCGGCCCGCCGCAGCGCCACGACCTCGGCGTGGGCGGTGGGGTCGTCGTCGGCGAGGGCGCGGTTGGCGCCGGTCGCGACGACCTCGTCGTCCAGCACGACCACCGCGCCGAACGGGTGCTGGCCGTCGGACGCGCTCGCCACCGCGATCCGCACCGCCTCCTCCAGGTGCTCGCGGTCGTGCGCGTGTTCCGACCCGGGGGGTGGGGCGAAGAGCGCGCCGGCGTCCTCCAGCTCGTCGATCCGTTCGATCCGCTTCAGCAGCGCGGCGTCGCCGCTGCTGGCCCGGAACTTCTCCCGGATTGCCTCGTCGCTTGCCGGGCGCTGCGCACTGCCGTCGACCACGGGCACCTGGCGGGTCGTCGTCCCGGCCCGGGTCGTGACCTCGACGCGAGCCGGCATCGCGTGGTCGCGCGTCGGCAGGTCGGGATCGACGAGCACTTCGATGCGGTCGGCCAACGCCGCGACCACCGGGTCGGGCGTGAAGGCCGTCGGGTCCGAGCGCCCGCGGATCAGGGCGGTCGCCACCGCGTACGGCAGCGAGAACCGGCCCGAGAGCTCGTTGGCCCGGGCCGGACGGCCGACCTTGTCGGCGACGTCCGCCGTGGTCCAGACCCGGACTGCGGTGATCGATGACGGATCGTCCGGCGTCAGGGCCAGCGCCGCCTCGATCGCGGTGTGGCAGGTCATGCACGCCGCGTGCTGTTTGATCGTGCTCGCCAGCAGGCGGGGCCGGGTGACGCACGGCGCTGTGACCGCCCCGCCCGCCCCGCCCAGGACGTCCGCGAAGAGCGTGTCGAGCGCGCCGGACGCCCCGGTCATGCCCGCGGCGGCCAGCTCGACCGCACGGACCGCTGACGCGGCGGCGGCTCCGGCGAAGGCGTGGCGGGCGGTGGCGCCCTCGAAACAGGCGTCCCACACGGGGACGACGGGCAGCGTCGCGGCGATCCGTGCCGGCTCTCGCACGCCGACGCCGAGCATCACGGCGACGCCGACCGCCGCCCCGACGGCGGCGAGGCCCGCGTGGGGGTGCACGGGATAGCGGGGGGCGTGTCGCTCGTGCAGGGCCGCGGTCGCTTCGTAGCCGGCGAGGAAGCCGTCGAGCAGTCGCGCGCCATCGACGCGGGCGCACTGGCCGGCCGCGAGCACCGCCGCCGCGACGTGGACGCCGGCGTGAACGCCGCTGGCCGCCGCCTCGTCGAGCTCGAGCCAGGTGCCGACCGTTCCGTAGGCGAAGGCCGCGGTGGAGGCGCTCGCTCGTGCGTTGGTTCCGGGCAGCCATGCGCCGCCGGTTCGTGGGGCCTCGTCCGCTGCGAGCGCCGCGACGACCCGGGCGCCGTCGGGCCTGGCGGCGCCCGCGATCACCGCGCCGACCGTGTCGGCCAGCACCAGCGCTGCGCGTCGGCGGACCTGGGGCTCGACCGAGCGCCAGTCGGCGTCGCCGCAGGCCGTGACCAGTTCTTCCCATTCCCGCATCTAGCGTTCCCTTCCGTGGGAGAGTCGTTCACGGGCTGAGGGATCTCTGCTTGACGACTCTGCATCCAGCAGTATACAGTTGGATGCAGGCCGCTCGAGAAGAGGCCTGCGCCGACCAGGTCGGCGGCTGAGCGTCACGAGGAGAGAGACGGCATGCGGTGGACTTCAGGACGGCGTTGGGGAATCGCACTCGGAGCATCGGTGGTGATGGCGACGGGCCTCGCGGCCTGCGGCAGCAGCGACGACGGCGGCGACGGAGCGAGCGCTTCGGGAGGCAAGGTCGGCTACTCGGCGACCTCGCTCGGCGACGCCTATCGAGTTGTTTTGGCCAAGCAAGCTGAGATCGGGGCGAAGGCCGAAGGGCTGGACCTCCAGCCGCCGACCGACGCGAACAACGACCCGGCGAAGCAGATCACCGACGTCACGACGATGCTCGGGCAGGGCATCGAGGGCGTGATGATGGTCGTGCTCGACAGCAAGGCGATCAAGCCCGCGCTCGACCGCGCCGAGGCCAAGGGGGTCCCAGTCGTCGCGATCGACCAGGGTCCGATCGACGGCAAGGTCGCGATCACGGTGCGCGGCGACAGCGTCCTGATGGGGCGGCAGTCGTGCGAGATGCTCGGCGAGCAACTCCAGGGCAAGGGCAAGGTGCTCGAGCTGCAGGGCGCGCTCGACGGACTCGTCGGCCGGGAGCGCAGCGAGGGCTTCAACGCCTGCATGAAGGAGAAGTACCCCGGCATCACCGTCGTGTCGAAGCCAACCACCTGGCTGCAGGAGAAGGCGACCACGGCGACCCAGACGGTCCTGTCGACCGACAAGGCGGTCAACGGCCTGTTCCTCGCCAGCGACGCTGCGATGCTGCCCGGGGTCATCAAGGTCCTCGAACGGCTCGATCGCCTGAAGCCGGCGGGCGAGCCCGGGCACCTGCCGCTCGTGACCATCGACGGCTCGCCGTACGCCCTCGACCAGGTCCGCGAGGGCTACGTCGACGGCCTCGTGTCGCAGCCGCTCTCGGACTACGCCCGCTGGGCCGCGCACTACATGAAGCGCGCGCTCGACGGCGAGACGATCGAGGTCGGCGAGACCGATCACGACTCGACGATCATCGAGGAGAACGGCAACCTCTCCGACGTCCTGCCGACGCCGGTCGTCACCAAGGAGAACGTCGACGACGACGGCCTCTGGGGCAACCAGGCCGGCGACGACGCGAGCTGACCGATGGCGACCCGGTCGATCACCGCGGAAGATCCGCAGGGCGCGACGCAGGTCCCGCCGGCGATCGAGATCATCGGCGTGAGCAAGCGCTTCGGATCCACGCAGGCGCTCTGCGACGTCTCGATGACGGTGCCCCGGGGCGCGTCCCGCGCGCTGCTGGGCCGCAACGGCGCCGGCAAGTCGACGCTCGTGTCGCTGCTGACCGGCATCGACACGGTCGACCAGGGGGAGATCCGGATCGCCGGCACGGTCGCCACGGGTCAGGACGAGCGGATCGGCTGCGTGTACCAGCGGTCGTCGCTGATCCCCGCGTTGACCGCGGCGGAGAACGTCCTGCTGCGGAACTACCCCCGCGGCCGGGCGGGCCTGATCGACTGGAACTCGCTACGCCAGCAGGCCCGGGCAGAGCTCGATCGCTGGGGCATCGGCGAGCTGGCCGACACCCCGGTGGCGGCGCTCGATCCCGTGCACCGCAAGGCGGTCGAGATCTGCCGGGCGCTCGTCGTCGAGCCGGAGGTCCTGATCCTGGACGAACCGACGGCTGGGCTCGACAAGCGCGACGGCGAGCGGCTCTTCGACCTGCTGGGCGGCCTACGCGAACGTGGCGTGACGCTGATCTACATCTCGCACCACCTCGACGAGGTCTACCGGGTCTGCGAGTCGGTGACGGTGATGCGCGACGCCCGCCACGTCGTCACCAGCGACCTCGGCGATCTGCCGATGGACGCGCTGGTCGCGGCGATGGTCGGACCGGACGCGCCGGCGACGGCCGCCGCTCGGGCCCGCGATGTGGGCGCCAGCAACGAGGTGCTCATGACGGCCCGGGACGCCGGCGTGCCCGGCGGCGTGGGGCCGGTCGACCTGGAGATCCGGCGACACGAGTGCCTCGGGATCGCCGGGCTCGAGGGATCGGGCAAGGCCGATCTCGCCCGTGCCCTGGCCGGGCTGCTGCCGCGCAGCGGCACGCTCACGGTCGCGGGCCAGCTCGTGCCCGCGGGTAGCGTCCCGGCCGCGCTCGACGCCGGTATCGGGTTCGTCCCGGAGGACCGGCACCACGACGGCATGGTTCCCGGGTTGGACGTCAGCGAGAACTCGACGATGACCGCGGTCACGCGGATCGGCCGGCGACTCGCGGCGGTCCTGCCGCGGGTGATCCGCCGGACCCGCCGCGACGACGTCTACCGCCGGCTCGCCGAGACCTGGCAGATCAAGGCGTCGTCCCCACGCCAGTCGATCGCGGAGCTCAGCGGTGGGAACCAGCAGAAGTGCGTGATGGCGCGAGCGTTGGCCACCCAGCCGCAGCTGCTGGTGCTCGTCAACCCCACGGCCGGGATCGACGTCTCGGCCAAGGCCTCGATCGTGGCCACGCTCGGGAACGTCCTCGACGACGGCGCCGCCGTGCTCGTCGTCTCGGAGGACCCCGACGACTTCGTCCTCTGCGATCGCGTGCTCGTGATGTTCAAGGGCCGAATCAGCACCGAACTGAGATCAGGGTGGGACGAGAAGGAGCTCGTCGCCGCCATGCAAGGAGCAGAACAGTGAGCGACACAGCAACTCCGACCGTCGAGCTGAAGGGCGCATCGCGCCGATGGCGGTCGATCGATCTCAGTGGCGTGCGCGAGCTCGCGCTGCTGCCCGTGATCCTGGTCGCGGTCATCATCGGCGCCTCGGTCAACGACGCCTTCCTGACGACCGACAACATCCTCGAGAACGTCCTGGCGGCGAGCGCCGTGCTCGGCGTGCTCACGGTCGGCGCCGCGATCATCATCATCGGCGGCCACTTCGATCTCTCGGCCCAGTCCGTCGTCGCGTTCGCGCCGATGGTCTCGATCTGGCTGGTCCTGCCGGCCGCGGAGGGCGGGGCCGGACTCGGTCTGAGCCCGGGTCTCGGGATCGTCGTGATGGTCCTGATCGGCGCCGGCATCGGGGCGTTCAACGGCTTTCTCGTCGCGAAGCTGAAACTGAACTCGTTCATCGTCACGCTGGCGATGCTGATCCTGCTCCAGGGGGTCACCCTGGGCGTCTCCGGCGGCGAGACGAAGACCAGCCTGCCGGAGGCCTACGTCTACCTCGGAACGGCGTCCTTCTTCGGGATCCCGGCGGAGGTCTGGGTGGTCGGACTGACCTTCCTGCTGGCCGGCCTGGCGATGCGTTTCACCGTCGCGGGTCGGCGGGTCTACGCGGTCGGCGGCAACCCCGACGCCGCGCGGGCCGCGGGCATCCGCGTCGAGCGGCTGACGTGGATGCTGTTCGTGATCAGCGGCATGCTGGCGGCGCTGGCCGGACTGCTGCTGACCAGCCGCATCGCGTCGGTCACCGCGAACCAGGGCACGAACATCATGTTCACGGTCTTCGCGGCCGCGGTGATCGGCGGCATCGACCTCAACGGCGGCCGCGGCCGAATCGTCGGGGCGGCCACCGGCGTGATCCTGCTCGGGGTGATCCAGAACATCCTGCTGGTCTCGAACGTCCCGTCGTTCTGGGTCAACGCGATCTACGGCGCGATCATCCTGCTGGCCCTGATCCTGGGGGCCCTGACCCAGGGATCGCTGATCGGTCGGCTCGTGCGGCGGCGGGGATCCGGCTCGGCGTCGGCGCCGGGCGGAGAGGCGGTGACCCGTGCCGACGGCTGAGCGCCCCGACGTGCTGATCGTCGGCGCCGGTCCCTCGGGCGCGGTCGCCGCCAAGCGGTTCATCGAGGCGGGGATGTCCGTGCTCTGCCTGGAGCAGGGGATCTGGCCCGACTACTCGCGGGCCCGCGCGGGCTTCCCCGACTTCGAGCTGATCGCCCGCAAGGAGTGGAACTGGGACCCGAACGTGCGTCAGCGCGTCGGCGACTACCCGGTGGACTGCAGCGACAGCGACGTCTCCGCCCTGATGTTCAACGGGGTCGGCGGCAGCTCGGTCAGCTACGCGGCGCACTGGGAGCGGTTCCTGCCGTCGGACTTCCGGGTCCGCACGCTCGACGGGGTCGCCGACGACTGGCCGATCAGCTACGAGGAGCTCGAGCCGTACTACGTCGAGGTCGAGCGCCAGTTCGCGGTCTCCGGCCTCGACGGCGACCCGTGCCTGCCCCCGGGCGAGGGCCCGCCGCTGCCGCCCGTGCCGCTCAACAAGGTCGGGCGGATGGGCGCCAAGGCGCTCAACGAGCTCGGCTGGCACTGGTGGCCGGCGAGCAACGCGATCGCGACGCGCGACTACGGTCGCCTCCACGCATGCGTCCAGCGGGCGGCGTGCCCGTTCGGCTGCCCGACCGGCGCGAAGGCGTCGACGGACCGCACGCACTGGCCCGACCTGCTCGCCGCGGGCGCCGAGCTGGTGACCGGCGCCACGGTGACGCGTATCACCACGAGCTCCGACGGCCTGGCCGACGGCGTGGAGTGGACCGACGCCGAGGGCGCCGAGCACCACCAGCCGGCGTCGACGGTGGTCGTCTGCGCCAACGGGATCGGCACGCCGCGGCTGCTGCTCGCGTCGGGGCTGGCCAACTCGTCCGGCCTGGTCGGCCGGCGGTTGATGATGCACCCGTTCGCGAACGCCACGGGCGAGTTCGACGAGGATCTGGAGAGCTGGCGCGGCCCGCTCGGGCAGTACCTGCACTCGATGGAGTTCTACGAGACGGACCGCTCCCGCGGCTTCGTCCGCGGGGCCAAGTGGAACCTGATGCCCAGCGGCGCGCCGCTGTCGATGATGCTCCCCGGGCTCTGGGGCGACACGGACACCTGGGGTCCGGCGTTCCACGAGGCGCTGCGCTCGCGGGTCGGGCGCTCGGTGGTCTGGGGCGTGATCTGCGAGGACCTCCCGGAGGAGAGCAACCGGGTCGTGCTCGACGACGACGGCTCGTCGCCGTTGCCCGGCGTCAAGCTGCACTACAGGACGTCGGACAACGCGCGGCGGATGATGGAGTTCCACCTCGAGCGGCTCTCCGAGGTGCTCGACGTGATGGGCGCGCAGCGCAAGACCCTTACGCCCGCGATCCGCGACTCGGGGTGGCACCTGATGGGCACCGCCTGCATGGGCCTGGACCCGGACCGCTCGGTGGTCGACCGCGTGGGGCGGACCCACGACGTCGCCAACCTGTTCGTCTACGACGCGAGCGTCTTCCCGACCTCGTCCGGGGTCAACCCGACCGCGACGCTGGCGGCGAACGCGCTGCGCTGCGCCGACGCCCTGGTCCGCGACCGCGACCGTCAGCGGGTGCCCGCATGAGCTCCGCGGTCACGCCACAGCTGCGCGCGACGCTCGCGTCGGTCGCCGACCTGATGGTCCCCGGCGACGGCGAGATGCCCGCGGCGTCGGTCGCCGGCGTCGCCGAGAACCTGCTCGACGACGTGCTGCGCGCGCGCCCCGACCTGCAGGTCCCGCTCGTCGCGTTGCTGCAGCGGATCGCTCCGCTGTCGCCCGACGGAGCGCTGGCCGCCGTACGCGACGACCGGGCGGCCGAGGACCTGCTCGCGCTCGTCGTGGTGGGCGGGTACATGATGCACCCCGCGGTCGGCGCGGCGGTCCACTACCCCGGCCAGCAGCCGCAGCAGGTCAACCCGTTCGACATCAACGACGTGATCGACGAGGGATTGCTCGACCCCGTCGTCGAGCGCGGATCGATCTACCGCCCGACGCCCTGAGTCGACGCGGATCCTCTTTCCCCTTCAGCACCCCGATTGGACTTCCATGAGCAGCACGACCACCGAACCCCGCCGCTACGACCACCTGATCGACGGCACGTCCGTCCCCTCGGACGCGGACCGCCTGATCCGTCGCGATCCGTCCTCGGGGCAGCTCGTCGCGGAGTACGCCCACGCCGGACAGGGCGACGTTGATCTGGCCGTCGCCGCGGCCCGCCGCGCGTTCGACGACGGCCCCTGGCCGCGACTGTCCGGAGCCGACCGCGCCCGGCTGCTGCGGCGCTTCGCGAGCCTCGTCGACGGCGCCCGCGAGCGGCTGGCGCGGCTCGACAGCGAGGAGGTCGGCAAACCGATCTCGATCGCCCGGGGCGAGCTCCAAGGCGTCGTCGCCCACATCGAGTACGCGGCGTCGCTCGCGCACACCGAACGCGGCGACGCGTGGACGACGCTCGACACCGACTTCGTCGCTTACGCGAGCCAGGTGCCGCTCGGGGTCGCCGCGCTGGTGGTGCCGTGGAACTTCCCGGCGCTGATCCTCGCGCAGAAGCTCCCCTACGCCCTCGCGGCGGGCTGCACGACGGTGATCAAGCCGTCGGAGTTCACGTCCAGCAGCGCGGTCGAGATGGTGCGGCTGGCCCACGAGGCGGGGATCCCGGCCGGCGCCGTGAACCTCGTCACCGGCCTCGGGCCGACCACGGGGCAGACGCTGACGTCGCACCCCGACGTCGACGTGGTCTCGTTCACCGGCTCGACGCAGACCGGGCGTCTGGTCGCTAGCGCCGCGGGCCACAACCTCAAGCGGATCGGCCTCGAGCTCGGCGGCAAGGCCGCCAACGTGGTCTTCGCCGATGCCGACCTCGATCGTGCGGCCGACGCCGCCGTCTACGCGGCGTTCATCAACCAGGGCGAGTGCTGCGTGTCGGGCGCGCGGCTGCTCGTCCAACGCTCGGTCGCCGACGAGTTCGTCGCCGAGGTCGCGCGGCGGACCCGGACGCTGCGGGTCGGCTCTCCCGCCGACGAGGCGACCGACATCGGCCCGCTGATCCACGGCGAGCACCTCGAGCGGGTGCTGGGCTACGTCACGGCGGGGCACGAGTCGGATGCGACCGCGATCACCGGCGGCGAACGCCTGACGGACGACGGGCTCGACGACGGCTGGTTCGTCGCGCCGACGATCTTCACGGGCGTCGCGCCGACCGACCGGATCTTCCAGGAGGAGATCTTCGGCCCGGTGCTCTCGGTGGTCGAGTTCGACGACGCCGACGACGCGGTGCGACTCGGCAACGACACGGTCTACGGGCTCGCCAACGCGCTCTGGACGAGCGACATCGCGACCGCTCACCGCGTGAGCGCGCGGCTGCGCTCCGGGACGGTCTGGGTCAACACGAACGTCGACGGCGCTCCGGCGCTGGCGTTCGGCGGGACGAAGGACAGCGGCATCGGTCGCGAGGTCGGACACGAGGGGCTGCGTGAGTTCACCGAGTCGAAGACGATCCAGATCCGCAGCGGGAACCGCCAACTGCCGTTCCCCCGCCGGACGGGAGGCACGGCATGAGCGGGCGTCTGCACGTCGCGGGCGGCACCGTCGTCACGCCGACCGGCGAGGTCCAGGCCGACGTCGTCGCGGAGGACGGCCGGATCGTCGCGATCCAGGAGCCCGGTCGGCCGACGACCGCCGACGAGCGCGTCGACGCCAGCGGGCTGCTGGTCTTCCCGGGGTTCATCGATCCCCATGTGCACTCGCGCGATCCCGGGATCACCGACAAGGAGGACTTCGCGCACTCGACGGAGGCCGCGCTGGCCAGCGGGCTCACGACGATCTTCGAGATGCCCAACGCGGTCCCGCCGGTGACGTCCGCGGCGATCTTCGACGAGCGGGTCACCCACCACGAGGCCGTCGCCTCGGTCGACTTCGGGCTCTGGGGGCAGGCGATCGGCGACGAGAACCTCGACGACCTGGCGGACCTGGTCGGCCGCGGCGCGGTCGGGATCAAGCTGTTCTGGGGCTACGCGCTCGACCGGGAGACCAAGCGGCTGGTCTACACCGCGGGTGACGTCGATCCCGACCAGCTGATCCAGCCGCCGGACATCGGCGGCGTCCGTCGGATCGTCGAGCGGATCGCCGGCGCCGGCGGCCTGTTCTCCGCGCACTGCGAGGAGTCCGGGATCATCGCGGCGGCCGAGGCGGCGCTGCCCGACGGGATTCGTGACTACGCCGACCTGCTCGCGGCGCGGCCGTCCGTGGCCGAGGTCGTCGCAGTCTCGGCGGCCACCGAGTTCGCCCGGGAGACGGGCTGCCGGTTGCACATCGTGCACGTGTCGGCCCGACGCACGGTCGAGTTGCTGCGGGTCGCGCAGGCGGAAGGCGTGGACGTGACCGGCGAGGCCTGTGCCCACTACCTGGTGCTCGACGACCGCGACGTGGAGCGGATCGGCCCGGGGATGAAGGTCTATCCGCCGATCCGGACCGCCGACGACCGCGAGGCGCTCTGGGACGGCCTCGACGACGGCACGCTGAGCATCGTGGCGTCGGACCACGCGCCGCACGCGCCGGAGGACAAGGCGCTGCCGCTCGGCGTGCAGCCCGCGGGGATCCAGGGGATCGAGACGCTCGTGCCGTTGCTGCTGGACCGAATGGTGGCGGGGCGGCTGAGCCCGTCGCGGGTCGCGGCGGTGCTGTCGGCGAACGCGGCCCGCCGGTTCCGCGTCGACCACCGCAAGGGCGCGGTCGCCGTTGGCCGCGACGCCGACTTGACGATCGTCGATCCCGACCGCGACTGGCGGATCGATCCCGCCAACCTGCACACCAAGCACCCCGTGTCGATCTTCGCCGGCTTCGAGGGGCGGGGCGCCGCGGTCGCGTCGGTGCTGCGCGGTCGGCTGGCGATGCGCGACGGCGATCCCGTCGGCGATCCCGCAGGTCGCTTCGTCGCCGCCCGTCCGGGAGCGAACGCGTGATCGCGATGCAGACGACGGCGCTCGACGCCCTGGTCGCGTCGGTCGGCACGGCGGAGTTCGCCGCGGCCGCGGCGGATGCTGCGCCGGCGGTCGACCGGATCGTGCTCGACACGATCGCCGTGGTCGCGGCCGGCGCACGGACCGACGAGCACCGGGCCCTGATCGCCGCGCGGTCCGCGCCCCCCGGTGAGCGCGGAGCGAACGTGGTGGCGGACGAGCCCCGTTGGGCGCCCGCTCCGATCGCGGCGTGGCTCAACGGCACCGCGGCCGTCGCGCTCGAGCTCGACGAGCTGCTGATCGACGGCGGGCACCCCGCGGCGCACGTCGTGCCGGCGGCTCTCGCGGTCGCGCAGGAGCACGCCCGTGACGGGCGGGAGCTGCAGCGGGCGGTCGCCGCCGGCTACGAGGTCGCGGCGCGGCTCTTCCGCGCGCGGCGTCCGGTCTACCCGGGGCACCCGCACGGTGTGCTCGGCGGGATCGGCGCCGCGGTCGCGGCGGCGCAGCTCGCCGGCGTCGACCCGGTGACCACCGCACGCGTCGCCGCGACGATCGGTGGGACCACCACCTGGGCGGCGTGCTTCGCCGGAGCCACCGCCCGCAACGCCTGGACGGGGACCGCGGCGATGCTCGCCGTGCTGGCGGTCGACCTGGCCGCGGCCGGGTCGGACGGCGCGTCCGCGGCTCCCGACGAACTGCTGGACCTGGTCGGCGCCGCGGACGGAGCGGTCGAGTGCTGGTCCTCCGGCGACGAGTTGCTGGTCGCGCGGAGCGCGCTGCGCCGTCACGGGGTCGCCGGGCCGCTGCAGTCCGCGGTCCAGGCGGCGATCGACCTGCGGCCCCGGATCGCCGGGCCGATCCGCTCGGTCGTGGTGGAGACCTTCGAGGCCAACCGCAAGTTCGACCGTCCGAGCGCCGGCAACCCGCTCTCGGGTCGATTCTCGCTGCCCTACGTCGTCGCCGCGGCGCTCGACGCGGGGACGATCGGCCTGACGGCCTTCGGCGAGGACCCGCGGGTCCTCGAGCTCGCCGGTCGGGTCGAGGTCCGCGTCGCCGCCGATCTGGACGCGGCATGGCCGGGTCGGGCTGGCGCCCGCGTGACGGTCGTCGACGAACGAGGCGCGGCGGTGACGGAGACCGTGGAGCTGGCTCCCGGGCATCCGCGGCGCCCGCTGGACGACGCCGAATGGCGTGCCCGGGTCGCCGCGCTCGCTCCCGAGCACGAGCTCGCGAGCCGGCGGCTCGCGCGGCTGACTGACATCGGCGAGCTGCTGGAGCGGCCGCGATGAGCGCCCTCGACACGACCGCCGCGCGCACGATCGTCGCGGTCGGCAGCGGGGGCACGATCTCCGCGGTCGCCGACGCCCAGCGTCGTCACGGTGTGGGGCTCGGCGTCGAGCAGATCGCCGCCGGGGCCGGAGCGCTCCCCGCGGGCGTCGAGATTCGCAGCGTCGACGTGCGCCGGATCCCCGGGCGCGCGATGGCGCCGGACGACATGCTCGAGATCGCCCGCGTGATCCGCACCGCGGTCGACGACGGCTGCGACGGGGTGATCGTGACGCACGGCACCGACACCGTCGAGGAGACCGCCTACGCCCTCGCGCTGACGCTTGACGTGCCGGTACCGGTGGTCCTGACCGCGGCGATGCGCCTGCCCGGCGCCGTCGGGCACGACGGCGGGGCCAACTTCCGGGCGGCGGTCTCGGCCGCCGCCGATCCGCGCGTCGCCGCCCTCGGGCCGGTCCTCGTGCTGCAGGACGAGCTGCACCTGGCCCGCTGGGTCAGCAAGGTGCACACGTCGCGCGTCGCCGCGTTCGCCTCGCCCGAGACCGGCCCGGCGGGCGTAGTGGTCGAGGACCGAGTGCAGCTGACGGCGACGTCCGGGCCGGACGACCACCTCGGCGAGCCCGCGGGGCTGTCCGACGTGCGCGTCGAGCTGTTGACCGTCGCGGCCGGCATGGACGGCCACCTGGTCGACGCGGCGGCCGCGCGCGCCGCGGGGATCGTGATCGCCGGCAGCGGCGGAGGGCACACGCCCCCGCCGGTCGCCGAGGCGATCGCGCGAGCCGTCGCCGCCGGCGTGCCGGTGGTGGTGGCGTCGCGCTGCGCCACCGGCCCGACGCTGGAGGAGACCTACGGCGGACCGGGCGGAGAGATCCAGCTGCGCGAGGTCGGCGCGGTCTTCGCGGGGCGGATCCCGGCCCTCAAGGCTCGACTGCGACTGCAGGTCGCGCTCGCGCTCGGACGGCGGGCGGACGAGGTCTTCCCCGCATGATCAATCACGACAAGCAAGGACGCAGCTCATGACCACGGACGCGCACCAGCCCCTCGCGGGCATCACCGTCGCCGATTTCTCCCAGGTCATGCTGGGACCGTGCGCGACGCAGCTGCTCGGCGATCACGGCGCCGACGTGATCAAGATCGAGCGCGCGGGCCAGGGCGACCTGTCGCGCACGACGCTGCCCGACGACGTCGACGGCCCCGAGAATCCGGTCTTCAGCAGCCTCAACCGCAACAAGCGCAGCATCGCCCTGGACCTGCGGTCCCCCGAGCACCTCGAGGTCGCCCACGATCTGGTGCGCCGCAGCGACGTGGTCGTCAGCAACTTCCGACCGGGGGTGATGGAACGGTTGGGGCTTGGATGGGACGACGTACACCGCATCAACCCCCGGGCGATCTACGCCGTCGGCACGGGCTTCGGCGTGACCGGTCCGTACGCGGCGAAGGGTGGCCAGGACATGCTGGCCCAGGCGATGTCCGGTGTGCTCGCGCGCCGGGCGGATCCTTCGCGGCCCCCGGAGATCTTCGCGACGACGCTCGCCGACTACAGTGCGGGGATGCACCTCGTCCAGGGCGTCCTCCTGGCGCTGCTCGCCCGGGACCGTACCGGTCTCGGACAGCGCGTCGAGGTGTCCCTCTACGACGCGATGCTGTCGATGCAGATGCAGGAAGCGACCCACCAACTGATGCGCGGATCCGAGCTCAACTGGGCGGCGATCCCCCACACCGGCACCTTCGAGACGAGCGACGGGGCGCTGGTGCTCGTCGGTGCGTTCCGCGTCAACCCGGTGGCGGACATCTGCGCGGCGATCGGGATCGAGGATCTCTCGCTGCGCCCCGAGTACGCGACCTTCACCGACCTGGTGGCCAACGCCGGCGCGTTCCGGGCCACGCTCGCCGAGGTCTTCCGCACGAACGCCACGGCGCACTGGATCGAGCGGCTGGAGGCGGCCGACCTGCTGTGCGCCCCCGTCCAGACACTCGACGAGGCCCTCCGGGACGAGCAGACGACGGTCAACGGGATGGTGCTGGAGATGGCGCGGGCCGACGGTTCGACCGTCCGCACGGTGGCGTCGCCGCTGCACCTGTCGGCGACGCCGGCCCGGCTCCGCCGCACGCCCCCGCTGCTCGGCGAGCACACCAGCGAGATCCTCCGCGAGCTCGGCCGCAGCGACGTCGCCGAGGTGCCACGATGAGCGTCACCGTCGAAGTCTCGGGGAGCCGCGCCGACGTGTCGATCGAGCGGCCCGACGTGCTCAACGCGCTGGACGCCGCGCATCACGAGCGGCTGCTGGAGGCGTGGGACGAGGTCGAGCGTGACGAGCGGGTGCGCGTGGCGGTGCTGCGGGCGGCGGGCGACCGCGCCTTCTGCGTCGGGGCTGACATGAAGGCCGACGACCCCGAGGGCCTCGACTACTGGCTACGTCCGCACCGTGCCGGGTTCGGCGGGATCTCCCGTCGCGGGACGATGCGGTTCCCGACGGTGGCGCGCGTCAACGGCCACGCCCTTGGCGGGGGCTTCGAGATGGTCCTGGCCTGCGACCTGGCGGTCGCGAGCACGAAGGCGAGCTTCGGCCTCCCCGAGGTGCTCGTCGGGCGGGTGCCGCTCGACGGGGGCGTCCGCCTGCTCGCCGCGTCGCTGCCGCCGAAGGTCGCCCGCGAGCTGCTGCTGACCGGGCGCCGGATCGACGCCGAGGAGGCGCTGGCGCGCGGACTCGTCAACCGTGTCGTGGAGCCCGACCGGCTCGACGAGGCGGTCGACGAGCTCGTCGACCGCCTGCTCCGCGGGGCGCCCCTGTCGCAGCACGCGATCAAGGACGCGCTGGCCGGCGGCGACACCGCGGCGGCCACGCCGTCACTGATCCGTGCCCTCACGTCACGTGACGGCGAAGAAGGGCCTCGCGCCTTCCGCGAGCGCCGTACCCCGACCTGGGAGGCCCGATGAGCGGTCGATCTTCAGCCCGTTCGACGGTCTACGAGCGGCTCCAGCAGGAGATCCTCGACGGCGCGTTCGAGTCCGGCGAGCCGCTGGTCGAGACCGCCCTGGCCGAGCGCTTCGGCGTCAGCCGCACCCCGGTGCGCGAGGCGCTGCACCGTCTGCAGCAGGACGGGATCGTCGAACGGGGCGAGCGCGGCCTGCGGGTGGCGCGGCGCAGCACCGAGCAGATCTTCGAGGTCTACGAGGCACGTATCGTGCTCGAGGGCATGATCTGCGAGGCCGCGGCCCAGCGCCGCAGCGAGTTCGACGTCCTGCGGCTGAGGAACGTGCTGGCGGCGGCGCCGCGTGGCACGGTCGAACCGGCCGAGCTGATGGCGGCCAACCACGAGTTCCACCAGGCGATCTGGAAGGCCAGCCACAACGCGACGCTGACCGACCTGCTGGAGCGACTCGAGGTGCACCTGCGGCGCTATCCGGCCGACGCGTTCACCGAGCCCGGGTATTGGGATCGGGCGTTGGAGGAGCACGCCGCGCTGGTCGACGCGATCGAGGCGCGCGACGGGACGCTCGCCCACCGCCTGGGCTGCGACCACCTGGCGCATAGCCGCGACGTGCGGTTGCGGGCGTGGCAGGAACGGGCCGCGCGGCCGAGCGGAATCGTCACGAGCCCCTAGTGGGGCGGCGGGGCCGATTGGCCCTGCAGTACGCCAACTGACTGTATACAACGGAACACAATGGAGGAACGATGAAGCTGGTTCGATTCGGCGCGATGGGCCGTGAGTGCCCCGGGGTGCTCGACGAGGATGGACGGATCATCGACGTCGGCTCGCTCGTGCACGACTACGACGCACGGTTCTTCGCCGAGGACGGCGTCGAGCGACTCAGGCGGATCGTCGCGGGAGGCGCGGCCGACCTGCCGCGGGTCGACCCCGGGAGCGTGCGCCTCGGCGCGCCGATCGCCACGCCGCAGAAGATCGTCTGCATCGGCCTGAACTACGCCGACCACGCCGCGGAGGCCAACTTCCCGGTGCCGGACGAGCCGATGGTCTTCCTCAAGGCGCCGAACACGCTCGTCGGGCCGTACGACGACGTGCGGATCCCGCGCGAGGGCGTGCGCGTCGACTGGGAGGTCGAGCTGGGGATCGTGATCGGGCGGCGGGCGCGGTATCTGGCGTACCCCGAGGAAGCGCTCGAGCACGTCGCCCGCTTCTCGGTGGTCGACGACGTGTCCGAACGCGGCTTCCAGCTCGACCGCGG
>JADKLW010000416.1_pt1 | contig 18358 bp, 21 predicted proteins | sample 8641881 | NCBI WGS metagenome assembly JADKLW01 (sample SAMN16272185, study PRJNA661076) | feces metagenome | isolation source: fecal sample from diarrhoea affected cattle B | host: Bos taurus | place: South Africa: Lokaleng Village, Mahikeng | collected 2019-09 | reverse complement strand
GGCAAAGTGCATTCAGCCCAAACAGATGCACGATATTTTAGGTCATTACAACCGCTTCGACATTTTCGATCTGCGCGTAAATGTCGCGCCAACCCGAAAGATTACATTCATCGACAATCACGAGGAATTTGCACAACGACCTCAATCTGATATTTAATCACTATGGAAGGAAAATTTAACGACGATGTCATTGGCCGCGCCCGCGTTCGCGATACGCCCGAACTTGAAGCGTATTACCGCGAACTCGAATCACTCGGAGCCGGTGCATTGTGGACCGTCGCAAACGACATCGAGCCGTGGGAGCCGCGTAGTTCCTCGGTCGCGATGCTTTGGAAATATAGCGATCTTCGGGAACTGGTCCTGAAATCATCCGAACTTGTCACACCCGAACAGGCCGGGCGCCGCGTGGTGTATCTCGTCAATGACAAACGACGCGATGTTAGCGCTGCCGTTGGCTGGCTCTATACAGGAATCCAGGTGACACGGCCCGGCGAAAGCACATCGGCACATAAACACAAAGCATCAGCATTGCGCTTTATAATGGAAGGCGAAGGTGGTTATACGGTGGTGGATGGCAATAAAATCACCTTTGAAGTGAATGACTTTGTGATTACGCCCAATTCAACCTGGCACGAACACGGAGTCGCTGAAAACGGCAAAACCTGTATTTGGCAGGACGGCCTCGATATTCCGCTCATAAACGCGTTGGAAGCAAATGATTATGCCGTGCATGACGGTAAACAAGATTTAAACCATCCGGTTAACTACTCACCGCTAAGTTATAGTGGATCAGGCATTATACCGGCTGATGTTGTATGGGATAAGCCTTATTCGCCACTGTTTAAATATTCGTGGAAATCTGTTTATCCGGCATTGCTTGCCGCGGCCGAAGTTAATGAAGGGTCGCCATACGATGGAATTATTATGCAGTATTCAAATCCGCTTACCGGCGGCCATGTGATGCAAACAATGGGCGCCTCAATCCAACTTTTGCGCGCCGGCGAACATACGCGTGCCCATAAACATACCGGTTCATTTGTGTATCAATGTGCGAAAGGAAAAGGATATTCGGTAATCGACGGCAAACGGTTCGACTGGCAGGAACGCGACATCTTTTGCGTGCCGTCGTGGGCTTGGCACGAACACGTCAACCTTTCCGATAGCGAAGATGCCGTATTGTTTTCGTTCAATGATTTGCCGGTAATGGAGAAACTCGGACTATATCAGGAGAAAATCTATACTGAAAACAACGGTTACCAAACGGTGGAATAATTTCGTTCATTTAAAATTTGGATGGGAGCTTAATCCCGCTTTCCGTTTCAATCTGCCGATGGCAGGATTTCCACTTCAATCGGGGCTAAGGCAGCCCGCTAAAAAAAATATAATTATCTATGAAATTAGCTACCTACACAAACGGCAATTCGGAGCCAAAACTCGGTGTCGTACAAGGAGATATCATAATCGATCTCGAACATCTGGGCCAGAAAACCAATATTACATTCCCGAATTCGATGCTGGAACTTATCGACGCCGGACAGCAAGAAGTCGATCGGATCGCGAATCAACTTAAAAATGCGGCAGATAATGCGCTTGCTGCGTGCAGTATTCCGGTTGATGAAGTTACGCTGCTCGCTCCCATTCCGCGTCCGCGTAAAAACATTATCGGCATCGGTTTAAATTACACCGAACACGTGGCCGAAAGCGCCCGAACTTTGGACACCTCAAATGAACTGCCGCAGAAACCGATAATTTTCTCAAAACCGCCCACATCGGTCACCGGTACAAATTCCGAAATCATACTGAATCCCCAACTCACCCGGCAATTGGATTGGGAAGTCGAGTTGGCAGTGGTAATTGGCAAAAAGGGCAAATATGTCAAACCGGAAGACGCAATGGATTATGTTTTTGGCTACACCATCATAAACGATATCAGCGCACGCGATTGCAGGCGTTCCGGCCAATGGATCGTATCAAAAGGACAGGACACGTTTGCGCCCATGGGACCTTTTCTTATCACGAAAGATGAGATTGAAGATCCGCACAACCTGAATTTATCATTGACCGTGAATGGGGTTGAAAAGCAAAATTCCAACACAAAATTCATGTTATTCAACATCAACGCATTGATAGAAGACCTAAGTACGGTTTTCACACTCGACCCCGGGGATATTATCGCCACAGGTACGCCTGCAGGCGTTGGTGCGGGTCGGGATCCACAGGAATGGCTTCAACACGGTGATGTTGTTGAGGGAATAATCGAAGGTTTTGGAACATTACGAAATACTGTCAAAAGTCTCTAAACTGATAATAATGAGTAAAACATATAGAATCGGACAAATCGTTCCTTCATCAAACGTAACAATGGAAACCGAAATCCCGGCCATTTTCCGCGCCCGGGAAACCATCTTGCCCGAGCGGTTCACTTTTCATTCCAGCCGAATGCGGATGAAAAAAGTTACAAAGGAAGAACTCGAAGCAATGGACGCGATGAGTCTCAAGTGCGCATTGGAACTTTCAGACGCGCAGGTAGATGTTATGGGTTATGCGTGTTTGGTCGCGATTATGAGTATGGGTCGTGGCTATCATTGTGTGTCGGAGGTGAATCTGCATCAGCAAACAATACTGAACGACTCTCCTACTCCCATTGTAACCAGTGCCGGTGCACTTATCAACGGATTAAAAATTTTAGGAGCGAAAAAGGTCGCAATGATCACTCCGTACATGCGTCCACTGACGAACATGGTGGTAGATTATATCGAGCATCAGGGAATCAATGTTGTAGATTCAATTGCGCTGGAAATCCCTGACAATTTAGAGGTGGCGGCTCAAAATCCCGACAATCTTCTAGAAATCTACAAAAGGCTGGACTTAACCGGTGTTGACGTAATTGTCGCATCAGCCTGTGTGCAGATGCCTTCTCTGGCAGCCATCGATCGCTTAGAGCAAAAAGCGGGTTTGCCGGTAACCTCGGCCGCGATTTGCACTACGTTTGAGATGATGCGAAAGTTGGATATTTCAACAAAGTCGCCTATTGGTGGTACTTTGTTGTCGGGAAAATACTAATCTAGTGAGAATTGTATAAGAATGTTTTAAAATTGTGTAAGCGATTACCGTGGTGCTTTATTGAAATTTGTTGAAACGCAACTTTTAAAAAATAACACCATGGAAACTAATTACAATTCAAACAACGATTTTCAGGAAAACGAAATTGACTTAAACAACATCATTAGTATTAATTCCAACGAGGACATTGAGGATATGTTGGATTTCGATTTGGATTATGATGTGAACGAAATGTATTTCGCTTTACAAGAAGGAAATTAAGAGCTGATTTATCAGCTTTTTTTATTTTGGGGGATTTATGTAACAATTGAAGGAAATTCCATAATAAATCCATAATGCTCAATATGTACTTTAGCTAAAGTACTAACCTAAAAAACAAAAAGCTATGGCAAATAATAATCAAGGTCAGGGAAAAGTTAATCAGCAGCGCCAGCAATTCAACGACAAGCAGCAAAATTATCAAAACTCAAACCAGCGTAATCCCGACAACATCCGTGACAATACACGGGAGAAACAGTATAAAGAGCATGACCAAACGTTGACCAACGATGCTAATTATGATGTCGATACCCAAAAGATTCAGGTGGATGCTGAGTTCGACGACAAAAACCAGAACGTGGCTAAAAATGATCCGCATTCCAAAGGTAAAGACGACAATTAATCATTTCAACTAAAAAACTATGAACGGATTTTTTAAAGCATTAATTGCAGGTTGGGGAGCTAAGAAGCTCGGCGGCGGTTGTCTCGGCACTATCGTAGTATTTATAATAATATATTATCTGTTGGGCTTGTTTTAAGATAAAGGAAGCACCAGGTACATTCAAAAAAGTAAAATTATGGAAACGCATTTTGGAGGTTCAAGAGGTGGAAGCGAAAGTAAAACCACACCGCGTCAGCGTCAGTATGATGAAAAGAACCCAGACAACGCAAATACTACGGATGTAGATCACAATAATAATCCGAAGAATGATTCCGACCTCGCCTCCAAGGCCGTCGATCATCCTGAAGATGTCGATTCTAAAGTCAACACAGACATTAGAGGAACATCCAAAGATGGAAATTCTTTGACAATCGATGAGGATTTCGATGTAGATCCCAATGAGGTCGACGATAAACCATCATTTGAAAATGACAACAACTAAAAATTAATTGTTATGGAAACACAGTATAATCCATTTTGGGATGAAGAAAGTCCGGATGGGATGTTTTTACAGGACGGAAAAGATCGCAAGATCGATGATCCGGAACTGAATCAAGACTCAACATACGATCATAAAGATGAAAGTTTCGACGAATCTGATGATTTCCATAAGTATGATGATACCGACAACAGTAATGTCGATGATAACGACCCTATTGCAATCAGTAATGATCATATTAACGAGAACAGTGCAAACGAACGTCCGACATTCATTCGCACCTATGATAAAAATGCCCCGGATGACGATATAAAATCTGTCGGGAAATTTGACGGAACAATAGGAATTTAAATATCGAAGCCTTTTTTTAAAGGCTTTTTTTATGCTTTACTTTTTTTGAGAGTCGACAGCAGTTCGTCCAAACAAACCGATGCAAAGCCGGAACTGTGGTCAGACAATCCGTACGGAATTATCAATGCGCCATTGTGAATAATGGACCCACACGAATATACTACATTGGGAACGTAGCCTTCGCGCTCATCAGAATTGGGTATGATCAACGGTTCCTGAAGGCGGCCTATTTCGATCTCCGGGTTTTCCAAATCCAATAGCGAGGCGCCAATGCAGTACCGGCGCATCGGTCCCACGGCATGTGTTATAATCAGCCAACCCTCTTCAGTTTCAATAGGCGAACCACAATTTCCAATTTGTACCAACTCCCACGAACATTCAGGTTCCTGGATTTTAATAGGATCCTCCCACACATTCAGATTGTCCGAATACATCAGGTAATTATTCCATCCGTCGATTCGCGACAACATGGCAAATTTCCCATTGATCTTCCTCGGAAACAAAGCCAGATTTTTATTTTTCGCGCCGTCGCCTATTAACGGCGATGTTTTGAATTCATAAAAATCGGTGGTCTGCAATAATTTTGGCATAATATGGATGCCATCATATGCGGTATAAGTAGCATAATAAACCTTGGTGCCGTTTTCTTTTGTAAATAAAACAAAGCGCGCGTCTTCAATACCTTTGCGTTCAAAATCGGAAATTGGAAAAATAACACGGTCACTAATATCGGTATCATGCGAAAAGCAGATGCGACGATAGCTGTCCAATAGCGATAATACCAATCGGTATTCCTGAACCAGTTTTTCGTCATCGGTTTTCTTTTGATGTTCGGCAACCAGGTCCTTCAAACTCTGATAGTTAAATCGGTCAGGTAAAACTTCGTCCACCTTGTTAAGAAAATCAGCATTGATGTCGGCTTCAGCACCTTTTCTGAGAAATAACTTTTTTGGATAAACCGCTTCATGTATGGTTTCAGCCTCGTCAACGTAATTTCCGGCGGGTTGGATCGCAATGTCGTTATTCTTTCCCAAAATTCCCCGGCGGAACACAACCGAAGAAATGTGCCCTTCACCCACTGCGCGAAAACTGATGATTACACGCAATTGTCCGCTTTCCAAATTGGTCTGATCGGGATCCGGAACAATAGATGGGTTAAAGAAGGCGGCCGACTCAATTGAATATTCATGCGTAAAATAAGCACCGATAAGATATTTGCGAAAGTTACTGAGCTCATCATAGTTATATCCGGCTACGCCAATAAAATGGCGCACCTTATCGCAGTTCTTTTCAAGCTTTTCGGTGATGTTTCGATGCCGTTTGGAAAAATCCTGAAGTAAAGGAGATATCAGCGAATGAATCTGACTGTCATCCATTGCCTGAATATGCTTTATGATAAAAATGGCGCGTTCTTCGCCGTTGAAATAATATCGCGCAATTACACGACGTGGATCAGGAAATACTCGAACAGGATTTCGGTCGACGGTTAATCTCATAGTGTAGGGGTTACTGCACTAAAATACGATATAATTCCGTAGACGCAAACCCAAAAAAAATTAATAAGCCATCAACTCTTTTAAAGCCGATTCAAAACGGCCTTTTGGCAAGTATTGATCCTCGAGTGCTTTTGTAAACGGAATGGGCGAATCAAGGCTCGCAACCCGCTTAACCGGACCATCGAGATATTCAAAGCAATCTTCCATGATCATCGCCGACAAATCGCTGGCAATCCCGCCAAACAAACTATCTTCCTGCAGTATTATTACTTTACCTGTCTTTCGGACAGAATCATACACAGTCTTTTTGTCCAATGGCTGCAATGTTCTTAAATCGATCAAATCGGCAGAAATCTCCGGATTCAGATCAAGTGTCTCCATTGCCCAGTGCACGGCTGCGCCGAATGCCAAGATTGTTACATCACGACCTTCCCGCAATATGCTTGCAACGCCTAATGGCAATGTGTAATAATCGGATGGCACATCCTGATAGATGCTTCTGTAAAGCTGTTTGTGTTCAAAGAACATTACCGGATTCGGATCATTAATGGACGAATTCAGCAAACCTTTGGCATCATAGGGAAACGCTGGATAAACAACTTTTAGTCCGGGTGTTTTCGTAAACCAGGCTTCATTGGTCTGCGAGTGAAAAGGACCAGCCTGGGTTCCGCCGCCGCAAGGCATCCGCACCACGACATCGGCATTTTCATTCCATCGATAATGTACTTTTGCCAGATAATTTACAATCGGATTGAAACCTGTCGATACGAAATCGGCGAATTGCATCTCTACAATAGCTTTGTAACCATTGATCGATAACCCCATTCCGGCTGAAACGACAGCACTTTCGCAAATGGGCGTATTGATTACTCTTTCTTTGCCAAATTGTTCCACAAAACCATCGGTAATTTTAAATGCGCCGCCATATTCCGCAATATCCTGGCCCATTATTACCAGATTCTCGTGACGTTCCATCGACTGACGCAAAGAAGTGGAAATAGCGTCAATAAACCGAATGTTCTCGACTGAATCAGACGGACTAATTTCTTCGTAATCAAATGGTTTGTAAACATCATTTAATTCTGTTTCATAACTGGCGACAATCGGTTCCTCCTGATTTGCCATCTGCAAATGCTCTTCGATTTCCTTTTTTATTTCATCGCGCCAATTGGTATCAATTTCTTCACGGAGAATATTCTGTTTTAGCAGATATTTTCTGAAATTGTCCACCGGATCTTTCTCGGCCCACTGATCCATCAATTCCTGCGGGACATATTTGGTACCACTCGCCTCTTCGTGCCCGCGCATGCGGAATGTTTTGAATTCAATAAGAACCGGGCGCGGATTATGACGCATCGATGCGACGATGACCGCAAGTTCGTTGTAGATTTCAAGAATATTGTTTCCATCCAATATGTGCGATTCCATGCCGTAGCCAACGCCTTTATCGGCTAAATTTTCGCAGCGGTATTGCTCGTTGGTCGGCGTTGAAAGTCCGTACCCATTATTTTCAATTATAAATAAAACCGGTAAATCCCAAACAGACGCTATATTCAACGCCTCGTGAAAGTCGCCTTCGCTGGTTGCGCCCTCGCCCGTAAAAACAGCGGTTACTTTCTGATTTTTCTTTAGTTTGTTTGCCAATGCGATTCCGTCGGCTACGCCAAGTTGCGGACCAAGATGCGAAATCATTCCGATGATCTTGAATTCCTGCGTTCCGAAGTGAAACGAGCGGTCGCGACCCTTAGTGAAACCGGCCGCTTTTCCCTGCCATTGCGAAAACAGGCGATGCAATGGAATTCCGCGGCCTGTAAATACGCCCAGATTCCTGTGCATCGGCAAAATATATTCGTCCTGTTGCAGAACGGCGGTAATACCTACTGAGATCGCTTCCTGCCCGATTCCCGAAAACCACTTGGAAACTTTCCCCTGACGGATAAGTTTCAGCATTTTCTCTTCGATAAGCCGTGGCTTTATAAGTCGGCGATATAATTCCAGTAACTGACTGTCGGTGAGGTTTCTTCTTTCAAAGTTCATTTGGCGGGCGGGATTGTTAAAAAACTGCTCAAAAATATAAAAAATAAATAGCAAAGACTGCAAATGCCAACATTATTTCGGCTGTTAATAACTTTAAAAAATAGGTTTTGAAAATAATAATTACATTTGCAATATCAGGGTTTTAACGCGACTTTGAGTTATTAACAAAAACAATTTATATGCAAAACATTCCTAGTGTTGACTTGCGTGATTTCCTTTCGGGTGACCCGGAACGTAAACAAAAATTTGTAAATGAAATCGGAAAAGCTTTTGAAGATATTGGTTTTGTGGCCTTAAAAGGTCACTTTCTCGACGACCAACTCGTGGATGAACTCTATAGCGAGATTCGAAATTTCTTCGCACTACCTCTCGAAACCAAGTATAAATACGAAATTCCGGGAATTGGCGGGCAACGCGGCTACGTTTCTTTTGGTAAGGAACATGCAAAAGGACGCAAAGAAGGCGATTTGAAGGAGTTCTGGCACTTCGGCCAATATGTAAATGAAGATTCCAAATATGCCAACGAATATCCGGATAATGTCGAGGTGACCGAATTACCACGCTTCAACGAGGTGGGCAAAGAAGCTTATAAAATGTTGGAAAAAACTGGCGTTTATGTATTGCGGGCTTTGGCATTGCATCTTGGCCTGGACGAATTCTATTTCGACCAATACGCCTATGAAGGAAATTCAATTCTTCGACCGATTCATTATCCGCCAATTACGACCGAACCTGAAAATGCCATAAGGGCTGCCGCTCATGGCGATATCAATTTAATTACGCTGTTGATGGGTGCGCAAGGCCGCGGTCTGCAGGTCCAAAATCACAATGGTGAATGGATTGATGCCATTGCTGAACCGGATGAACTCGTCATCAATGTTGGGGATATGTTGTCGCGACATACCAATAACCGTCTGAAATCAACCATTCATCAAGTGGTCAATCCGCCTCGTGAATTATGGGGAACTTCGCGGTATTCGGTACCGTTTTTCATGCATCCGGTAAGCGATATGAAACTTGATTGCCTCGAAAATTGCATCGATGAAGAAAATCCGAAATTATACGATGACATTACCGCTGGAGAATTTCTTCACGAAAGACTGGTAGATTTAGGACTTATCAAAAAATAATATGATCTTTATAAGGTGAAAGACATTGGGTTTTCCCCGATGTCTTTTGTTTTTCAGCAAATCGACATTTACATTATGGCTAAGAAACTGACCGATTTAAGCGACCTGGACGGATTCGTTTTTTCGACCAACAAGGACTTTGAATTTGAATCCGACGATTCGACCGCAATCTCCCCAGAACCCCGACATCAGAAGTTAGAGGCACATCTGGATCGGAAAAACCGCGGTGGCAAAGTTGCCACTATCATACGGGGATTCGAAGGTTCGGAAGAAGATCTGAAGAATCTCGGAAAAATGTTGAAAACAAAATGCGGCGTGGGCGGCGCCGTCAAAGATGGCGAGATCATAATTCAGGGAAACTTCCGCGACAAGATAATGCAATTATTAAAAGATGAAGGCTATCCGGTGAAACGTGTCGGAGGCTGATCAAATAAAACTAAAACATGGAAATAAAATCATCCGAATTAATCCTGAACCCCGACGGCAGTGTCTATCACTTGAACCTTCGCCCCGAACATATCGCCCACGATATCATTTTTGTAGGCGATCAGAACCGCGTGGAAAAAATAACCAAACATTTCAGCAGTATTGAATATTCGACACAGAAGCGCGAATTTAAAACGCAAACCGGCATCTACAAAGGAAAAAGAATGAGCGTGATGTCGACCGGTATTGGGCCCGATAACATTGATATTGTGATGAACGAACTCGACGCTTTGGTGAATATCGATCTGCAAACGCGGATGCCAAAAGAGGAAACCACGCAATTAAACATCATCCGCATCGGTACATCGGGATCACTCCAGGCAGATATTCCGGTAGACAGTTTTGTGATGTCTAGTTTCGGACTTGGCCTTGATAACATGTTGCGCTCCTATAATATCGATTCGATATCCAATACCGAAATAGAGCAGGCGTTCATCGACCATACGAATTGGGATGCGAGAAAAGGCCGGCCATACGTGATTGGATGTTCCGAAAAATTGGCAGCCATGATAGCCGGGCCTGAAATGCATCAGGGAATCACCGCGACGGCAGGAGGTTTTTACGGGCCACAGGGCCGAGTTCTTCGGCTGTCGATTCAGGATGAAGCACTGAATTCGAAAATGGACAATTTCAAATACATGGATCATCGGATCACCAACCTCGAGATGGAAACTGGTGCCATTTATGGTTTGTCGGCGCTTCTCGGTCATAACGCCTTATCGCTGAATGCCATCATTGCAAACCGCGCATCGGGAACATTTAGCGCCGATCCCTATTTTGCAGTAGATAAGCTGATTGAATACGCCCTGGATAAATTAGCCCAACAATAAAATTATGGATACATTGAAAATTGCCGGTGTTCCTGAACATTTTAATTTGCCTTGGAAACTGGCCCTTGAAAACCAAGAATTTGCCGATGTAGGAATTGATCTATATTGGACCGATGTTCCGGAAGGCACGGGAAAACTTTGTCAAATGTTGCGCGATGCCGAAACGGATGTGGCCGTTATTCTAACAGAAGGCATCATAAAAGACATCCTTAACGGAAATCCGTCCAAAATCGTACAGGTATATGTTGAAAGCCCTCTTATTTGGGGAATACATGTCGATGCAAACTCCCAATTTCAGACGATTGAGGATCTCAAGGAGGCTAAGGTCGCTATCAGCCGGCCCGGTTCAGGATCACAACTAATGGCATTTGTAAACGCGGCCAATCAGAATTGGAAAACCGATACGCTCCAATTTGAAACCGTACATACGATTGACGGCGCTGTAACCGCGTTAAGCAATGGTACGGCCGACTATTTCATGTGGGAGCGGTTTATGACAAAGCCGCTGGTAGATTCGGGTGTTTTTAGGCGCCTTGGTGATTGCCTCACGCCTTGGCCGAGCTTCGTGATTGCGGTCAGGAATGAAATTCTTCTGCAGAAACCGGATTTGATTAGACAAATGCTCGATATTATAAATAAAAAAACGTCTTCGTTTAAAGAAATTCCCGAGATCAGTAATGAGATTGCAGCGCGTTTTGGACAGAAACCAAGCGATGTAACCGAATGGTTGTCACTCACCGAATGGTCGCAGCAAATTCCCGATGAAGCCCTGTTAAACATAATTCAAAATCAACTGCTACAGCTTAAGGTTATTGATAAAAAGGGTACTTTTGCTGAGATCGTTCACAGCTAAAATGCGTCGGCCGCAAGTTTCCGGATGGTAAAACTAAGTGAGATTCAGTATCGAAAAGCATTCGACAAGCTGCAGGTTAAGAAACCATGGGATATGGTTATCATTTTCCTGTTGAATCTACTGATTGCCATCCCGATTTTCATCATCATCCATCAGAATACGATTGATCCGCAATGGCCTTATCAGGTGGATCGGATTTTCCTGTTTATTCTGTTGTTAGTAGTCATCCAGCTAATTTTGCGTTTGCTACGGCGAATCATCATTATTTGCATAGCACTTTATCTTCTGGCGCTGGCTTACGGCAGCATTGTTGACGAATATGGATTCAACAGCGTATATGAAGATTATCGGTACATGATTTATGCGATGATCGACAATCCCAATCCGCAGGATATAATCATCTCCCGATTACTTCCTTTTCCAAACAAAAGCAAAATCATCAAGGCGGTCGAATACGACAATCCGCGGGTGCGGAATTTTGCCATCACGGCTACTGCCAAAAATTTTCGCGATGTTAAAGGCTATGGCGAATACAGCACGCTGATTCAGTGTTTTGCTGTTTTTAAAGAAGTAAACGGACGGTGGAACTACGTCAGCGATCCCAAAGGCAGGGAATATATTGCAAAAGCAACTGAATCTTTGGCCCACTTTTCGGGCGATTGTGATGACCATGCCATTATGATGGTTGCCGCCGTAAAATCTATCGGCGGTATTCCGCGACTGATCCACACAGGCGGTCATATATATCCTGAAATCCTCATCGGTAATAAAAATGATTTGGAAACCATCAACTACCTGATCAAAAAAGTGCTTTTTGTAGAAGAAAGTGCCGGTAAAACCTTGCACTATCATATCGATGAACGCGGACAGGTATGGTTAAATCTTGATTATACTGCGAAATACCCGGGCGGTCCATTCCTTCGCGAGGAGATACTTGGTGCGCTTACCCTTAACTGATTTATTGCTCAACTCCTTCACCTTTTTTATATATTAGCTGCCAATTCCAACATTTATGAAAAAAGTAATCTGCATTCTTTTACTTCTGCCAATATTTGCTGCCGCACAAGACGATCCAGCACCCATTAAAAACAATGAGTTCAGAATAGATGTACTTTCGATTGTCGCATTTTCGAAGCTGAATGTTAGTTACGAACGCTTTCTAAATAAGGATTTCTCAATCGGAGTTACCGTTGGTTATTCTGACAGCAAAAAAATAAATGACGATTTCGATAGCGGGTACCGCAGTACACTTCCGAAATACGAAGTTTTACCATTTGTGCGATATAACTTGTCAAAAGGTCAGCAACGTTTCTATTTTGCCGAAATATTTGCATCTGCCAACGCCGGTGATTTTCGTGAAACCGTACGTTTGACCAATGAAACCGGCAACGGCTACTATACTATTCAGAAAGATGACTATTTCGACATTGCACTGGGTGGTGCGCTCGGTTATAAAATGTACTTTAATGATAAGTTTGCAGCCGAGTTTTTAGTGGGCTTCGGAACGAACTTGCTCGACAGGGATAAAAGCCCGGATGTTGTTTCACGCGTTGGCTTAAGTGTAGGATACAGATTTTAATAATAAAGTAATTATGTTCAAGAAAATATATTTAGTGTCTTTGTTTGCCTTACTTGCTTTTGGCTGCAATACAAATGACGACGGTTTCTACAACGAATCCAATATAGAAGCGGCCAATCTTGTCGAGATTGAGACTCAGGGAAATTATACGATTGATAACGTATTGTATGTTCGGGCACTGGTTCCCCGGTTAGTGAATGAAATCGGACAATCAAATCTTCTGGATGTTCGCCAAACCACCGGAAATGCTGAACGTTTTGTGTTTTCCTTTCTTCTTGAACGGAAACAAAATGACGGCAGTTGGCAGTATGTCGAACTCCAAAACCGTTTTGTGGCCGATCACGGAATTGCCGATGCAGGTTCGTTTATCCTCGCCGGACTTCAATATGATGCGGTGGCGGAAGAATACTACTTTCGGGGCGGACTTCGTCTTACAGAAAGCGGAGAACACCGACTGAGTTTTGGCTATAACAGTACATCTACTGATAAGGTTGAATTACGTTCTGAAAGTCCGGGGAATCACTTGCGTCTTAATATTGCAAGTACGGTCAATGGTCTCGATAGTGCCGGTTACTTTAATTTCATTGTTGAATAATTACCATTGTATTGGTAATATTCCATGCTTTTGCAGATACTTATTTGCCTGGCTGAAGTGTGCACACGAGAACCACAACTTCTGGTTCGCGCTCAATGGCGATGGGTGGCCCGATTCCAGTACGCAGTGTCGTGTTCTATCTATAAATTTTCCTTTTTTCTTGGCGTAGCTTCCCCACAGCATGAATACGATGAATTCTCGACGTTCAGAAATTATTTTGATGACCGCATCGGTGAATTCTTCCCAGCCTTTTTTCGAATGGCTTCCGGCCGAATTTTCACGGACACTGAGAACTGAATTCAGCAGCAATACACCCTGATCTGCCCAGCGTTCTAAATTCCCCGAAGTAGGAAGCGAAGATCCTGTATCATTTGAAATTTCGATAAAAATATTCCTGAGCGACGGTGGAAACTTTATGCCATCGTTTACCGAAAAACACAAGCCATGCGCCTGCCCGGGGCCGTGATATGGATCCTGCCCTATTATCACAACTTTGACACTATCGAAACTGCATCGGTCAAAAGCAGCGAAAATTTGCTCTTTCGGCGGGTAGCAGGTGTAGTTTTCATATTCGGTATCCACAAAATCTGAAAGCGATTTAAAATACGGTTTTGAGAATTCATCCGAAAGTCTTTCATTCCACGACGATTCGAGCGGTGGCAGCATAATGGAGAGTTTTTCAAATATAACAAATCCTTATAAGCGGCGATCACCGAGCTGGCCGATTTTTAGCTAAATTTGCATATAAAATTGCATCCACATTAATGACCACCATAACTGAAAAAACGTTGCAGGATCTGCAATTTCCCACTATATTAGAAACCATCTCGAACTTGTGCAATACCGAGGCGGGACAGGAAAAGTCGCTTCAGATAAAGCCATTTCGCGATAAAGAATCGTTGATGGCTGCACTGCATGAAACATCAGAATATGTTTCTTCTTACCAAAACAACAATGCTATTCCCAATCATGGTTTCGAGTCCATTGCGTACGAAGTTAAATTTCTTGGTATCGAAGACAGCTTTTTGGAATCGACCGGTTTTCGGAAAATTGCCACCATATCGGAAACCGTAAATACCTTGTTGCTTTTCTTTAAAAAGTTTGACGACTATTATCCTCAGTTGAGCACAAAGGCTGCTGCCGTTGAATATACCCAGGACATTATTAGACAGATCGATGCCATTGTCGATAAATATGGTGAGATTAAAGACGCTGCGTCGCCTGCTCTGGAAGGCATCCGGCGCGATATGAATGGTGTCCGGATCAAGGTCAACCAGAGTTTTGGCGCAGCACTGACCAATTATCATTCGCAAGGCTTTCTGGACGATATAAAAGAAAGCTTTGTTCAGAATCGGCGTGTTTTGGCTGTGCTGAACATGTATCGCCGCAAAGTTAAAGGTTCTATCCTTGGGAGTTCGAAAACCGGGAGCATCGCCTACATTGAACCCGAGGCAACATTGAAGTATTCCCGGGAATTGAGTAATCTGGAATACGAGGAGAAGGAAGAAATACGCCGCATACTCAAGCAACTTTCCAATAAAATCAGGCCTTATCTTCCGTTACTGGTACAGTATCAGGATTATTTGGGTGATATCGATGTCATTGCTGCCAAGGCAAAATATGCCAATAAAATAAACGGCATCATGCCGACGATCAGCGACGAACGGCGTCTGTATTTTCGTGATGCTTACCATCCAATTTTGTATTTGACCAACAAAGCGAAGAAAGAGAAAACTTATCCGCAAACACTGGAATTGACGCAGGATAACCGAATAATAGTGATTTCAGGGCCCAATGCAGGCGGTAAGACGATTTCATTAAAGACGGTCGGTTTACTTCAGCTGATGCTTCAAAGCGGCATGTTGATTCCGGTACACGAACGCAGTGAAACTTTTCTATTTGATCGGATTCTGACGGATATCGGTGACAACCAATCGATTGAAAATCATTTGAGTACGTATAGCTACCGCCTCAAAAACATGAATTACTTTCTGAAAAAGTGCAATGCACGGACATTATTCCTCATCGACGAATTTGGAACCGGTTCCGATCCTGAACTTGGCGGCGCTTTGGCAGAAATCTTCCTTGAGGAGTTCTATCATAGGGAAGCATTCGGAATCATAACGACACATTATTCGAATTTGAAGATACTGGCGAACGAACTTCCACATGCATCCAACGGCAACATGCTGTTCGATGAAAAAACCCTTGAACCGTTATATAAACTAATCATTGGCCAGGCCGGAAGTTCATTTACTTTTGAAGTTGCTCAGAAAAATGGTATCCCGTTCGGTTTGATCAACAGGGCAAAAAAGAAGATTGAAGTTGGCAAAGTTCGCTTCGACAAAACGATTGCCACATTGCAAAAGGAACGGTCCAAGCTCGAAAAAACATCCCAAACGCTTAAGGAGGAAGAAATCCGCGCCCGGGAAGAGGGAAAAAAGCTGGAGACTACCAATATAAAAATTAAGCAAAAACTGGAGAGTTATCAGGAACTGTATGACAGCAATCAGAAGGCGATTTACCTCGGTCAAAAATTGGAAGATTTGGCCGATAAGTATTATAACAACAAGAACAAAAAGGAACTCATCGGCGAACTCCTCCGGATTGTGGAGATAGAAAATTCGAAGCGAAAAAAGAGCACGCCGGTTGAAAAGAAAATTACTGAACAAAAGAAAAAGGAACTTATTAAAGAAGTGACGGTACATGTCGAGGAAATTCGGCAGGAAAAGAAGGAAAAGAAGATCAAAGCTATAGCCGCTCCCAAACCAAAAGCAGTTTTGAAAGTGGGCGATCGGGTGCGTATGATCGACGGAAAGGCGATTGGCAGCATCGACATGATAGAAAAAAACAAAGCAACTGTGAATTATGGCCTTTTCACGTCTAAAGTCAGTATGGACGAATTGGAATTGGTCGAAGCAAAAAAATAATATGGAACTAAGCGAATTGCCTGCAGGAAAAAAGATAGTGTTATTTGACGGCGTTTGCAATCTTTGCAATTCATCGGTACGATATATTATAAATCGTGATAAGAAGGATGTATTCCGATTTGCGGCGTTGCAATCGGACATCGGGCAAAAAATTCTGCGACACATTGGCGCCGATGAAAAATACACCGACAGTATCGTATTGTATGAGCCCGGGCAGGCCTATTATTACAAATCGTCAGCGGCAATCGAGATCGCTAAGCATTTGGGAAGTATTCACAGTATTGGCATTATTTTCAAACTGATACCGTCATTTCTACGCAACCCGATTTACGACTATGTGGCGCGCAATCGCTATAAATGGTACGGAAAAACAGACGAATGCGCGATACCCACTCCCCGACTCCAAAAGAAATTTCTATCGTAACTCGGGTAAATCTGCAGGATCGTGGAGCTTGTTTACCGATTTGGCGACTATGGCCGCCACGGTAGCATCACTGGTGACGTTGACCATTGTTCGAATCATATCCAGCGGTCGGTCGATAGCAAATATCAATGCCAATCCGGCTTCAGGAATTCCCGCCTGACCCAATACAATGACAAGCATCACCATGCCCGCGCTTGGTACGGCGGCAGATCCGATTGATGCTAATGTTGCTGTAACGATAATCATCAACTGAGTGGCAAGATCCAATTCCATTCCCATTGCCTGAGCTATAAAAATCGCAGCGACAGCTTGGTATAAACTGGTTCCGTCCATATTGACGGTTGCACCCAGTGGTAATACGAAGCTTGATACTTCCTCATCAACACCTAAATGTTCGGTGACGCGTTCCATGGTTACCGGCAAGGTAGCAGCACTGGAACTGGTCGAAAAAGCCAATAATTGCGCAGGCATAATGGCCGAAAAGAACCGTTTTGGCGACACTTTCGCAAATATTATCAGCAATGCCGGATACAATATAAATATCATTATAAGAAGGCCCAGCACAACCGTCAGCGCGTAGACCAACAAAGCCTGAAGCGTTGTAAAATCGGGTATTTCGACCATTAACGCAGCCATTAACGCAAATACGCCAATTGGAGCTGCCATCATGATGATATCGATAATTTTCAAGATCACATCATTGAAGCCTTTAAAGAAATTACTGACAGGCGCTGCTTTTTCGGGATCGATCAGAATCAAACCGATACCAATGAGGATAGCAAACAAAATTACCTGCAACATACTGGCGTTATCGGTCATCGCGAAAAATACATTTTCGGGCACTATGTCAACCAGCGGTTGTAAAGGTCCCTGATTCTTAGCCGATTCGGCAAGTTGAATTTTTTGCGCGGCATCTCCTGCGAAATTTGTCAGGAGCGACTGGCGTGATTCTTCATTTATGTAACTTCCGGGACTGACAACATTGGCCAATAGGAGTCCGAGTGAAACCGCACATATCGTAGTAAATAAATAAAGTACAATGGTGCGGCCTCCAAGTTTCGACAGTTTCGATATATCTTTTAAATCGGCCAAGCCGTTGATAAGCGACACTACGATAAGTGGCACCGCTATCATTTTCAGCAAATTAATGAAAATAGTTCCAAAGGGCTTTACCCAGTCGGCTACCAATTCTGATTGACCAATATTTTTCATCAAATATCCAAATACCAGTCCGGCAACCATTCCAATAAGGATTTTCCAATGTAACGCTATTCTCATTATTTATAAAGTTTATTAAGTAGATAAAAGTCGGCCAAAACGATCGCCGCCATTGCTTCAACAATAGGAACTGCGCGTGGAACAACACAGGCATCATGCCGCCCTCTGCCCTTCATAGGTACGAGTTGGCCATCAGCATTCAGAGATCGGAAGAGCACACGAACTCC
>JADKLW010000133.1_pt1 | contig 18385 bp, 20 predicted proteins | sample 8641881 | NCBI WGS metagenome assembly JADKLW01 (sample SAMN16272185, study PRJNA661076) | feces metagenome | isolation source: fecal sample from diarrhoea affected cattle B | host: Bos taurus | place: South Africa: Lokaleng Village, Mahikeng | collected 2019-09 | reverse complement strand
TACAGCATGACAAACATGCCCACGATGAACTGGAAGGTGTTCTGGCCCACGTTCACGGCCTGGGTTGCCAGGAATTTGCTGCCTTGCAGGGCCCCAGCCGATAGCTTCTCGCGCAGGCTGAAGACGTCTCCGACACCAAAGCGCAGCAGCACTTCGTGCACGGAGTCCGGCAGGGCGTTCATGATCTGCTCGAAATAGTTGCCCAGATTCAGCTCGCCGGTGCTTAGCTGCTTATATATGTGGGCGCCTTCCTGTACCAGGGAAGCCGAGATGAGAATCATGGGGATGATCACCATCAGGATGATGATCATCAAGGTCGTCAGCGCAGCAATGTTGGGACGGCCACGCAGCCGTTGCAGCAACCGCCTGTGGAGCGGCTGAAAGATGATGGCCAGGATGGCGCCCCAGAAGATGGCGCCGTAATACGGCAGCAACACCCAGATGAAGGCCACCGTGACGATGGTCAGCAGCAGCAGGAACGAGCGAAAGTAAAGGTTGGAGTTATTCATTAGCGCAATTCTATGCGAAGCCGGCCTACTCGCCCAGCAACTCGGCAATGGTTTCCATCTCTTCGATGTGCTGCGAAATCACCTTGACGACCATAATGGTGGGTACGCACAGCAACATGCCCCAAACGCCCCACAGCCAGGCACCAAACAGCAAGGCCACAAATACGGCGGTGGCGTTCATTTTTGCAATGCGGCCGGTCATCCATGTGGTTACCAGCATGCCCACGATGCTGGCAACGCCGAGCGTAATGGCCGCTGCCAACAGCATCATCGAAAGTGAATCAAACTGCAGGAAGGCGGCCACGCCGATCACGACTGCGGCGATCAGCGGGCCGAAGTAGGGGATGATGTGCAGCAGGCCGGCCACCACGCCCCACGAGGCCGGATTGTCCATGCCGATGGCCCACAGCGCGAGCCAGGTAAATATCCCCAACAAGGTGTTAGTGACCAGCAGCATCAACATGTATTTCTGGATGGACGTGTTGATGTCGTCCAATATTTGGACAGTAATCTTTTTGTTGGATAACGAGGGGCCGGTAAGCCGTACCAGTTTCCGCTTGAAGGTGTTGCCCGACAGCAAGGCGAAAAACACCATGAATAACACCATAGTCATCTGGCCCATGAATGCGGCCGCGCTGACCGAGCCGGCCCATAGCCAGTCGTTCAGGTTGAAGTCGGGCGGTGCCACCACGACCGCCGGCGGCGCGGGCTGAGCCGGGTCTACTGGGGTTTCGGCTTCCGGTTTTGTGACCCGGGTCAGCGTGTCGGCGGCACTACGCAGCTTGTCCAGCGTACTTAGCTCGCCATTGTCCAGGCGCTTGTACGCGCTGCTTAGCTTATAGGCCGCGAACGGGACCTCATCCATCATCGTCTGCGCTTCTACGTAGACCGATGTAGCAATGGCGCCCGAGCCGCCAATCAGGCCAATCATGACCAGACTGGTGCCCAGGACGCGAGGTACTTTCATGCGTTCTAGCCAGACCACGACGGGGTTCAGTGTGTAGGACACCAATATGCCCAACACCAGAGGTATGAAGAAGTCCTTGGCCCACTGCAAGGCAAAGACGAAGGCGATGGTCGCCAGAATGGTAAGCGCCAAGCCGCTGGCCGCTACATGGGAGCTGGGCTCTGGGACCACATCGATGACCGGCGCTTTCTGGTGGACGCCGTCCGCCGGTACCACGGTCGGAGCGGGCGGGTCTGTGTCGGAGCCTGTTGCACCCGGCTTGTTCTGCGTAGCATCCATGGTGGCCTCTGGCGTGGGTTAACTTTCTGCCCAGCCTCGCGTAGGCTGGCTGTAAATACTACGGTTTAGCGAAGCAAGAGGCAAGCCGTTGTGGATCAACGGGCATCCACGGGTTAGTCACTATAGCTGTCACCGGCAAATTCTATGAGGCAGAAGCCGTGACCGAAGGGATCGGAGAAGCTTATGCATTTTGATCCCTTCCACTGGACGCATTCGCTCTCCTGCACTGCGCCGGCACCGATGGCACGCTTGGCGGCTTCCTCTACATTGTCGACGACGAAATCCAGGTGTACCGGTGTCCAGTGCCTGGTGTACTGGCGCCCATCGCCCAGGCTTTTCACTGGACGCGAGCCGGCCGGCTTGCGTAACAGGTACAAGGTGGCAGCGGCGCCCGTCAGTTCGGCAACGTCGCCATCGATGATGCGGCCAAGGCTCAGTGGCAAAGCCGCAGTATAGAAGTCGATCGCGGGAGCGAGCTTGGGCACGTCAATGTTTACGAGTATCTCCATGGTGGTCCACCTGGACATTGTCCAATATCCGTTATACAGCACCGCGAGTCGCGACGCGCCTACAATGGCGCGGCATGACAAAAAGATCCAGCTCGACAAAACGCAGGGCCAAGCCCAGGGCCAGGAAGCGCGCCGGCCGCCTCAGTCGATTTCTAAGGGCGTTTACCACTTCGGCCATTGTTGCCTTCAGCATCACCAGTTGCGCGCTGAACCCGCAACTACGGGATCACTTGCCCAGCCTGACGGGCCAGGAAGACATAGCGGTACCAGCGGCTCCCACCGGCGCCCAGCTTCAAACACGCTTCTCTGACTGCCCGCAATTCTTTCCGGGCGGGCAAGCGCCTATCGTTCCCGCGGGGCCTGCATTGCACGAACTGTGCTTCTCGTCCTTTGCCATATTGCATAGCGGCCAGACCAAAACGCCTGTGTTCGTCGCACAGCGCCTGAATCGGAAGATGCTTAACCAGGCGCAAGGAATCAAGCGCACAGACCGGTTCTATTCAGAAGCGCGATTGCCCACCGCCCAGCGCGCTCAATTGGACGATTATCGTGGCTCGGGTTATTCGCGCGGCCACATGGCGCCCGCCGGCGACATGCATACCCTTGAAGCCATGGCCCAGAGCTTCAGCCTGGCCAATATGGTCCCGCAAGACCAACGGCATAACGCCGGCGCCTGGAGCAAAGTGGAAAGCGATACCCGCAAATACATCATGCGCGCCCAAGGTGATGTTTACGTCTTGACCGGCCCGGTTTACGACAGGCGGCCGCAGACCATAGGGCCAGGCAAGGTGGCCGTGCCTGGCGGGATGTTCAAGTTGGTATACGACGTCACGACAGGGCGATCATGGGTGCACTGGCAGGCGAATAGTCCGGACGCCAAGGTGGGGCCGCCGATCAGCTATGCGGAATTCGTGAGGCGCACGGGCTTGCAGCTGTCCTTGTCGGCTGCCGGCGCGCCCTGAGGGTGACGAAGTGGCCCAAGTGAGCGCGGCAGGGCATACTACGAGCATACAAACATTGGAGTGCAATATGCCCCGAAAGATTGTTCAACTGACTCCCCTCAAGATCCACGACTATGCTGGCGTGTACTTATTTGCGGTTTGTAGCGACGGTTCCGCGTGGCGAGCCGTACAAGGCGACGATGGAAGTATTGTCGGAGAATGGATGCGTATCGCGCCCATTGATGAAGATGTTGCGGTGGATAGCGGCCCGGACCTGTAGGCCCTGCCTACCAGGCACCGCGGCGTGGATAAGCCTGCCGCATATATTCGATCAATTGCTGTTCGACCGTTTGAGCCCCCGGGTCGGACACCACTTCCGAGCTAAGAAATTCAGGCCGCGCGAAGTGCCGTTCAGTTGCCTCCATCTTGGGGCTGAGCGGCGAATATTTGGTCGACGGTAAGTTGGCCATGAGGTTGGAAGGGCGCACTGCCCGATCCGTATCGGCCGCTGTGCGTTCACGCAGCTCAGGCGTGCTTGCTTCCACATGCGTTGCTTCTTCTACATAGTTGGTCATAAGAGACTCTCCCGCGGGTCCTGACCACAATAAAATGCCAGGACGATCTCCCCGTTGGCTAATCTCGCGCGTCGAAGACGCTGGATGCGCAACGGGTAGCATGCGTGGCGCATGCGCTTTTGCTGGGGTTGCTGAGGACGACCGCGAACTGGTAGGAGATCCTAGACTGATTACGACAGGTCGCGGCCTATCCAGTATGGACCAGTTTGTTGTAAATAGATACTATTCCCTACAGCACCTGGAGTTGGAATGAGGTAGCACGGCCTAGTGCCGCTATTATTTAAGCGTGCGCAGGCTCTACTGTGAGCTTCACGCCAGCGGCACGAGCTAGCTTTAGCACGGTGTCATAGCGTGGCTTAGCTCCGGGAGCCAATGCCTTGTACAGGCTTTCGCGACCAAGACCCGCATCCTTGGCCATTTTGGTCATGCCCCTGGCTTTGGCAACATCTGATAGCGCCGCAAGGAAGAGGGCGGGGTCGTCTTCCTCTAACGCTGCAGATAGGTACTCGGCAATTGCTTCTTCGCTGTCAAGATATTCGGCTGCGTCAAAGGGCGCTATTTTGATGGTGGTCATGGCTGTTCCTCTTGTATCTGTTTCCACATGGATATGGCGGTCTTGATGTCCCGCTTCTGCGTAGACTTGTTGCCGCCAATCAACAAGAGGTATACGGCTCGGCCATCACGGGCATAGTAAATACGATAGCCGGGGCCGAAGTGAATACGCATCTCGGAAACACCATCACTGATGGTCTTTATGTCGCCGAAGTTGCCTTGGGCTGCTTGCCGCATGCGAATAATTACTTTCGCCCTTGCCTTCAAGTCCTTGAGGTCGGCTAGCCATTCATTAAATTTGGCGGTTCGGTTAATCGAATTCATGAAAATCTATAGTATCCGATTGGATACGTCCCTGCAAACATTTCCGCCCAGCATTTGAACTGCGGGCTTTTTATTTGGTGACCCCTTGTTGAAACAACAGTACCGCGGATTGGTTACTCAGTCTCGACTTCACTGGCTCGGCAAGATGGCAGCGCATCTTGCAAATTTGCGTCCACATTGATGACAAAACCGCAGAACGCAAAAAGGCCAACTCCGAAGAATTGGCCTAGATGCTTGAATTTATTGGCTCCCCGAACTGGGTTCGAACCAGTGACCTGCGGATTAACAGTCCGTCGCTCTACCGACTGAGCTATCGGGGAATTAAAGAAGCGAAACTATAGCATGAATTTCGCTCTTGCCGCAAACCGTGGAGGGCCTCAGTGGTTCACAGAAGTGGGCTTAATCCAGCAAGTCCCGCATGTCGTCGGCGTGCTCTTCTTCGACCGCCATGATGTCGATCAACAGGTGTTTGGTTGTGGGGTCCGTGTCGCCGATGCGCTCTATCATTTGTCGGTAGGATTCGATGGCAATACGCTCCGCGACGAGGTTGGCCCGGATCATGCCTTTGATATCGGTGCATTCATCATATTCTGCGTGGCTGCGCTGTGAAATGGTGGCGGGGTTGAAGTCGGGCTCGCCGTTCAACTGCACGATGCGCTCGGCAATACGGCCTGCATGTTCTTCTTCCTCTTGCGCGTGGGTCAGGAATTCCGCCTTGATCGGCTCGTTCACCAGGCCGGTGGCCGTGTAGTAATGCCGCTTGTAGCGCATGGCACAGACCAGTTCGGTGGCCAATGCGGCGTTAAGCATCTCGATGATCTCTTCTCGATTGCCCTGATAGCCCGAGGACACGGCGCCGTCCTCCAGGTTACGGGCGGCCTGGCGGATGGCTGCGACGTCGATGGGTCCCTGCGTAGTGTCTTGCCCAGATTGTTTCAGATCCATAATTCGTCCTTGTTGTGTTGATGGGGTCAAACGGACGAGCTTGCAACTTCCGTGCCTGTGCAAGGAAGTTCGGGCAAAATGGCGGATTGCTGCTGTCTTGATATTTTCCCACCATGAAACCATTGCCCGGCGTTACCCAGATCCCCAGAGTCCACGAGTTCTGGATGGGCTTCTTGCTTGCGGGGCTGGGCGCCGTGCTTTTCTCGGCCAAGGCCATCGTGGTCAAGCTCACGTATCGCTACGGCGTCGATCCCCTGACCATCATCGGCTACCGCATGATGCTGTCGCTGCCGTTCTTTGCCCTGGTCGGCTTCTACCAGGCCCGGAGGGCGCGTCGGGGGCAGATACCCAAGCTCAGTGTGCGCGAAAGCCTGCAACTGGTGTTTCTGGGATTCATTGGCTATTACCTGTCCAGTTTTCTGGACTTTGTGGGCCTGCAAACCATTTCCGCGGGGCTGGAGCGGCTTATTCTTTTCCTGTCTCCCACTTTTGTGTTGCTGATCTCCGCTTTCTATCTGAAGCGTCCGATCGCAAGAGGGCAGTGGCTGGCACTGGGTTTGTCCTATCTGGGCGTGATGTTCGTGTTTCTGCAGGACCTCTCCTTCAGTGGCAGCGACGTCATGGTTGGGTCGCTTTTCGTGCTGGGTTCGGCCCTGACGTATTCCATATACCTGATCGGATCCGGAGAGCTGATCAAACGGGTGGGCGCAACGCGCCTGGTGGCCTATGCCATGAGCGTATCGGCGGTCTTCACGCTGCTGCACTTCTTTGCGGTGCACGGTTTGGCCGGCCTGGAACAGCCGCTGCCTGTTTATCAGTTGTCGCTCATCCACGCAGTATTCAATACGGTCGCCCCAACATTCATGATCATGTGGTCGGTCGCCCGCATAGGCGCGCCCATGACTTCCCAGTTGGGCCTGCTGGGTCCGGTGTCGGTGCTGTTTCTGGCGGCGTGGCTGCTGGACGAGCCGATCACTGGCTTGCAACTGGTGGGCACAGCTTTCGCGCTGGCAGGGGCTGTCGTGCTGGGTCGCCGCAAGCCGCAAGGCTAGGGCGCCAGGCTCCTGCGGCGGTCAGCTTACGCCGCTGCCCTTTTGTGCTGCAGCCTTTATCAGCCGCTCTATATCTTCGCGATGGACGTCGTGCGTTACAAAGCCGGAGGCATTCTCCGGCATGGCAAGGCGATCGGGATCAGCCAGCGTCAGACGTATGTCCTCCAGCCCGCCGTGCCAGTGCTCGCGCATGGTGGCCATGCCAAACTGAAAATCCTTATAGTGTTGTTCGTAGGGCTTGTTGCGATAGATCAGGTGGATGACATTGAAGCGCTTTGCGCTGGCCAGCTCTTGTGCCATGCGGCAGTATGAATCACTGGCCCTGATGTCTTCCGGAATATGCTCCAGCATGCGTTCCAGGATGTGGCGCAAGTACTGAGACCAGCGCAGTTCGTCCGTGACCATGCGGGTACGGCTGGAGTAGCGGATGTCTTTGATGCGATCCGACACTTCGCTCATGTTGGTGGGCGCCTGACCGCGTGCGCTCCATAAGTCCACCTGGAACACCAGCGTATCGCGCAGGGGCCGAGAGTCCAGCACCTGGGTAAGCGGGGTGTTGGAAACCAGTCCGCCATCCCAGTAATATTCACCATCGATTTCAACCGCCGCAAAGGCCGGCGGCAGCGCCCCCGATGCCATGAAGTGCTCGGCGCGCAAAGTCGTGCGGGCGTTATCGAAGTAGACCAGGTTGCCCGTGCGCACATTGACTGCGCCGACGGATACTTGCTGCGCGCCGCTATTGATGCGATCGAAGTCGCAAAGACGCTCCAGGGTGGATTTCAGGGCGCTGGTGTCGTAATAGCTGGCGGTGTCGGGGCTGCCGCGCAGGTAGTCTGACGGGGGCGGGAACCGAGGCTGGAAGAATCCCTTTTGCCCGCCCAGCAGGGCGTTGCCCGCATGAAAGGCGCTAAGCGCGCCACGCATGGTGTCGTTGATGTCGAACAGGGATTGCTCGATGGCAGAGTTCAAGCCCCACATTGAATTGGGCTTGCAGATGGTTTCCCAGAACTCGGTCAGCTTGGCGACAGCCCTGTCGGGCGCATTGCCGGCGATGATGGCGGTGTTCAGCGCGCCGATCGATATCCCCGACAGGCAGGTCAAGGCGATGCCTGCCTCGTGCAGGCCCTGGTATACGCCTGCCTGGTAGGCGCCCAAGGCGCCGCCGCCCTGGAGGACCAAGGCGGTGGTTTCATAGGGTGGCAAGGTAACGGTCATAGTGATTTCTGTATGGGTTCGGGGATGGCCAGGCTGTTGACAAAGGCATCGATCAATGCGCCGCGATAGCGGGATTTATGCAGTACCAGCGACAAGCGACGCTGCAGGTTCACGAAGGGGGTGGGCAAGACCTTCAGGCGGCCCGCCGTGACGGCATCGCCTGTGGCCGACTGGGGCAGGCACGCGATACCCAGCCCCGCAATGACGGCCTGCTTGATGGCTTCGACCTGGCCCAGTTCCAGCAATATGCGGCCGGGTGGCAAGGAGGCCAGCACATGTTCTGTCTGCACCCGCATGGCCGAACCGGGCTCGCGCAGTATCCATTTGGCGTCCTTGAAATGCCGCGCCTTGAGATCCTCCTGCTGCGCCAGGGCATGCAGGGGCGCAGCGCAAACGACCAGCTCATCGTCGCGCCAAGGCAGCACTTCCAGTTGCGCGTGGTTGACCGGGCCTTCCACGCAGCCCACATCGATGCGGTGAGCCAGTAGGCCCGCTGTAATAGTGTGGGTGTTCTCGACGCTGACCTGCAGCGATACTTGAGGGTGACGCTTCACAAATACGCCCAGCAGATCTCCGACAAGGTAGTTGCCGATGGTGTTGCTCGCGCCCACGCGCAGCTCGCCGGTCAGCTCAAGTTCCTGGTCGCCGCTTTGGCGCAACATCTCATGTACCCGTTCGATAACTTCCTGGGCCATGGGCAGCACTTCCTTGCCGCGCGGGCTTAAATGCAGCCGGCCACGCTCGCGATCGAACAACTGGCCGTTAAGCTGGCGTTCCAGCTCTGCCAAAGCCATGCTGACCGCAGGCTGCGTAACGAACAGTCGCTCTGCAGCTGCCCGGACGGTGCCGGCCGAGGCAATGGCCACAAACACTTCAAGCTGACGTATGCTGATTGATAACATCAGTAAAGTTTATACCCTTATTAAGAATTTATGAATTTATTTATATAGAGCGGGCTTCTAAAATAACTGCAGGTTATTACTTTATATGTTGGATCATGCCCGAAGCGCCCCCTCTGATGTCGTCTTCCATTCCCAGCCGAACGTGGGGCGGCCAGTGGCTGCGCGGGCGCAGCGATGCGGCCTCGCGCCCGCCTTCCGCACTGTACGGGCTGGTCCTGGCGGTGGTCGTGGGCATCTTTGCCATGATACTGGGACGCTGGGTGCCTATCATAGGCGGCCCGGTGTTCGGCATACTGCTGGGGCTTGCCATCCGCAACACGGTCGGTGTCGGTCCGGTGTTCAGGCCGGGCCTGCAGTTCGCATCCAAACAGATACTGCAGTGGTCCATTATTGCACTGGGGTTTGGCCTGAGCATTCAGCAGGTCGCGCAGACAGGGCTGGAATCGCTGTGGGTCACACTGATTACCATTGCCGTGGCTTTCGGTTCTGCGTGGTTGCTGGGCAAGTGGCTGGGCATCGCCTCGAAGCTTAAAATCCTGATCGGCGTGGGCACCGCCATTTGCGGCGGTTCGGCCATCGCGGCGGTGACACCCATCATCAAGCCCGAAGATCACGAGACGGCCTACGCGATATCCACCATATTTTTGTTCAATATCGTGGCTGTGCTGGCGTTTCCCTTGCTGGGCCACTGGCTGAACATGTCTGATGCCGGGTTTGGTCTATGGGCCGGTACGGCCATCAATGACACCTCGTCTGTCGTTGCGGCCGGCTATAGCTATAGTGCAGCAGCGGGCGATCACGCCACCATCGTCAAACTGACACGCGCCACGCTTATTATTCCCATTTGTGTGGTGCTGGCGATGCTGGTCGCGTGGCGCGAGAAGAAGCAGGGCGATTCCGGCTTCAGCCTCTTGCGCATCTTTCCGTGGTTTATTTTGTGGTTCCTGGTGGCCTCGGCGATGCGATCGACGGGTCTTATCCCCGAAGCCGTCACCGTCAGCCTGAACTTGCTGGCTCAGTTTCTGATTGTGGTGGCGCTGACCGCCATAGGGCTGTCGTCCGACCTGCGACGCATGGCAATAGCCGGTGTGCGCCCCATACTGCTGGGACTGGGCGTATGGGTAGCGGTGGCGGGCAGCAGCCTTGCAGTGCAGCGCTTCATGGGCGCCTGGTAACCACCTTAGTTAGCTTAACCACGACATGGGGTTGTGCTGGAGCGCCACGCCCACGATATAAAAGAAAATGGCGATGGCGATCAGGGCTGCGACCCCGCGCGCGGCGGGTGTCTTGCCGCGCTTGATGGCCACCATGCCTACGCCGATGTACAAGATTACCGCCACGATCTTGGCAAGTATCCACGGTTGCTCCGGGCCTATCATCATGGCCAGCATGACACCGGCAACCAGCAAAACGGTATCGACCACATGCGGCAAAATCCTGAACAGGCGCAATTGCAGTTTGCTCGAGCCCGTGACCGACCAGTACGCGCGTATCGCGAACAGCAAGATGCTTAGTACGGCGGCAGTGATGTGGAGATGTTTGATCGCAAAATAATTCATTCGTGGCTCACAAGATGTCCGCCGCCCGGGCGGCGTGCGAAGGTCGACTGGCCCGATGTTCGGCCAGCGGCGTTATGGTAGCAGGTCGTCCTCAGGCAGTCGCCAGGGTCTCCCAGGCACCGGTCTGGTCTCCCTTGAGCACCAGCTGACGGGTATGGTGGCGCAGCAAGGTGCTGCGATGACCCACGCTGAGCAATATGGTGTCGGGCAAGTGTTCACGCACCAGGCGGTACATGGCGTCTTCCAGGCCTTCGTCCATGGCCGAGGTGGCTTCATCCAAAAACGCCACTTCGGGACGGGCCAGCAGCAGCCGGCCAAAGGCCAGCCGCTGCTGCTCGCCCAGCGACAGAATACGGCTCCAGTCGGCGACCTCGTCCAGTCTGCCGGCAAGGTGGCCCAGTTGGACTTGGTCCAAGGTCAGTTCGACCCGGCGGTCGTGGTCGACAGTGGCGGTGTCACCGGGCAAGGATTGCTTCGGATACAGCAGTGCATCGCGCAGACTGCCCAAGGGCAAATAAGGCTTTTGCGACAGGAACAGCACATCGTCTTCGGGCCGTACGATGGTGCCCGTACAGTAAGGCCACAGACCGGCGATGGCGCGCAGCAAGGTTGTCTTGCCTGATCCTGATGGTCCTCGAATCAACAGCGCATGGCCCGGTCGCACCTCCAGTCCCACATCCTTAAGCAGCGGTATCCCCGATGGCGTGCTGACCGACAGGCCTTCCAATGCCAGTCGCCCGGGCGCCGTTTGCACGTCAGGTGTGGGCAGAGCGGCCGCATCGGCCACGGCCTTGGTGAAGCCGGTAAGGCGGTCCAGCGTGGCGCGGTAGGTGGCAAAGTTATCGTAGGCGTTGCGAAAGAACGAAAGATTGTCTTGCAAGCGGCCGAACGCCTGCGAGGTTTGCATCAGGTCGCCCAGCGTGATCTGCTGAGAAAAGAAGCGCTGCGCCTGGATAATGAAGGGGAACACCACTGCTGCTTGCGTGACCGAGAAGTTGAATCCCAAAAATTTCAGCGAGCGGTACACGATTGCCCAGGCGTTGTCGATGACGTGCGCGAACCGACCGCGCAGCAAGGCGCCTTCCACTTTCTCGCCGGCATAAAAAGCGATGCTTTCCGAGTATTCGCGCAGCCGCACCAGGGCATACCGGTAATCGGCATTGAAGCGCTCGTTCAGGAAGTTCAGCAGGATCAATGGCCGGCCGATCTTTATGGCAAACACCGTAGCCACAATCACGTAGACGAACACCAGGAAGACCATGCCGCGCGGAATATCCACGCTGCCCAAGGCCAGTGGGCCGGATAAATTCCACAAGATGATGGTGAAGGCAAAGGTGGAGACCAGGGCGTTGATCACACCCATGGACAGCGTCATCGACATTTCGGCGAAGACGGCTACGTCTTGCTGGATACGCTGGTCGGGGTTGTCGACCCCCTTCGCCAGATGTTGACTGCGGTAATAAGCTTGCTTGTCCAGCCATTGCTTCAGCAGCTTTTCATTCAGCCACACGCGCCAACGGATGACAAAGGCCTGCTGGATGTAAAAATCGAGTAGCGAGCGCAGGACATGGACGCTGGCCAGGATGGCGAACAGCACCATCGCCATCCAGAAGCCGGCTGCGTCCAGCGCTTGCAGCGCGGTATACATGGTGTTGTACCAAGCCGAAAACAGCACTTCCAGGCGCACGCCACACAAGGTCAGGAACAGAATCAGCAACAATGTCAGCAGAGGCCGCCAACTGTGACGCGGCGAAAAATACCCCGCCGCCAAGTCCCAGAACTGCCGTCCCCATACCGTAAACCGTGCCAATGCCCAGATGGTGGCGGCCGACACCGCCAGGGTTACGACATACGCTTGCACCAACCAGATGCCGCTATCGACCAATGCCTCGTTCCAGTTCATGCGGGCTGCCTACAGTTGGTCAAGCGGAATCTTGAAGTAGCGCACTCCATTGTCTTCGGCCGGCATGGGTTGGCAGCCGCGGATGTTGAACTGGACGGCGGGCAGAATAAGCACCGGCATTTCCAGTGTCTGGTCCCGCTTGGTGCGCATGGCTACAAAGTCGGCTTCGCTGATGCCGTCGCGCACATGGATATTGCCGGCGCGCTGTGCGCCCACCGTGGTGCAACACTGTTTGTCCCGACCCTTGGGTGGATAGTCGTGGCATAGATAAAGCCGCGTGTCGTCCGGCATGGCAAGCAGGCGTTTGATGCCGGCATAAAGCCGTGCCGCATCGCCGCCCGGAAAATCGCATCGGGCCGTGCCGACGTCGGGCATGAAGAGCGTGTCTCCAACAAAAACGCCCAGCCCCTCTATGCAATAAGCCATATCGGCCGGCGTATGGCCGGGTACGTGCAGGGCAGTGGCCTTCATGTTGCCGATCTGGAAGGTCTCGCCATCTGCGAACAGGTGATCAAACTGCGACCCGTCTGTCCGGAAATCTTTTTCCAGATTGAAGATGCCCTTGAATACTTCTTGTACCGTTCCGATGTGTTGGCCTATAGCCAGCCGTCCCCCCAGTGTGTTCTTGATATAGGCGGCCGCTGACAGATGGTCGGCATGGGCATGCGTTTCCAGCAGCCAGTCTACTGTCAGGCCACGCTCGCGAATGAAAGCGATGATGGCATCTGCCCCCGCCGTGCTTGTACGGCCGGCTTTGGGGTCGTAGTCCAACACCGGGTCAATCACGGCGCATTCAGCTTGGCCGGGCTGGAATACCACGTACGAGAATGTAGCCGTCTGCTCATCGAAAAAAGACTGGACCTGCGGTGCTGGCATAGTGTCTCCGTACTGACAGTAATCGTTGCGCGCAGGCCGATATTAACAAGGGACGCCCGCCCTTGTGCGCCCGGTGTCATGCAGCGATAATCAAGGCCTTGATTATCATCTGCCTCGAGGCCTTATGCCCTATATCACCATCTCCGCCAGCGCCAGCTACTCCACTGAACAGAAAAAGCAATTGATGGAGCGCGCCAGCGACGCCGTCGTTGAAAGCATCGGGGCGCCGCTGCCCAGTGTCCGTGTGATGTTGCACGAGCTGGCTGATGGCCATTACTTGAATGCCGGCAAGTTCGGCACACAAGCTGTGATGTTCCAGGTAGAGTTCATCGAAGGCCGCACTGAGCAGCAAAAAGATGCGCTGATCGCGGCGCTCAGTCGCGTAGGCTTCGAAACCACTGGCCTTCCCGAAAGCGAAGTGCGGGTTCGGCTGATCGACTTTCCGAAAACCAACATGGGCATGGCGGGCGGCGTCAGCGCCCAGGCCTTGGCCCGCTAAGTAAATGAAGTCGGTGCCGGACCAGCGTGCGCTTGCCGTCATTGATTTCTGGCAGTCTGCCGGGCCATCGGCATGGTTTGCCAAAAACGACGACTTCGATGCGCGCTTTCGCGACCAGTTCATGGATCTGCATTTCGCGGCGGCGCGCCGCGAGCTTGATCACTGGTCTGAAAATGCGCAAGGCAGCCTGGCGCTGATCTTGTTGCTGGACCAGTTTCCGCGCAATGCATTTCGCGATACGCCGCATATGTTCGCCACCGATGGCTTGGCGCGCAGGGCAGCCAAGCTCGCCATCGATGCCAACTTCGTGACGCAGGTCGGCCAGCCACTGGCCTTGTTCCTTTGTGTGCCCTTCATTCATTCTGAAGACATCGCCGATCAGCGTTACGGCGTGCAGTTGTACCAGCGCTATAGTCCGGACAACATCCGCCACGCCATAGAGCATTGCGAAATCATCGCCCGTTTCGGACGCTTTCCGCATCGCAACCGCATACTGGCGCGGGACTGCACTGCGGAAGAACTTCAGTTCCTGGAAGAGGGCGGATTCGCCGGATAGTCCTTGCCCTCAGCCCAGATGCGATCCCGACGGGCGTTTCTCTTCGGTTGCCATGGACGTCAGTCCGTGAATGATGCCGCAGTCTTCGATGGCCGTGGCATCTGCGCATTGTTCCCGTAGACCGATCAATTGCTTGCGCAGTCGCTGCAGTTCGGCCAGCCGCGTGTCGACATGCCCAATATGCTCATCCAGCAAGGAGTTGACCGGCGCACAGTCGCCATGGCGGCGATCCACGAAAGCCAGCAGGGTGCGAATTTCGTCGTGGGTCATGTCCAGTGTGCGGCAGTTGCGGATGAAGCGCAGGCGCTCCAGGTGTTCCTGCCGGTAGCTGCGGTAGTTGCCTTCGGTACGGGCCGGGTAGGGCAGCAGCCCCTCCTTTTCGTAGAACCGAATTGTTTCGGTGCCGCAATTTGCGGCCTTGGCGAGTTCGCCGATTTTCATGGTTTGCTCCTGGTGCTTGACCTTATAGCTACTTTAAGGTGTCTACTATCATCATGCAAACGAAATCTACATCGCATGTCGCGCACCCCGGCACCCCGCCGCCCCTGAAGTTTGGGTGCTGCTCGGCGGACAAGCCCGGCGCCTCAGGCCACACCCACGCGCACGAACATACGCAGGCCAATGGCGCTTCCGACGCTGAATCCGGCCACAGCCATCATCATCATGCAGATGGGCCGGGGTGGTGGCGCTTGGCCATTGCCGGGGTCGCTGCCGTATCTGCCGAGGCACTGGGCTGGTGGGCTGGCGCACCAGGCTGGACCGTAGCGGCGCTGGCTCTGCTGGCCGTTGGACTAAGCGGCCTGGGCACCTACCGGCAGGGCCTGCGATCCATACTGCGGGCCGACCTGAATATCACTGCCTTGATGACCATTGCGGTTACCGGGGCGTTGATGCTGGGAGAATGGCCGGAGGCCGCGATGGTCATGGTGCTGTTCGCCGTTGCCGAAGCCATCGAAGATCGTTCTTTGGATCATGCCCGCCACGCCATCGAGCGCTTGATGGAGGTCGCGCCCGAAAGCGTCTGGGCACAAAACCCGCAAGGTGAGTGGGCCCGCGCCCTGGCGGTCGACGTACAACCCGGGACGCTGCTGCGCGTGCAGCCCGGCGAACGCATCGGCCTGGATGGTCGGGTCGAGACGGGCGCATCAGCCGTGAATCAGGCTCCCATCACGGGTGAAAGCATTCCCGTTGATAAACAGCCTGGCGATCCGATTTTTGCCGGATCCATCAACGGCATGGCCGAGCTACACTATCGCAGCGAGTCCGCCTACGAGAACAGCCAACTGGCACGCATTATCCATTCTGTACAACAGGCACAGGCCAGCAAGGCGCCCATACAGCGCTTCGTGGATCGCTTCGCCCGCATCTATACCCCAATTGTTTGCGCATTGGCGCTGGTGATCGCGGTGGCGCCGCCCTTGTTGTTGCAGGCGTCGTGGTCGGAATGGCTATACAAGGCCTTGGTCTTGCTGGTCATAGCCTGCCCGTGCGCGTTGGTGATCTCCACCCCTGTCGCCATCGTCAGCGGACTCGCCGCTGCGGCCCGCCATGGCATCCTGATCAAGGGCGGCGCCTATCTCGAGCAGGGGCGCAAGCTGGTCTGGGTGGCGTTGGACAAGACGGGCACTCTAACGCAAGGAAAGCCGCAGCTTACCGACATGCTTGTGATCGATGACGCGGTCGGTGCGCAGGCTTGTCAGCGCCTGGCCGTGCTGCTGGCGCAGCGTTCCGATCACCCGGTATCGCATGCCATTGCTGCGCTGCCGTTTGCAGGCTCCGGGGACGAGGTGCACGCCTTCCAGGCCATACAAGGCGGTGGCGTGCAGGGCGAGATAGCCGGCAGCACATACTATCTGGGCAACTACGCCTGGGTTCGCGGCGAGCTTGACCAGTCGGCCGGCACGAGCTCCGGGCTGCCTGCCGAAGCGGTGCACATTCAAAGGCTGGAGGCGCAAGGCAATACTGTTACGGTGCTTGCCAGCCGCGATGGCGTGCTGGCACTGTTTGCGGTGGCCGATACCCTCAAGCCCGAAACCCCAGAGGCCATTGCCCAACTGCGGCAACTGGGGGTGCGCACCGCCATGCTATCGGGCGACAACCAGGCCGCGGCGTCCAATATCGGACAGAAGCTGGGGCTGGATGCCGTGCACGCCGGTCTGCTTCCCGACCAGAAGCTGGACGCCATCAAGCACTACATGGCAGAGGGCAAGGTAGGGATGGTGGGCGACGGCATCAACGATGCTCCGGCCTTGGCGCAAGCCGACGTCGGGTTCGCCATGGGCGTGCTGGGCACCGACACCGCCATCGAAACCGCCGACGTCGCCCTGATGGATGACGACCTGCGCAAGCTCTCTCGGTACATACGATTGTCGCGCAGCACGCATGCCATATTGGTGCAAAATATCACCCTGGCGTTGGGCATCAAGCTGGCTTTCCTGGCCCTGACCATCGTCGGCTTGGGTACCATGTGGATGGCGGTGTTCGCCGACGTGGGGGCCAGCGTTTTGGTCATACTGAATAGCCTGCGGCTGCTGCAGAAATAAGCTTTCCATAGCATTACAATACAATAATCATTCTATGATCGTATCTCGTCTTCCATGCTAGCTATCGTCGACGCCAAACGGGCCGGGCTCCTGGGGCGCCGTCACTGGGCGTCCAACATTATTGCGGGCCTGATCGTCGGCGTCGTGGCATTGCCGCTTGCCATGGCATTTGCCATCGCATCAGGCGTCAAGCCCGAACAAGGCATCTACACCGCCATCGTGGCAGGCATTGCCGTCTCTCTTTTTGGCGGCAGCCGTGTGCAGATTGCCGGCCCCACCGGTGCCTTCATCGTTATTCTTTCGGGTATTGTCGCCACGCATGGCGTGGAAGGCTTGCAAATCGCCACCCTGATGGCGGGCGTGATTTTGCTGCTTTTCGGTGTGGCGCGCATGGGCGCCATCATCAAGTTCATACCGGTGCCCGTCATTGCGGGCTTTACCGCCGGCATAGGCGTGATCATCTGGGTAGGCCAATGGAAAGACTTCTTCGGTCTGCCAGCGGTGGAGGGCTTGCACTTCCATCAGAAGCTGTGGAACTTGCTGCAGGTGCTGCCCCAAATGGACCCGGCCACCACCGGTCTTGCCTTGCTGTCGCTGGCGCTGCTTATTTTCCTGCCCCGCATCCCCACACTGTCCCGCGTGCCGGGACCCCTCGTTGCGCTCGTTGTGGTAACGCTTATACAGGCTGTTTTCGGCTTTGAAAGCGTGGCGACCATAGGCAGCACCTTCGGCGAAATACCCAGCGGTCTGCCCGCGTTCAAGTTGCCCGAGATCACGCTGGTTCGTCTGGTGGAGCTTATCGGTCCGGCCTTTGCGATCGCCATGCTGGGTGCCATCGAATCGCTGTTATCGGCCGTGGTTGCCGATGGCATGGCCGGTACCCGGCACAACTCCAATCAAGAGCTCATAGGCCAAGGCTTGGCCAATGTGCTTGCGCCCATGTTCGGCGGTATCGCCGCCACGGGCGCCATCGCCCGGACGGCCACCAACATACGCAATGGTGGCAACAGCCCCATTGCGGGCATCGTCCATGCGCTGACACTGGTTCTGGTTTTGATCTTGCTGGCTCCCTTGGCTGCGGGCATCCCTTTGGCCACGCTGGCTGCCATCTTGTTCATGGTGGCCTGGAACATGAGCGAGCTGCGTCACGTGGTTCGCCTGATCAAACGCGCACCGCGCGCGGATGTCGTTATCTTGCTGGTGACTTTTGGCTTGACCGTCTTTGCCGACCTGGTCGTAGCGGTAAATATTGGCGTGGTATTGGCCATGTTGCATTTCTTGCGGCGCATGGCCGAAAGCGTGGTCGTACGCCAGCAGGACGGCGGCAGCCTGCAACGCGAACTCGGCCTGGATGGCTCCCACAAGCTGCCGGCGGATATTCTCGTCTATGCCGTGGAAGGTCCATTCTTCTTTGCTGCGGTCGACACCTTCGAGCGCGTACTGGCCGATACGCATACCGATCCGCGGGTGGTGATCATTCGCCTGGCCCACGTTCCGTTCATGGATGCGACCGGCTTGAAGGCACTGGACGAAGCCATACAAGAGCTTCATCAGCGCGGCGTGCGCGTGATCTTGACCGAGGCCAACGAGAAGGTGCAAAAGAAGTTGAAGCGCATGGGGTTGACCGACAAGCTGGGCAGCGGGTGCATGACTCAGCACATCGGTCAGGCCTGGGCCCG
>JADKLW010000415.1_pt1 | contig 18404 bp, 16 predicted proteins | sample 8641881 | NCBI WGS metagenome assembly JADKLW01 (sample SAMN16272185, study PRJNA661076) | feces metagenome | isolation source: fecal sample from diarrhoea affected cattle B | host: Bos taurus | place: South Africa: Lokaleng Village, Mahikeng | collected 2019-09 | reverse complement strand
TAATCGTAAACGGTTTCAGCAAGGACGTTTTAAACAAATTACCGATGGAATTCGCCGTCGAAGCGCAGAAATTGCTGGAGATTTCGTTGGAGGGAAGTGTGGGTTAGAACGTTTAAAGTTTAAGGTTTAAAGTTGGAGAAAAAATGCGGACAATTTTATCTCCTTACTTTGATTCATAAAAATTAGAAATTGGCGACAATTAGCAAGTTTGAAGATTTAGAAATCTGGATGGAAGCTCGAAGATTATCGAATGAGATTTTTCATTTAATGAGTGAAGCAGAAAATTTTCATAATGATTATCGCTTTCGTTCTCAGATCCTTGCCGCCGCCGGTTCAATAATGGACAATATTGCAGAGGGATTTGAACGTAATGGAAATGTGGAATTTAGACAATTTTTATCGATCGCAAAAGGATCAGCAGGGGAAGTACGATCTCAGCTTTACCGAGCGCTCGATTTTAATTATATAGAATAGCAAAAATTTATAGAACTAAAGGAAGGCTACGAAAAGTTAAGCGGAAAAATAAACAACTTTATATTATATCTAAACAAAAAAGACTTTAAAGGCACAAAGTTCCAATAGCAGGCAACTTTAAACTTTAAACCTTAAACAAAATTAACATGCTATCAATAAAAAACCTCCACGCATCAATAGACGATAAAGAAATCCTACGCGGAATAAACCTCGAAGTGAAAGCTGGCGAAGTCCACGCGATCATGGGACCTAATGGTTCCGGGAAAAGTACGCTGGCGGCGGTAATTGCCGGTAATGAAACTTTTGATGTCACCGAAGGCACAATTTCATTAGACAACGAAGATCTATCCGATTTGGCTCCGGAAGAACGCGCTCACAAAGGTGTTTTTCTTTCGTTCCAATATCCGGTGGAAATACCAGGAGTTTCGGTGACCAATTTTATGCGGACGGCCATCAACGAATCGCGAAAAGCACAAGGCCTTGAAGAAATGCCGGCCAATGTAATGCTGAAAACCATCCGCGAAAAATCGGAGTTGCTGGAGATCGACCGTAAATTTTTATCGCGTTCATTAAACGAAGGTTTTTCCGGCGGTGAGAAAAAGCGAAATGAGATTTTCCAGATGGCGATGCTCGAACCAAAACTCGCAATCCTTGACGAAACCGATTCAGGATTGGATATTGACGCATTGCGAATCGTCGCCAACGGCGTCAACAAACTAAAAAGTCAGGACAACGCAATCGTTGTGATCACGCACTATCAGCGCTTACTGGATTATATCGTACCTGATTTCGTACATGTTTTGTACAACGGCCAAATCGTAAAATCGGGTGGTAAAGAGCTGGCATACGAACTCGAAGAAAAAGGTTACGACTGGATTAAAAACGAAAAATAGTGGAAAGTGGAAAGTGGAAAGTCGAAAGTTGAAAGTCGAATTTATACTTTTCGGTAAACTCATATTTTAGTCGGAATAAAATTTATACGCCATGCAACTACAGTCATTTGAAGAAATTATCTCTTGGCAAAAAGCCAGAGTATTCACCGCGAGTATTTATAAGATTACGGCTAGTGAGTATTTTATCAAGGATGTGGATTTTAAAAGACAAATACGCCGGGCCGCGATTTCAATTTCTTCAAATATTGCAGAAGGATTCGAACGGCGTACTGATAAAGAGTTTATTCACTTTCTTTTTATTGCGAAAGCATCTGCAGGCGAAGTCCGTTCACAATTATACTTGGCCTATGACCTGCGATACATTTCGCAAAGCGAATTCGCTGATTTATATTCAGATGCTACAGAAATATCAAAATTAATATCCGGTTTTATAAAATACCTGGAAAATAAGAACTTAAAATAAAAACATAAAGATTAAATCGAATGGTCAAGTAGAGTCCGTTTTCCACTTTCCACTTTCGACTTTACACTAACTACATGGAACTAAAAGACAAACTCATATCATCGTTCATGGCATTCGAAGAAAACATCGATGTCCACGCGCAATTGCATGATATCCGCACGGCGGCCATAAAAAATTTCGAACTTAAAGGATTCCCGTCACGACGCGACGAAGCCTGGAAATACACATCGCTGAATTCGGTGTTGAAAAATGATTTTTCGGTTTTCCCGAAACATGACGGTCAGATAGAATCGGCTGAGGTTCGGAAATATTTCCTGCACGAAATCGACACTTATAAAGTCGTTTTTGTCGATGGCATCTTCAATTCATTTTTATCATCGACTACGCATGACGGAATAGACGTTTGCCTGATGTCATCGGCACTTACAAAGCCGAAATACAAAATGGTAATCGACGAATATTTCAATAAAATTGCGAGCAACGACGAAAGTTTGACGACGCTGAATACGGCGTTCGCCAATGAAGGCGCATACATCAACATTCCGAAAAGCAAAGTGGCCGATAAGCCCATCGAAATCATTTATTTCTCAACGGGAAGCGAAGCAGCATTAATGGTTCAACCCCGAAACCTGGTGATCGTAAATGAAAATTCGCATGTGCAAATCATCGAGCGCCATCAAAGCCTGAACGAAAATCCGGTGCTTACCAATTCGGTTACCGAGATTTTTGCAAAAAAACGCGCTATTGTCGACTATTACAAAATCCAAAACGACAACCTCGAAGCATCGTTGATCGACAACACCTATATCGCACAAAAAGAACAAAGCCATGTTTCGGTGCATACGTTTTCCTTTGGCGGAAACATCACCAGGAACAACCTGAATTTCTATCATCAGGGCGAGCGCATCGACAGCACGTTAAAGGGAATTACGATCCTTGGCGACAAGCAACACGTCGATCATCACACGTTGGTTCAGCACGCGACGCCAAATTGTGAAAGCCATCAGAATTATAAGGGAATTTTTGGCGGTCGGTCAACCGGAGTATTCAACGGCAAAATATTTGTCGAAAAAGAAGCCCAAAAAACCGACGCATTCCAGCAGAACAACAATATTTTGTTGGGCGATAAGTCGACAATAAACGCGAAACCGCAACTCGAAATCTTTGCCGATGATGTCAAGTGTTCGCATGGTTGCACAATTGGTCAGCTCGACGAAAAGGCGATGTTTTACATGCAATCACGCGGAATCCCGCAGAAAGAAGCGAAAGCATTGTTGATGTACGCGTTTTCAAACGAAGTCATCGAAAGCATCAAAATCCCGGAACTCAAAAATAGAATTACAAAAATTATCGCCACCAAGCTTGGTGTGAAAATGGGTTTTGATCTCTAGGAGCTAATCGCGCTTTTGCCTTCATCTTTGTTCCCGAACCCCGGGAACAAAGGATACCGGCGCAATCACGGCTAGGCATTATCAGTTTTAACCATACGCATATTAAAATTGCCTATTGGTTTTCAATATTCTAGTCCCATTTTTACCTTATATTTGCAGTTAAGTCATTTATTATGAGCATCATTGTAACATACGCCATTTCTACTTCCACTCCGGCATTATGGTCGATGTCATATCTGCACGACGATATGTTTCTGAAAAATTCCAAGGAATTTGTGTCCTGATCCCTGCTGAGGTCCATAGCGGGGAACCCTTTATTTATTCAATATAAATATTCGCTGTTCGGTTTTGTTTCAGAACAAGTGTGGCTTTAAGCCGCATTTTTGGACCCTGGAATAAAAATACGCGCAGTACAAATTCAGAAACAATGTCAAATCCAATTATATTAACAACAGGTATTTACGATTTAATTAAAGATCACGTACGAAGAAGAAAAGTAACTCCTGAAGAAGGAGAACTGTTAACAACCCAACTCAAATACGCAAAACAGGTACGACGACGAGATCTGCCCGAAGACGTTGTGAGTGTCAATTCACGCGTAACGGTAAAAGACACGGCGACCGGTGAAGAGCAAGAACTCGCATTCGTTCCACCAGGGAAAGGAAAGCTTAAACATAAAACCCAGTCTATCATGACACCCATAGGTCTGGCGCTTGTAGGTTGCGCGGCTGGCGACATCGTTAAGTGGCCGGTAAAAGGAGAACCAAAGGAATTCGAAATCCTCAAGGTCGTAAAAATGTAATCTGAAATCCCGGTATCTGCCGGGATTTTTTATTTTATCGGCTAGTACCAATACTGCCTACAATCTCTTTCAGCATCGAATTAAAGTCAAAGCCGTTATCCGACAATAATCCCATTCTGACGATCACCAAATCTTTCGACGGAATGATATACACCATCTGTCCCTGAAAACCATTAGCCGAGTATAAATCTTTAGGCGCGTCGGGGTAATGGCCGCCGGCGTTGAGCCAAAAATGACCACCATAACGACCGTTGGATGTAGGCGTGGGCGTGGTGACAAAATCGACCCAGCTCTCATCAAATATTTGCTGGCCATTCCAGTTTCCATTGTGCAAATACAGCAATCCGAATTTCGCCCAGTCGCGCGTAGTCGCCCAGCCGTATGACGAGCCCACGTAGTTGCCCGACATATCGGCTTCGATAATCATCGAATGCATGCCAATCTTATCAATCAGTGCCGTGTACCAGAAATCGAGATATTCCTGATGCGATTTAAAATGGCTGCGCAAAATCCCCGACAACAAATTCGTGGTTCCCGAAGAATAATTCCAACTTTGAGCGGGTTTACCTCTCATTGGCTTCCCTATTTGCCGCTGCGTCATGTCGCGGTCGAGGTAAAGCATGGTGGTCGCGTCTGATATTTTATCGTATTGCTCTTCCCATTCGAGTCCGCTGTTCATTTGAAGTAAATGACTCAGTGTAATACCACGGCGATCGTCGTTTTGCCACTCCTCGACGGGCGCGCGATTGGAAATATCGATTTTGTTTTGATGATGAAGTATCCCAAATATAGTTGCGGTAATGCTTTTTGTCATCGACCAACCCAGGATTTTGGAGTCTTTGGTAAAACCGGTGTCATATTTCTCGGCGATGATTTTGTCTTTGTAAATCACCAGCAACGAACGGGTTCGTTTTTCCTTTTTCCCATTGGCATCAAACGATTCGCTTACTGCATTATTAAGGCGCTTATAATCGATATGGCCGAAAATAGTATCAGTGGGTTCATCATTACCGTAGGGAAATGCAAGATCACTGTTTGCAATAGTCCGTTTCGGGACGGGATATGGTTTTGACACATCGAATTGTTCGTCAATGAGAACTGCGCCAAGTCCGTCGCGATACACTGCAGTACGCGGATTAAGCCCGAATATTGTCGAAGTAACCGATTTCTCATCGGTATTGATAACGTTTTTTGAAAGCCGTACCAGATCGATATCGTTATCTCCGTCTTCAATCATCTTAAGATCGCGACCCGATATGAAATGAGCCGACGCTACACTTTTGGCTGAAAAACCTGAGATGAGGTCAAGTTTGTTGTAGTTGAGTGCTACTACAATGACGATGCCTGCAACCGGTACGAGAAGTAAAAATCGGTATTTTTTCATGAGATTGATGTTGGTGCAATTTATGAATTTTCCCTGATCTGGACAGCGGCAGCCTTTCGTTGCAAAAAGATATTGGCAAGTACTTTCGAATTGCATAAATTCCTTATTATAAGTAAAAGCCCGCTTCCGCGGGCTCTCTCACTTCCTCCTTCGTATGGCACTCCGTAATAAATAACTGACCCCAAAACTAACTATGGCGTCTACGGCCGCCAGGATTATTGTCCTGACTATGTCATCCGATGCAATGTTCGGCGCACTGCTGAGAAGTGTTCCTGATACCGTCCCGAATTTAAGTGACGGCAAGTTCATTTATTGAAAGCGTTTTTTGCGCGTCACGTATTATATTTGTTTCAGGCACCCGTTCAATTTCTTACAGGATTACGTTCGCGACCCAGGATTTTAAAACCGAAGGTCTGTTAACTTGAATCGAAGAAGTTCCAATTCGCATACTTTTTTCAACGGGCAGGTCAATTCTTGCGATCCGCGGATCTCCGGGCAGCGGGACCTTGGAATCACCTTCGTCAATCGACAGGATGTCTTCATCAGCCTGCTGTAAAGAAAAGGTGTCTGCTGTCCTGTATTTAATGGATGACTTATTCGGTCTGATTGGCTTTGGCATATAAGAAGTCCATATAATATCCGAATATGTTTAGTTAATAGTTTATATATGCAGAAATTATTGAGTGAAAATTGAATCGAAACGACCCTGTGTGATCTCGACCGTTTCCCCCGTGAGTGGATGAGCTAGATCAAACCAGAAAGTCCCTGAAACGATATTATTTATAAAGTCTAATTTAGTAATTGTGAGTTCGCCACTAAATTCGGAGTTTGTGTTAGCCACTTCGCCGCTTGTCTGGGTAGTCTCAAATAAAGATCCGCCCCATGCATTGTCAGGTACACTTTCCAAAAGTTGATAAGTTTCTCCTTCAACAATAGCTTTGTTATAGGTTCCCAATGTGATGCTTATGGGGTTCTCATCATTATTTCTCCCCTGTATTCCAAAGAAATGTTCTCCATCGATAAATTGGTAGTAACAATTCATAACGTTTCCCTTATGGATAAATGCCTTGCCGTCCACCAGGCAACCTAGCGTTCGCGCGCCGGTCTGCGTGGCAGGTGGCAGCGATTCGAATCCAATGTTTTCTTTATCGCACCCCATGATTAAGATAAAGGTAAAAAGGAAGAATACTTTTTTCATTTTTGTGATTTTTTGTCAATCTAGGTAATATTTGCTTAAAGCACATAAGAATAAACAGCAAAATCGATTAACTGCAGGTTATTAAAACTTAAATATAAAACCTGTCTCGAGCATCAGTATGCCGTTTTGCTTTTATAGTGCTTACCTGCCTCATGATGATACTATTCAGTAAAGAATGTATCAAACCGCCCCTGTGTGATTTCGACAGTTTCACCGGTGGTCGGATGAGTTACATTAAACCAAAACGACCCGGAAACAATATTTTCTGAAAAATCCAACCTCGTTATGGTAAGTTCGCCGCTCATTTGTTCACTTGTATTAGCACTCATCCCGTTCGTGGGCGAAGTCTGGAAAAAAACCGATCCCCAAGCATTTCCATTAGTATATCCTCTTAATTGATAAGTCTCGCCTTCTGCAATTTCTCTCATAGAAGTACCCAAGTCGATCCCTACGGGATTATTATCATAATTGTCACCTTTAATCCCGAAATAGTACTCACCGTCAACATATTGGTAATAGCAGTTAATTACGTTGCTATCATGGATAAAAGCGACACCATCTACAAGACAGCCAAACGTTCTTTCTCCCGTTTGTGTAGCGGCGGGAAGCGGCGGGAGGCCGCCCTCATCGTTACTACAGCTTAATAGTAAAGCAGCGACGACAAGTAAAAACGTATTTTTCATTTTATTTTTTTGGCAATCTAATGACTTTTTACAGAAGTTATTAATAAATTTCGCGCAATGAGTAAGGCCCGACACTAAAAACAGTTCTGCTGCCTTTAAATCGAAAATGTATCAAAAGGATACTTTTGACATGAAGCCCGTCGAAAGAGATCCTTTTCTATCCAAATCCTTTGCCCCCGCCAAAATAAAGAGTGCTTCAAAAAATAATGGTCACAAAAAAAAGACGGCCGAAACCAGGACCGCCCCATTAATAAATTTCCCCCCTGTAAGTTATCACGGTTATATAAAATCTGAAAACAGGGAGAAAAAATTAGTACTTGTTAAGATCAATAATAAACTATATAAACTGAAAGTAGGCGAAATACAGGATGGGGTAGAGGTCCTGGTGGCAACTAAAGATTCGCTGGAAATATCGTTTAACAATGTAAATAAAAATATTAAAAAGTCGTGACTACCTGGTTACAGGTGTAGGATTAAGATTTATATAGCAGTAATAGAATATAATTAATAATTTGTATAGTTAATTTTGGACTGGACAAACCACCGCTTTCACTTATAGATGCTCCCCAGATACTCCCTACATAAAGCATGGGTAGAGTATGAATGTTAAAATGCTAACTGTGATTTCCTAACCAATGATGAATATATCCGCAAATCGCTTTGATGCGCTTAAAAATTTGTGCATTTGTGGCAATGGTACTTATAATGCAACACGTCGCCGCAATAGGGGCTATTTTATGAATTTTAACTCTCCGTTAGCCGCCGGACTTTATGATTTATTTATTCCGCTTTTAAACAAACAAGCCGTAAATTTGTATCAAATTTGACCTTATGTTTGATGTTCACAAAATACGAACACAATTCCCGATATTATCCACCCAAGTAAATGGCCGTCCGCTGGTCTATTTCGACAATGGGGCGACCTCGCAGAAGCCGCAGGTCGTTATCGATGCAATCTCAAAATATTATTCCGAAATCAATGCCAACATCCATCGCGGCGTTCACACCTTAAGCCAACTAGCGACCGATGCGTATGAGGAATCGCGCATAAAAATTCAAAAGCATATAAATGCCGAACATTCGCACGAAATCATTTTCACGACAGGCACAACATCGGCGATAAATTTGGTGGCTAGTGGATTCACGACTTTGCTTGAAAAAGGTGATGAGGTGATGATTTCGGCCATGGAACACCACAGCAACATTGTGCCTTGGCAGATGTTATGCGAACGCACCGGCGCTTCATTGGTTGTAATTCCGATGAATCTTGATGGCGATCTTATCCTCGGGGAATTCGATCGGCTGTTGTCAGGTAAAACTAAAATCGTATCGGTAAACCATATTTCAAATGCGCTCGGAACCGTTAATCCGATTAAATATATAATCGACAAAGCACATTCGGTTGGCGCCGCAGTGATGATCGATGGAGCACAGGCGGCACCGCATCTGCGTCCGGATGTACAACAACTCGACTGTGATTTTTATACATTTTCGGGGCATAAAGCCTGTGGGCCAACAGGCGTTGGTATATTGTACGGAAAAGAAGTTTGGCTGAACAAACTGCCGCCGTATATGGGCGGGGGCGAAATGATAAAGGAAGTCACATTTGAGAAAACAACGTATGCTCATTTACCGCACAAATTTGAAGCGGGGACGCCTAACATTGCAGGTGGCATCGTACTTGGCACTGCGATCGATTTTCTGAACGAAATCGGATTTGAAAGTATACAAAAACAGGAGATGGAACTGCTGGAGTATGGCACCCAAAGATTGCTCGAGATTGAAGGTTTGAAAATCTATGGAACAGCGAAACAGAAAACTTCAGTAATTTCGTTTAATATCGGAAATATTCATCCGTATGATATTGGGACGATCGTAGATAAACTTGGCATTGCATTGCGAACCGGACATCATTGTACACAGCCCATAATGGACTTTTATAAAATTCCGGGAACCTTGCGCGCATCGTTCTCCTTCTATAACACAAAACAAGAAATCGACAGTATGATCGAGGCGCTGAAGCGCGCGGTCACGATGCTGTCTTAAAAATTGAAATCTATGAAAATAGCAGGACTGATTATGATGGTATTGTTTCTCGCGAAAGGTTGCGAAAACGAAAAGGCGGCTGAAGAACTAATATTGGAATATACGGCAAACACCCGCGGATTCTATGAGCGAATCACCATCGAGGGTCAGGCGGCTTATGTCACTTCAGACCGGGATGCCACGACGCGCGGAGAATCGGTGAAAATTTCTGATTCCGATTGGAAAAATCTGGTTGCTTTATTTATGGCAGCCGATATTGAAGGGATGCACGCATTAAAAGCCCCAACCGAAAAACGTTTTTATGACGGTGCAGCCATTGCTAAACTAAAGGTTACTTTAAATGGAAAAGTTTATGAATCGGCCGAATTCGATCACGGCATGCCTCCGGCCGAAATTGCGGCATTGGTCAACAAAATAAACGAATATAGTCAGCGTAAATAATGAGCATAAAAGAAATACAAAATGAGATCGTCGACGAATTTTCAATGTTTGACGACTGGATGCAACGATATGAATATATTATCGAACTCGGCAAGAGTTTGCCATTGATAGATGAGCGTTACAAAACCGACGAAAACATTATAAAAGGATGTCAGAGCAAAGTTTGGTTGCGGGGTGATCACAATGATGGCAATGTAGTCTTCACGGCCGACAGCGATGCGATTCTGACTAAAGGAATAATCGCGATTCTGATACGGGCATTCTCAAACCAGCCGGCATCGGAAATCCTTGAAGCTGATACCGATTTTATAGATGATATCGGTTTGCGGGAACACTTGTCACCTACACGCGCAAACGGCTTGGTTTCGATGATAAAACAAATAAAAATGTACGCATTGGCATACGATGCACAAAACAAAAATTAAGATGGAAGAATTTGATACAGTAATGTTGGGAGAGGAAATCGTGAAAGTTCTAAAGGGCATCTATGATCCCGAAATCCCGGTGGATATTTATGAACTTGGTCTGATTTACGACGTAATGGTCAATACCGATAATGAAGTTAAAATACTGATGACATTGACCTCGCCAAATTGCCCGGTCGCCGAAAGTCTGCCACGCGAAGTCGAGGAAAAAGTGGCGGGTTTGGAAAATGTGAAATCGGCCGAAGTTGAAATTACCTTCGATCCGCCTTGGAGTAAAGACCTGATGAGTGAAGAAGCAAAACTTGAATTGGGAATGTTATAATGGACGAAATAGTCAACAGAATTGCCGGCAGTGCTCTTCAGGTATTCGATCTGGAGGATTATTATATTGATGGGATACGAACCGAGCTCGATATTGCACCATGGTTGGAACAGGGGTTTTTGCTAAAAGAGAAAGATTTTCGGCAGTATCTTAACGATCACGACTGGTCGCAATATACTGGCCATTATGTCGCATTATTCTGCAGCACTGATGCGATCATTCCTGCGTGGGCATTTTTATTGGTAACAATTCACCTTTCGGGCTTCGCTGCCAAGGTGGTTAACGGCTCGTTGGAACAATTGGAAACAAGCTTGTATCAGGATAGGCTGCAATCGATCGATTTCGGTGCCTATCGCGACTCGCCTGTCATTATAAAAGGCTGCGCCAGAAAAGCAGTGCCTACCAATGCTTACCTGCTTGCGGCTCAATTTTTAAAACCGCATGCCCGAAGCATAATGTATGGGGAAGCATGCTCTGCCGTCCCACTTTATAAAAGAAAGTAATTCTTACAAATTATAACCCAAAACCGTCATAGAAATATGGCGGTTTTTTTTTTTTTTAATTTTAGTAGTCTTTTCGAGAATGTTGCAAATTTTAACATTATAAAGATGTCATATCCTCAACCAAAGTCCCGATTCACCCTGTGAAATTGCACTATTTATCGACAAACTACGCGTATGCATATTTAACTTTAAAAATTAGGACGGGTTAGATAAAATTTCGTTAAATTTGAGATTCTCTACAATACAAATGTTTCAACAAACTAAAATTTTCTCTATGAAAAACATTACTTTATTGACATTCCTGCTTCTGTTTTCGCACCTTGGATTTTCCCAATTGGACGAAAATTTTGACGCAGCACCTCCTGCTCCAGCGGCTGGAGGTGTCTGGACTTTACCGTCCGGAGATTGGATGATTTTCGACAATGGTGTCGGAAGCGTCAATTGGCAATTGAATACGGGTCCGTTTCCGGCCTATTCAACTCCGAATGCCGCATTTATTACTAATCAAAACGTTGGTGCAGGAAATACCTCGGTAGATTACTTGGCCACGCCATTGGTGCCTATGCCGACAAATCCGCAGTTGCGGTTTATGACGCGTACTACCAGTGCGGGGGATCAAGGTACCATTTACCAAATCCGGGCAGCACCTTCAACTGCCGATCCGAGTTTAATTGCGTCCTATTCAACTTTGGTCGTTGAATACTCTGAGAGTGATTTAACGCACCCGACAAATCTTACCACCTATATTGAGAAAGTGGTATCTATTCCGGCTTCCGTAGGGCCAAATGCATATATCGCCTTTGTAAAAATATTTACGCACCCAGCCGGCCCTTTAACGGGTGACCGTTGGCTGGTTGACGATGTGTTGATAGTGTCTGAGTGCTTTACTCCGACAGGTCTTTCAGCAGGTGGAATTTCACAAACATCGGCCAATTTGAGTTGGAACGCTTTGGGGGCAACCGAATGGGAAATAGAAATTCTTCCGGTCCTCGGCACATTTTCCGGGAACGGGGTTTCGATTACACAAAATCCGTTTACAGCAACTGCAATAACATCGGGAGGCGCTTTTACCACTCCTTTTGCACCTTCGACAGAATATAAATATCGGATAAGAGCCGTTTGCGATGATGGTATTACCAGCCAGTGGTCGGAAGTATTCAACTTCGAAACATCCTCTCCGGGACTCTCGTGTGCATCTCCGATTATCGTAGGCAGTACGCCTTATAGTACAACCGACAATACTGCCAATTACGGAGATACTACCGATGTTGCACAACCTGCGGCATGTGCAGGAACTGCTGCAAACTATATGACAGGTAATGATGTGTTTTACTCTTATACACCTGCTACCTCGGGGGCAATCAGTATCGAGATGACACCGTCAGGAACCTGGTCGGGAATTTTTGTTTATCAGGGCTGCGCCAATGTTGGCGTAAGCTGTTTGGCCGGAGTCGCAAACTCGGGTAATACGATCCGTAGCATTCCTAGTTTAAATGTAACTGCCGGACAGGAATATATCATTGTTATTTCTACCAACGCTTCTCCGCAGACAGTCGCATATAGTTTATTGATACAAACCTTGAATTGTGCTGCACCAACCGGTCTTTCCGCCACCGGAACCGGACCAGACAGTGCCAACCTTTCATGGAGTGCGAACGGTGCCACTTCTTTTGAAGTTGCAGTTCAAACAGCAGGTTCTCCTGTTCCATCCGGAGCCGGAACAACTACTACCATAAATACGAACTATTCGGTTACACAAACTTTGGCTGGCGCACCGCTGGCTTTAGGAACACCATACCAATATTGGGTTAGATCAGATTGTGGCGACGGTACTTTCAGTACTTGGTCGGGTCCCTATTTGTTTAACACTACTTCCTGTACCTCTGGCTGTAATTACACGTTTGTGATGACAGATACTTTTGGAGATGGATGGAATGGCAATACGATGAACGTTATCCAGGACGGGCTTACAATCGCTGTAATTGGACCAACTTTCACCGCAGGGGGTGGCCCGGTAACGGTCTCGGTACCTTTGTGTGACGGTCCGTTTCAGTTATTCTGGAATGCCGGCGGATCCTTTGCCGGTGAAGTAGGCGTTTCCATTGTAAATTCTTTCGGACAGACGATTTTTGTAAAACCTTCTAATACCGGAACTCAAAACTCACAAATTTTTAGCGGCACAGTCGACTGTACCAATCCTCCGTGTTTGCCACCTACTAATTTAACTGTCACCGCACCTACTACCGATGGTGCTGTCCTTAACTGGACACCAAACGGACCGGCTCCGGTTTCATGGGAAATTTATGCAGTGACAACGGGTTCTCCTGCACCAACTGCAGCGACCGTTCCAACGGTAACCATCCCTGGAACGACAACTTTGCCGTACACTATAACGGGATTACTGGCCGATACTCAATATATATATTATGTAAGAGCGGTCTGTGCCGGCCCTGGTGCTAATGATTGGTCGGTTTCGTCGCCAAACTTTACAACACTGCCAACATGTCCGAAACCAACGGCAATAACATTGACCAGTGCGACCGAAAATTCGCTCGTTTTAAACTGGACCAATGGAGGTGCTGAAACCCAATGGCAATATATTGTTCAGCCGGCGAATTTACCGGCTCCAACTCCAGCCAGTATAGGATGGGTTGTGACCGGTTCGCATCCGGTTACAGTATCGGGTTTGACCTCGGGAACTTTGTATAATGCCTATGTAATGGCGATATGTACTCCTACTGATTCCAGTACGGTCGCAGGTCCGGGCAGCGGAAATACAACGATTTGTCCTCCAGCCGACCAATGTTTATATACTTTCACCATGACAGACAGTTGGGGTGATGGCTGGAATGGCAACACAATGGCTGTAATGCAAAACGGAATAACGATCGCCACGATCGGATCTACGTTTACTACCGGAACAGGTCCTGTAACGGTTCAGGTCCCGATATGTAATGGTGTTCCTTTCTCACTCTTTTGGAATACAGGTGGAAGTTTTGCTACTGAAGTAGGTGTTTCAATTACGAGTTTCCTCGGCGACGTTCTATTTACACATACCGCCGGGACAAGTGCGCAAGGCACTACACTCTACTCAGGTACGGGTGAATGTATTCCGCCAACATGTCTTAAACCGACCAATGTTGTAGTATCGGCTATTACGCTGAACTCCGCAACATTTGCATGGACTGACAATAACACGCCGGCTGCTACTTCGTGGGATATCCTGGTATTGCCTGCGGCTGATCCGGCACCACTTCCAACTGCAACTGGATGGACAAACGTAACAACCAATCCTTACACAATGGGCGGATTGGATCCGGCTACTATTTATAAGGTATATGTACGTTCAGTATGTTCTCCTACCGATAGTAGTTTCTGGAGCGTAGGTACAGAATTTTCAACGCCTATTTGTGCGCCGAGTGACCTGTGCGACTATACATTTACAATGTGGGATTCATGGGGCGACGGATGGAATGGCAATACAATGAATGTCACTCAAAACGGTATATTGGTCGCTACATTGACTGGCCCTACAGCCGCAGACGATACCAATCCGGTAACGCAAACGGTCGCGCTATGTAACAACACACCATTTGAACTCTTCTGGAATTCGGGAGGTTCTTTTGCCGGTGAAGTAGGCGTTTCAATCACGAACGCAGCCGAAACCATAATATTTACGAAAGCACCCGGATCAGGTACGCAGAATTCTGTTCTTTTCAGTGGTACTGTTTCCTGTATTCCTGCCACATGTCCGAAACCGGTTCAGTTGGCGGCTACAAACATAACCGAGACTTCAGCAATACTAAGCTGGTTCGAGGCAGGAACTGCTACTCAATGGGAAATTCTTATTTTACCTGCGGGATCACCTGCTCCTACTGCTGCGTCCACTGGAGTGTTGACAACAACCAATCCTTATACTGCGACACTTACATCGGGAACGGCATATGTGTTTTATGTCAGAGCAATTTGTTCGCCAACAGATGTCAGCAATTGGGGCGGACCAGTCGCGTTCACCACCTTGATAGCCAATGATGAGTGCGATGCCGCAATTCCGGTTCCGGTGAATCCTGACCAATCTTGTGCCCAGACAGTTTCTGGAACACTGACTGGCGCTACCGCATCACCTGAGGGGAATACTTGTTTTGGAACGGACGACGACGACGTCTGGTTTGAATTTGTTGCAGTAGGCACAATTCACACGATAGATCTTACGAACGTCACAGGGTCGACTACCGATCTATTCCACGTAGTTTATCAAGGCGATATTTGCGGTTCATTGACACAACTATATTGTAGTGATGCAAACAACAGTGTCGCAAACAATCTGACTCCTGGACAAACTTATAAAATCAGGGTTTACAGCTGGACATCGACACCAAATCAAACTTCAACGTTTACGGTTTGTATTGGAACTGTTCCACCGCCGATTACTACAAATACCACACAGTATACCGCGACCGAATTGGTCGAAGATATTTTATTGAACACTACCTGTGCAAACGTGTCGAATGTGACTTACTCCACGGGAACCAATTTCGGTTCTGTGAACGGGTTAGGGTATTTTGACCAAAATGGTTCGCCTTTCCCTTTCCTTAATGGAGTGGTATTAACAACAGGAAATGCTAACAATGCACCTGGTCCGAACTCAACTACGTTGTCTGATGGCACAACGGCCTGGGGCGGCGATGCCGATTTGACAGCCGTTCTAAATGCGCAGGGAGTTACCGGTACATTGTACAATGCGACAAAACTTGAATTTGACTTTGTTCCACTAACCAATAATATCAGCTTTAACTTCATTTTCGCATCCGAAGAATATGGAACATTCCAGTGTGGATTCAGTGATGTGTTTGCATTCCTTTTAACCGACTTGACAACTGGTGTCACAACCAATTTGGCGGTGGTGCCTGGAACAAACATACCGATTTCAGTTACAACGATTAGAGATGCATTGTATAACGCAAGTTGTGCATCAGCGAATGCTGCATTTTTCGGAACATATTATGCACTGCCGGAAGGATTACCAATGGCAGCTCCTGTTAACTTTAACGGGGTTACCATACCTATGACGGCCACGTCTCCGGTTATACCTGGAAATCCATACCATATTAAATTGGCAATCGCAGATTACTCTGATTCCGCTTGGGATTCAGCAGTATTCCTCGAAGGTGGTAGTTTCGATATCGGAAATATCGACCTTGGACTCGATTTATTGGAAGATACCGGCACGGCGATTTGCAGCGACGATTCGGCTACGATCGATTCAGGCTTGGATGCTTCAGTTTATTCGTTCGTTTGGTTAGTAGATGGTGTGGTGATCGATGGCGAAACAGGTCCTTCGATTACAGTTACCGAAGAGGGTGAATATACACTCCAAGCATCCTACATCGGCACGACGTGTTCTGGTGAGGATAGTATAATTGTGGAATTTTACGATGAGATCCTTCCTGCAACAGGAAATGATTTGTATGCCTGTGGAACTGATACAGCAGTTTTCGATCTTACTCAAAATCAAACGATGATTCTTGCGCCTTTGGGTGCGGGCTATACGCTTTCATACTATACGACACAGGCGGATGCTGAGGCGGGAACGAATCCGATTCTCGTTCCAACAGCTTATACCAATGTGACAAATCCGCAAACCATCTTTGTCCGCGTAGAGCACGATTTGTCCGACTGTTACAACTTTACTCAGTTTGATCTGCACGTAGCCGATTTGACACCGCAGTTTACTTTAACAAGTGCATTTACAATGTGCGAGGGAGAGACTGGAACGGTTGAGGTTACTCCGACGAATTTTGATGTTAACAACGCGACCTTTACCTGGACGTTGGATGGAAATCCATTCCCTGGCAACGGTCCTTTTATAAGTGTTACTGAAGGTGGTGCGTATGCTGTCACCGTGAACACGGGATGTCCAACAACCCAAACTGTCGATGTAACAGTAACACCATTCCCTCAGGTGGTTGCTCCTGCCGATGTAACGGTTTGTGAGACTTACACTCTTCCGGCCCTTGCCATTGGAAATTATTACCCAATGACTGGTGGAGCAGGCGATATGATGAACGCCGGTGATGTGATCACTGAAACAACTACAATCTATGTATATGCTGCCGATGGTACATGTACAGACGAAGAAATGTTTACAGTCACAGTTGCGCCTGCAGTTGCTGATGAACCTGCCAATGTAGTGGAATGTACTTCGTATGAATTGCCAACACTATCAGTTGGTAATGCATACTATACTGCAACAGGTGGTCCGGCCGGAACAGGAACCGAAGTGCCGGCCGGTACGATTTACAATACGGTTGGTACTACTACAACGCTCTACGTGTATGCCGTCAATGGTTTATGTACCGATGAGCATATGTTCACCGTTACAATTGCGGGATCTGTCACAGCCGATGTTTTACCATCTGTTGAAGTGTGCGACAATTATGTGTTACCTGCACTTTCGGCCAACAATAGCTATTGGACTCAAAGTGGAGGAGTAGGCGTGCAGTATGGAGTGGGTGATATCATTAGTTCCACGCAAACCATATACATTTTTGCTCAGGTGGGTACGTGTACAGATGAAAGCAATTTCACTGTAACTGTTAACCAGACCCCAATTGTGCCACAGATGGCGGATGTTAGCGCTTGTGATCAATATCTGCTGCCTACGTTGGCGCTTGGAGATTACTACACAGCTCCGGGTGGGCCAAATGGCACCGGAACTTTGTTGATGCCAAATGACCCTATCACTAGCGATACCACGCTATATATTTACGCAGAAACCGGCACAACGCCTAATTGTTGGGCAGAGGAAATCTTTAATATTTTCATCGTTCCATCACCGGTAGTAAATGCTATCGCTGATGTGAGTTCGTGTGAGTCATATATTTTACCGGCAATCATAGGCGACGGTGATTACTTTACTAATGCAAACGGTCAGGGCAGCATGATGCTCGCCGGCGACGTGATCACATCCAGTCAGACTATCTATGTTTTCTCCAATAATGGCGTTTGCCAGGAGGAGATAAGTTTTGACGTAACTATTGGAGGCAGCCCAGAGTTCACTGTAAGTGGCGGCTGTGAAAACAATGTTTATGTTATGACGGTGAATGTCGTGAACGATTCATTTGATCCCGACATGGCAGTTTACAGTTGGACCTCGGCCGACGGAACAGTGGTCGGTACTACACAAAGTATCTCGATTGCTGAAGGCGGCACTTATACGGTGACAGTGAATGTTCCCGGATCGGGTTGTCAGGATGTTATGCAACCTTTCACTCCGTTGGGTACGGGTTGTTTGATCCAAAAAGGTATTTCACCAAACGGCGACGGCATGAACGATTGCTTTATGCTGGAGGCGTTCAACGTTGACAGGTTGTCGATTT
>JADKLW010000231.1_pt2 | contig 18438 bp, 20 predicted proteins | sample 8641881 | NCBI WGS metagenome assembly JADKLW01 (sample SAMN16272185, study PRJNA661076) | feces metagenome | isolation source: fecal sample from diarrhoea affected cattle B | host: Bos taurus | place: South Africa: Lokaleng Village, Mahikeng | collected 2019-09 | reverse complement strand
GGGCAGCGGGGTGGTGCCAACGTCGCGGTGGATCACGTCCGAGAACCCGCCATCGGCACCGGCGACAAATGCGTCTGCTAGGCTGCGGGTGACGGACCCAACAGCGCGGATGGAGGCATCAAGGCGATAAAGCTTAGGCATGGGCGGGCTTCCGGGTGAGGTCAGGGGTGGTTACAAGCAGTAACCACCCACCTATATGTGCCTGGCGAAGATCCCCTCAAGACGGCACTTTTTTGACACGGCGGTACCCCAAATGAAACCAGAACCAGGCCATGACGATCTCACCTGCCACTCGGTGCGAGGAATATTCCCCGCCGTCTCAACCAAATGGGCCATGCCGATCGTGGAGCTTCTCGTCGAGCGTCCGCAGCGCTTCTCGGACCTGAAACGCGCCCTCGCCGACGTCACTCAGAAATCTCTCACGGCGGCATTGAGGGACCTCGAGCGAGATGGGGTGGTTACGCGGACGGTCACGCCAATAATCCCCCCTCGAGTTGACTATGAGCTGACACAGCTGGGTCATTCCCTGGTGGATCAAGCTCTGGAAATGGCCCGCTGGGCGCTCGCACATCGGCGCGACATCGAGCAAGCCCGCGAACGCTTCGCAGCAAGGGCGTAGCCCTAAGGCAACGAGCAAGAACGCTGCTCTGGTCCATCACTGACCTAAGGGCTGGGATGGGGTCGGTGGCTGCCGGACGCTATCCCCCACGTCGGGCACCAGCATAGGCCCAGCTTGCGGGCGGATTTTGCCGCTCGCAAAAATGCATATCCCCGCCACCACTCCTTGCGCCCATGCTGTGTGCATTCCCGCCGACACGCGGCCCCGACGAAGGGTCGGGCAGGGAGGCTGGAGACGGGGGCGCCCGTTTGGCCGGGCAGAAAGTCGGCAACTTCGCCGTTGGTCCGGCATAGCCGGACAAATCTCTTCGGTGGAGAGATTTGAAACAAGTAGGCCATGAGAGCTACGCTCGAATGGCTTGCAACAATAGTCCCGCTTGATTCCGGACCCGGTGAGGAAGCTCCAGCTCGTGATGGCGGCCCTTGGCTCCCTTGTTACTAAACGGTCGAGTCAAAGGCCGCCCATCATGCGTAACGGCAAGCCGAAAGGCAGGGCGGCATTTCCGTACGAACAGATTTTCTCCATCGTTCGCAATGCACGCACAGTTACATCGCTGTGTCTACTTGTCCGGCCACGCACCCTGCCCTATCTTGCTCGGCGCGGGATGAGAGTTCCGCATAGTTCTCAGGGCGGGGTGCAATTCCCCACCGGCGGTAAGGCGGCAACGCCAAGCCCGCGAGCGCCCCACGAAGGTGGGGGTCAGCAGATCCGGTGTAACTCCGGAGCCGACGGTATAGTCCGGATGAAAGAGAACGGGACCAACGCTGCATGTCGGCGTCCGTGCCATTGCGGCCGGACCGACATCGGCGGGCCTTCCCGTAACCCTGGGGAAACTGGTTACGGAAAGGACGTCATATGAACCACGTTTCCTCGTCTACCCAAAACAGCGCCGCATCTGGCGCATTGCTCATGGTGGTGGCCAGCCTCGCCTTTGCCGGCACCAATGTGCTGCAATCGGTGCTGCCTTGGCAGTTCGGCATGAGTTCCACCGGCATGGCCTTCTGGCAATATCTCATTGCCTCGATCCTGGCCCTCCCCCTCATCCTGCGTATCGGCATAGACAAGCTGCGCACAAGCCAACCGTTGCTGCATGAAATCCGCGCTTTCGTCTCGGCTCTGGGCGTGCATGTCTTTGTCTATGGCTTCGCCTCGGGCGTGCCCATCTGGCAGATGGTTACCCTGCTCGCCACCGGACCACTCTTCGTTATCCTGGCGTCCACGCTCTTCCTCGGGGAGCGGGCTTCCAGCGCACGGATCGGGGCCGGGCTGGTCGGCTTTGTCGGTGCCATCCTTATCTCCGGTGTCGGGGTCGAGGGGTTGAGCTGGCAGACCTTGGTGCCCATTGTCGCCGCCGCGCTCTGGGCCACGACCGACGTGCTGACCAAATATCTCTCGCGCACGGAATCCCCCGAGACGCTCACTGTCTTCCTGCTCGTCCTGGTGACCCCGAACCACCTGCTGATCCTGTTGGCGGTCAATGTGCTGGGCTGGCTGACGCCCAACCTGCTCCCCGCGGGCCTTGCCGCCGGCTTCCCCTTCGCCCTGCCCTCGGGCAATGGCCTGTGGTTGCTGCTCCTGCTCGGCGCGCTGACCGGCGCGGCGCAATACCTACTGAGCATAGCCTACAAGGTGGCGGACGCGACCTATCTGCAGCCCTTCGGTGACCTCAAGGTGGCCTTGAGCGGATTGCTCGGCTGGGTCTTCCTCAGCCAGGCCCCCTCGGTCTGGTTCTGGCCGGGTTCGCTGCTGATCCTTGCCGCTTCGGCCTTTATCCTGTGGAGCGAATCCCAGGGTCGCCGGAAGCTCAACATGGCTTGATCGATTGGGCCCGCAGGCCAGTCCTGCGGGCCCTCCTGCCGCGCCTTATCCACGGTCGGGCGCATCGCGCATATACTGGCGTTCCTTTCTCGGAACAGATTTTCCAGAAATGCTTGATCGAGCGAGCGGTTTGGGGATTATGGGGAAAATGCCGAGAGGGACCCCATGTCCGACGCCGCCGCAAAAGTGCAGCCCCCGCAGGATTTCGATGCGCTGCGCAGCGTCATCCTGGAACGGAAGGGTGAATTGCCCAAGCGGCTGACCCAGGTTGCGGCCTATGCGCTGGATCATCCCGACGAGATCGCCTTCGGCACCGCCGCCAGCATAGCGCTTTCCGCCGACGTGCAACCCTCGACCCTGGTCCGCTTTGCCCAGCATTTCGGCTTCGACGGTTTCTCGGGCCTGCAGCAGTTGTTCCGCGCCCGCCTGCGCGAACGCACCTCATCCTATGAGGAGCGCTTGCGTACGCTGGAGCAGAACGGCGCGGCACTCGCGGAAAGCACCAATATCTTCAACGGCTTCATGTCGGCGGCCCATCGCTCGATCGACGCCATTTCTGCCGCAGTCGAGCCCGATGCCTTCGAGCGTGCCGTGAGCCTGCTCGCCCAGGCCGACACGATCTATCTTATTGCCAAGCGCCGCTCCTACCCGATCAGCAGCTACATGGCCTATGCCTTCGGCAAGCTGCGAGTGAAGTGCCAGTTGGTGGGCACCTCTGCCGGTATCGACGACGATCTCCTCGCCATGGCCACGCCGCAGGACGCCGCCTTTGCCGTCAGCTTTTCTCCCTATGCCTCGGAGAGCGCCGCGCAGGCGCGATCGCTCGCCGCGCGCGGCATTCCCGTGGTGTCCTTGACCGATTCGGCCTTTTCGCCGCTGGCCGAATGCTCCCGCGAATGGTTCGAGGTGGTGGAGGCCGATCATGCGGGTTTTCGTTCGCTTTCGGCCAGCATGGCCTTTGCCATGGCACTCACCGTCTCCATCGCCGAGCACCGCCGCCGCAGCTAGGCCGCAATTCCACAATTGGAACGGACATTCCACATTGACGAATTGTCGGAACCTATGTTTCATGGCGTGGGAACAATACGCTCAGGGAGACGGATGTGGCGAACGCGCAGCCTGATTTGCCGCTCGACGTCATCACCATCGGCCGGGCCTCGGTCGACCTCTATGGCCAGCAGATCGGCACGCGGCTCGAAGATGTCGGCAGCTTCGCCAAGTCAGTCGGTGGCTGCCCAACCAATATTGCCGTGGGCACGTCTCGCCTGGGCCTGAAATCCGGGCTGATCACCCGCGTCGGCAACGAACAGATGGGCCGTTTCATCCGCGAACAACTGGTGCGCGAAGGCATCGAAACGGCGGGCATCGTCACCGATCCGGAACGGCTCACCGCGCTCGTGCTGCTGTCGGTCGAAAACGAGCACTCGTTCCCCCTCATCTTCTATCGCGACAACTGCGCTGACAACGCGCTAAATGAAGCCGATATCGACGAAGCTTTCATTCGCTCAGCCCGCTCGGTGCTGGTCACCGGCACGCATTTCTCCAAGCCGCATACCGATGCTGCCCAACGCAAGGCGATGCGCATCGCCAAAGCCAATGGCGCGAGGGTTATTCTCGATATCGATTATCGCCCAAATCTGTGGGGCCTGGCCGGGCACGAAGCCGGCGACAGCCGCTATATTGCCTCTGACGCGGTCTCGGCTCAGATGAAGACCGTGCTGGCGGATTGCGATCTCATTGTCGGCACCGAAGAAGAGGTGCTCATCGCCTCCGGTGAAGCCGACCTGCTCTCCGCGCTCAGGACGATCCGGGCCCTGTCCTCGGCGACGATCGTCCTGAAGCGCGGTCCCATGGGCTGTATCGTCTATGATGGCGCCATTCCCGATGACCTCGAACAGGGTATCGTCGGCAAGGGCTTCCCCATCGAGGTCTACAATGTGCTCGGCGCGGGCGACGCCTTCATGAGCGGCTTCCTGCGTGGCTGGCTACGGGGCGAACCCCACGAAACCAGCGCCACCTGGGCCAACGCCTGCGGGGCCTTCGCGGTGAGCCGCCTGCTCTGCGCGCCGGAAATCCCCACATGGACGGAACTCGGCTATTTTCTCGAGCATGGCAGCTCCGAACGCGCGCTGCGCAAGGATACTGCAATCAATCACATCCACTGGGCGACAACCCGCCGTCGCGAAATCCCGAGCCTGATGGCGCTCGCCATCGATCATCGTAGCCAGCTCGAAGACATTGCGAGTGGCGATGAGATCCAACTCGCCCGCATCCCCGCCTTCAAGGCCCTGGCGGTCAAGGCCGCGGCGCAGGTCGCCGACGGTCGGCCGGGATTCGGCATGCTGCTCGATGACAAATATGGTCGTGACGCCCTCTATGCCGCCGGCAGCCTCAAGGACTTCTGGATCGCCAAGCCGATCGAACTGCCCGGGTCGCGCCCCCTGCAGTTCGAATTCAGCCAGGATCTGGGCTCCCGCCTCGTAGAATGGCCGGTCGATCATTGCATCAAGGTGCTGTGCTTCTATCATCCCGACGATGCGCGCGATCTCAAACGCTCGCAAATCGAAAAGCTGCGTTCGGCCTATGACGCGGCCCGCAAGGTTGGCCGCGAATTGCTGGTCGAGATAATCGCCAGCAGACACGGTGCGGTGGCGGATGACACGGCGGCGCGCACACTTGACGAGATCTACGACGCCGACATCAAGCCTGATTGGTGGAAGCTGGAGCCGCAGGCCAGCAGTGAGGCCTGGTCTGCAATCGACAGGGTGATCGATTCACGCGACCCGTTCTGCCGGGGTGTGGTGCTGCTCGGCCTCGATGCATCGCAGGAGGCTCTCGAAGCCGGCTTTGTCGCAGCCCGCAGTGCACGTTCGGTCAAGGGCTTTGCCGTTGGGCGCACCATCTTTGCCGAGTCGGCAAAGCTCTGGCTGGCGGGTAGAATGACCGACGACGAGGCAGTAAGCGACATGGCGCGCAGATTTGGCGCCCTGGTCGACATCTGGGAACGTCTCGGCGCCAACAAGGCCGCCTGAGCGATGAACTCCCGACCATAGAAGGCATGTGACATGAGCCAGAAGACGATCCGACTGACAATGGCGCAGGCTCTGGCCCGATTCCTGACCATGCAGAAGACGGTGATCGACGGAGAGACTGTCCCCATCTTCGGGGGAGTGTTTGCCATATTCGGCCATGGCAATGTCGCCGGCATGGGCGAAGCGCTCCACAGCGTGAAGGAGCAATTGCCTACCTATCGCGGCCAGAACGAGCAGGGCATGGCCAATGCGGCGGTCGCCTATGCCAAGGCCAGCTTCCGCCGCCGCTTCATGGCCTGCACCACCTCGATCGGTCCTGGCGCACTCAATATGGTCACCGCAGCCGCGCTGGCCCATGTCAACCGGCTGCCCGTGCTGCTACTGCCTGGTGACGTCTTTGCCAATCGCCTGCCCGATCCAGTGCTGCAGCAGGTGGAAGATTTCGGGGACGGCACCGCCACGGTCAACGACTGCTTCAAGCCCGTCAGCCGCTACTTCGACCGGATCACCCGGCCCGAGCAGATCATTCCAGCCCTGCGCCGTGCCATGGCCGTGCTGACTGACCCGGCCGAGTGCGGACCGGTAACGCTCTCGCTCTGCCAGGATGTTCAGGCAGAAGCCTATGACTATCCCGAGAGCTTCTTCGAAGAGAGGGTGTGGAATATCCGCCGCGTCATGCCAGACGCAGACGAATTTGCCATCGCAGCCGGCGCCCTGCTCCAGGCCAAGAAACCCGTCATCATCGCGGGTGGCGGCGTGCTTTACTCCCAGGCCAGCGATACGCTGCGGCTTTTTGCCGAACGCTATGGCGTGCCCGTGCTCGAAACCCAGGCCGGCAAGTCCAGCCTGCCGCACGACCATCGGCTCAACATGGGCTCGGTGGGGGTTACAGGTACATCCGCCTCCAATGCCTTAGCCGAGGAGGCCGATCTCGTCCTCGCCGTCGGCACGCGCCTGCAGGATTTCACCACCGGTTCCTGGGCGCTGTTCAAGAACGACGCGCTCAGGATCATTGGGCTGAATACGCAGCCCTTTGACGCGCACAAGCACCGCGCCCTGCCGCTGGTGGCCGATGCCCGCGCCGGACTCGAGGCGCTCAACGCCGCCCTTACCGGCTGGCGGGCGGACGAAGAGTGGACGGACAGGGCCGAGGCCGGCAAGGATGCGTGGCTGGTCGACGCCGACAAGGCCACCGCCTCGACCAATGCCGAGCTGCCTTCTGACGCGCAGGTCATCGGGGCCGTCCAGCGTGCCCGCGAGAATGCCATCCTGGTCTGCGCCGCAGGCGGTCTGCCGGGCGAATTGCACAAGTTGTGGAAGGCGCGCGGCCCCGGCAGCTATCACATGGAGTACGGCTTCTCGACCATGGGCTACGAGATAGCTGGTGGCCTTGGCGTCAAGCTCGCACGACCCGAGGACGACGTCGTCGTCATGGTGGGCGACGGCAGCTACATGATGCTCAATTCCGAGATCGCCAGCTCGATCATGCTGGGCGCCAAGCTCACCATCGTGTTGCTCGACAATGCTGGTTACGGCTGCATCAACCGGCTGCAGATGGCCACCGGCGGCGCCAACTTCAACAACCTGCTCAAGGACACCAACCACGTCGTGCTGCCGGGCATCGATTTTGCCGGCCATGCCGCCTCGATGGGTGCCGTATCGCGCAAGGTAGCTTCAATAACGGAGCTGGAAACTGCCCTGCAGGAAACCGAGAGCGTCGACCGCACCGTGGTGATCGTCATCGACACCGATCCGCTGATCACGACTGATGCCGGCGGCCATTGGTGGGATGTGGCAGTGCCCGAGGTCAGCGACCGGCCACAGGTCAACTCGGCGCGTGAGGCCTATATCCAGGCCCTCAAGGCGCAGCGGGCCGGCTGATAGAGGAATACCCAATGAGAGCCAAACTCGGCATGTCACCCATCGCATGGTGGAACGATGACCTCGTCGAACTCAGCGATGACGTGTCGCTGGAGGAATGCCTGCGCCAATCCCGCTCGGCGGGATTTACCGGGATGGAAAAGGGCCGTCGCTTTCCCGAGGATCCTGAGGTGATGCTGCCAATTCTCAAGGCGGCGGACGTGACGCTGTGCGGCGGCTGGTTCTCCGGCACGCTGGTCGATGAAGAGCTTGCGCTCAACAAGGACCGCATTGCGCCGATGATCGAATTGTTCAAGGCCGTCGACGCGCCTTGCATCGTCTATGGCGAGGTGGGCCGCTCGATCCAGGGCGACCGCAGCAAGCCGCTGTCCGCCAAGCCACGACTCTCTGATGAGGAAATGAAGTCGTACGCCCGCAAAGTCACGGCGTTCGGCGAGTGGTGTGCCGAGCAGGGCATGCCACTCTCCTACCATCATCACATGGCGGCCGTGGTCGAGACCGAGCCCGAACTCGACGCCTTCATGAGCTATTCGGGCACCGGTATCCCATTGCTGCTCGACGCCGGCCATCTCGCCTTTGCCGGCGGCGATGTGCTGCGTGCCATCGACAATCATCACGCCCGCATCAACCATGTGCATGTGAAGGATATCCGTCGCCCGGTGGTTGATGGGATTGATCGCACCAAACAGTCCTTCCTCGATGCCGTAGCCTTGGGGGCCTTTACCGTGCCGGGCGATGGCTCGCTGGATTTCGGCGCCATCGTGCAGAAATTTGCCGATTACGGCTATGAAGGCTGGTTTGTCGTCGAGGCTGAGCAGGATCCGAGGACAAATCCGCCGCTGCGCATGGCGCAGGTGGGCCACCAGGAACTTATGCGCGTGATGACGGCGGCGGGTTACACTGTGGAGACAGAAGGCTTCCCCAAGGGGTGAGTTATGCCGAAGCTCTATGCTAGAGCATCTGCCGAACAGAATTGATCCAAGGTGGCCCGATGGCGCTCAAGCAAAATGATCTGAACTGGTTTCGTCCGCTCTGGCGCCGCCTCGCCGTCACGATCTTCCTCGTTGTCTGGCTCGCCTGGGAACTGTTCTGGACCCAGGACCAGTTCTGGGCACTGCTGGTCGGCGCCGCTCTGGCCTATTCGCTCTACACTCTCTTTTATGCCTTTCCCAAGGAGGAGCCGACCAATGAGCCCATCCAACCTCCGAATCCGCCCGAAGGGCACGACGGGCCAGGTTCATGACATCACTCCGGCTTCCGCCGGTTGGACCTATGTGGGTTTTGCCCTGCACAAGCTGGCCGCCGGTGAAGTAACCGGCGGGCAAAGCGGCGCGCAGGAACTGTGCCTGGTGCTGGTCGGCGGCAAGGCGCGCATCGCGGTCGACGGCGTCGATCTGGGGGAAATCGGTGAACGATTGAGCCCATTCGAGGGAGCGCCCTGGGCGGTCTATGTACCGCGAGGCAGCCAATGGGCAGTCGACGCCACGACCGCGGTCGAGCTTGCCGTATGCGCCGCCCCGGGTGGCGGCGACTATAAGGCCAGGGTCATCGCACCGGGTACCCATGCGCGCATCAGTCGCGGCAAGGGCGCCAATGTGCGTCACGTCTACAACATCATGCCTGAGGACGATGGCGCCGCTCATTCCCTGCTGGTCGTCGAAGTCATCACCCCGCAGGGCAATACTTCGTCCTATCCACCGCACAAGCATGACCAGGACAACCTGCCTCATGAAAGCCAGTTGGAGGAAACCTACTTCCACCGGCTCAATCCGCCGCAGGGCTTTGCCATGCAACGTGTCTATACCGATGACCGAAGCCTCGATGAGGCGTTGGTGATCGAGGATGGTGACGTAACGCTGGTGCCGAGGGGCTACCACCCGGTGGCAACCACGGCCGGATACGACCTCTACTATCTCAATGTCATGGCAGGTCCCAAACGGGTGTGGAAATTCCACAACGCTGCCGAGCATGAGTGGCTGCTGAAGTAATCCCCCTCACCCGCTGCTGCGCTAGAATGAAAAGGCCGCCCCAAGGGCGGCCTTTTGTGTGAGGAGCGGTCTCTTTGTCAGCGGCCCTGGAAAGCCGACCGGTCTGCCAAGGCGCCGGTCACTTCGCTGAGCTTGACGGCCCGACCTTGCTGGACCGACTTCAGCGCCGCATCCGCCATTGCCAGGGCGATCAGCCCGTCAATGCCACTCGGTGTTGCCGGCGATTTGGATTCAACAAAATCGATGAAGCTGCTGATTTCGCGTGCATAAGCTTCTGTGTAGCGGGTCATGAAGAAGTCATGCAGCGGCGGGCGGGTATAGCCAGACGCGTTGGCGACCTCGATCGACACCGGCCGCTGGTTCTCGGCCGCCACTGCCCCCCTGGAGCCATGCACTTCGATGCGCTGGTCATAGCCGTAGGTGGCACGGCGGGAGTTGGAGATGGTGGCGTGCTTGCCCGATGCGGTGGAGAGCATCACCGAGACACTGTCATAGTCCCCGGCCTCGCCGATCGCCTTGTCCACCAGCACGGAAGCCTGGGCGCTGACGGTTTCGATCTCCTCGCCGAGCAGAAACCGGGCCATGTCGAAATCGTGGATGGTCATGTCGCGGAAGATGCCGCCCGAGCGCTTGATATAGTCGACCGGAGGTGCTCCGGGATCACGCGACACGATGGTGACCATTTCAACCGTGCCGATCTCGTCCCTTTCGATGACGTCCTTGATCGCCTGGAAATGCGGGTCGAAGCGGCGGTTGAAGCCGACCATCAGCGTGCCACCTTCAGCATCGACCACCTTGAGGCAGGCCTTCACCCGCTCCACGTCGAGATCAATCGGCTTTTCGCAGAAGATGGCCTTACCGGCGCGCGAGAACTGCTCGATCAGGTCGGCATGGGTGTCGGTAGGCGTGCAGATGACCACTGCATCAATATCGGCGGATACCAGAATCTGCTCGATGCTGCGGACCTCGCAGCCATACTGGGCGGCGATATCGGTGGCCGCCTTCTCAAGCGCATCGGCAACGGCCACAAGCTTTGCCTTGGGGTTGGACGTGATGGCCTTGGCGTGCACCTTGCCGATGCGGCCAGCGCCGAGCAGGCCGAAACGAACGGTCATTTTCTTGGTCTCCGGAACAGGTCAAGCGATGCAACATATGCACCGTCAGAATGTCAATGTAGAACATTCATTCCGGACAGGATGACCTTCAGGTCTCCCTGGCGCGTTCGAGAATGCGTTTGCATTCCAGAAGTTCGCGCAGCACATCGGAGAGCTTGTCGCGAGACTCACGATCCAGGCCGGGGCTTGCCAGCATTACTGCCTCTTCGATCTCCGCCTCGTCGCCGGCCGCTTCGGCCTGCTCGATCATAGGAAGGATATCTTCGAGCGGCTTGCCCTCGCCGACAGCCATGACGTAGCGACTGCCCTGATCCTTGAGGATGCGCTGGACGCCCTTGATGGTGAAGCCCTGATCGTAGAGCAGATGGCGGATGCCACGCAGCAACAGCACATCGTCGGGGCGGTAGTAGCGTCGCCCGCCACCGCGCTTGAGCGGCTTGATGGTCGAGAATCGGGTCTCCCAGAAGCGCAGGACATGCTGTGGCAGGTCCAACTCTTCGGCGGCTTCAGAGATCGTCCGGAAGGCGTCTGGCGACTTATCCACGGAGGCTGAGACTCGCTGGAGGCTTATTTTCCAGTACGAACCATAGATTTGTTGATCTTGGACTTCAACACGTTGGACGGTTTGAACACAAGAACCTGCCGCGGCAGGATTGGCACCTCTTCACCCGTCTTGGGATTTCGGCCAATTCGCTCGTTCTTGGACCGGACCTGGAAGGAGCCGAAGGAGGACAGCTTGACGTTGGCACCGGAGATCAGGGCCTCCCCGATGAGCTCGAGTACCCTCTCTACCAGCTCTGCCGATTCAGTCCGGGACAAACCAACCGTGCCATAGACAGCCTCGGCCAGATCGGCGCGCGTAATCGTCTTCTGCGTCATTCGTACCCCCGTATTGTCGAAAGGTGCAAATCCCACGCGGACAGGCCGCGCCTCTGATCAAAGTTGCTTCAGGCCCGGACGTTCCCGACCGGGCCGTATCGCAGGAATCCTTCCCATCACCCAGTGCCGCCACGCCATCGGGGTTGCCCCTGCGGCCCAGCTTCAGCGCTGCGTTCCTCCACCCGAAAGACACTAACGCCTTGAAAGGGTTAAGGTCAATCGCGCGACGGCAGGCTTACCAGCGAATGAGGGAGGCGCCCCAGGTGAAGCCACCACCCATGGCTTCGAGCATGACCAGGTCACCCTGCTTGATGCGCCCGTCGGCAATAGCAGTGCTCAGAGCCAACGGCACGGAAGCGGCAGACGTATTGGCATGCAGGTCAACCGTCATCACTACCTTTTCGGGCGGCAGGCGCAACTTGGCCCCTGCGCCTTCGATGATGCGCTTGTTGGCCTGATGGGGCACGAACCAGTCAAGGTCATCGACGCTATAGCCTGCCTTTTCGAGTGTCGCATAGACCACATCGGTGATCTTGCCGACAGCGTGCCGGAAGACTTCGGGGCCCTGCATGTGAACGTGGCCCGTAGTACCGGTGGTCGATGGGCCGCCATCGACATAGAGCTTGTCCCAGTGATGTCCGTCGGACCGAAGGGCAGAGGCGAGAACGCCACGGTCCGGTTCGCCGTCGGTCAGTTCAGCCTTCTCCACTACCATGGCGCCAGCGCCATCGCCAAACAGTACGCAGGTCGTTCGGTCGGTCCAGTCGAGCAGACGGGAGAAGGTCTCGGCACCGATGACCAGGGCTCGGGTCGCCAGGCCATTCTTGATGTAACTGTCAGCGGTCGCCAAGGCATAGACGAAGCCGGAGCACACGGCCTGGACGTCAAAGGCCATGCCGTGGTGCATGCCCAGCTTCATCTGCACAAGGGTCGCCGCAGCGGGAAACGTATAGTCCGGAGTCGTGGTTGCGACGATGATCAGATCAATGTCGTCGGGGGTTACGCCCGCGGCCGACATGGCCTTCCGAGCAGCTTCCACTGCCAGATCGGAGGTGAACTGCCCCTCGGCTGCGATATGGCGTTCCTTGATGCCGACCCGCTGCTGGATCCACTCGTCGGACGTGTCCACCATGGTGGCCAGTTCAGCGTTGGTCAGCACCTTTTCGGGCAGGTAGCCGCCGACGCCACGGATAATGGTACGCGTTCTGGTCACGCCGGTTTCGCCTCGGATTCTGCTTCAGGTGCTGCAGGCGCTGCCTGGATCGGAAAGCGCTTCATGGTATCGTCGATCTTGTCGATCAGGCGACTACGCGCCATCTCGTAGGAGAGTGTGAGAGCACTCTTGTAACCGATCTCGTCCGTGCCGCCATGGGATTTGATGACAATGCCGTTGAGGCCCATGAACACACCGCCATTGACGGTGCGCGGGTCCATCCTTGCGCGCAGGGCATTGAGGGCCGAACTGGCCAGCAGCGCACCGATACGGCTCATCAGATTCGAGTTCAGCGCACGGCGGAGATAGGAACTGACCTGTCTCGCTGTTCCCTCGGCCGTCTTGAGCGCTATGTTGCCGACAAAGCCTTCCGTGACGACGACATCCACCGTTCCCTTGCCGATATCATCGCCTTCGACAAAGCCATGGTAGGTGAAGCCCGAACCGCTGGCCTGCGTAAGGATCTTGCCCGCCTCCTTGATGTAGTCGAGCCCCTTCACCTCTTCCGTGCCCACATTCAGCAGGCCCACGGTCGGCGATTCTTCGTCGAAGAGGCAGCGTGCGAGGGCGGAACCCAGGATGGCGTAGTCGACGAGTTGCTGTGCATCCGCGCCGATCGTGGCGCCCATGTCGAGCACGATGATATCGGTGCGCAGCGTCGGCCATATGGCCGCTATGCCAGGGCGAGAAATCCCTTTCATCGGCCGGAGGCAGAACGTGGCCATGGCCATGAGCGCGCCGGTATTGCCGCCCGAAATGGCAACGTCGGCCTCCTTGTCCTTGACGGCCTGGATGGCCATCCACATGGAGGACGTGCCCTTACCCTTGCGCAGGGCCTGGCTGGGTTTTTCGTCCATGGCAATCACGGTGTCGCAATGGCGCAGGGTCGAAACCTGTTTAAGGGCCGGAAATTCGTCCAGTAGCGGCGCGATCTCTTCCTCTCGCCCATGCAGGAGGAAGCGGATATTCTTGTGCTCGCGAAGGGCCAGATAGGCTCCGTGGATCACCGCCCGGGGGGCATTGTCGCCGCCCATCGCATCCACTGATATTGTTATTGTATCGGTCATTTCAGCCTGTTCTACGCCCCGCGCGGAGGCAGCCAAACATACCCCATCGGGGAGTCGGTGCAAGCCAGCCCTGGTCACTAGCGATCAATATCGGTGGACTTCTTCAGCTTCTGGAGCGCGGCGAAGGGGCCAGACGTGTCCTTGCCCAGATCGATTCCGACGGAATCAAGACTCTCACCGGGAAGCCGCGGATAAGGGTCGATAGCCAGCGCCAGTGTCTCGATCAGCAGGGCGCTGAGATCGACTTCGGGGCCATCGATATGATCCGGAAAATCATCATCTTCCAGATCAACAAAGACTTCCGAACCAGGCGTGGGCTTGTGCGTGCTGGCTTCTGGCAGAAAGACACGGTCGATCGCCTCGTCTATATGCTGGCTCACGGGCTCGAAGGTCACCACCGAGGGCTGTACGATGTCCGCAACCAGACGCCCTTGGGCTCGGAGACCCCCACGCAGGGGTGCGACCTGCAGGGTTGCTTCGAAGGCGTGGACGGCGCTGATCTTGAGCAGTTCGGCCAAGGCGGCACGCGTTGGTTCGTCCAGCGAAACCTGGAGATCGCGGCCCGCCGCCGGCATGCGGTCGATACGCACAATGGCATCAAAAAGAGGGGGCTCAACCTCGCTCATGCTGCCGCCGCGAAGGTGAGAGTTCCACTCGTGATGGATTCTGCCGGCAGGCTCTCCAGGGCCCGGCCTTCGGCCAGCAGATATTCGGCGAGGGCCTGGACCTGCGAAGTCTGTGCACCATCCAGGATATTGCGGGAGAGCACGTCCTGGAGCGCCACCGTGTCATTGCGGTCCATCGCGTCGTTCATCGCCGCCAACAGGCCGAAGAAGATATTGCCCATCTTCTGGATGCGCTTGGGTACGCCCAGGTCGCCCACGCCCATTTCCCGAAGTGAGCGGTCCATGTCCTTGAAAAAGAGATCAAACACAGCCTGGCTGAACTCCTTCTGCGCACCGGTTTCTGCGCGGAGGCGGCGAAACAGCAGCGCGAGGTGCAGGCTTATCATGTCGAAGCGACCGGTTACTGTATCTGGCACGCCCCAGTCGGCGTAGAAGTGCGGCTGCCGGGATTGCGCCACAATGGCGCTATAGACGGCGTAAACCGGCTCGGTGGCAGTATTCTTCCGGAACAGGGAGAAGATCATGGGATTGCGCTCAGCATCTTGATCGGCGTAACAGGGGCGCGCTGGCCACTTGGCCATTGCCACCTTGCCAGACAGACAAGTTGGCAGCTACACATTCCGGCGGCCACAAGGGCCGTTGCCTTGTCGTCGTGCCTATAGTCGAGAGCCATCGGGAAAGTCAAATTCATGCCCTTGCGTACCGCCTCCGGTTCATTTGCCCCGCTTGCCGCCATCCTTCTCGCAGCGGTACTGGCAGCTTGCAGCAGCAGCACGTCACTGGTCACCTCACGCACCCAAGGATATGAAATCCCCGAAAGCGCTCTCGCCCAGATACGGCCTGGCCAGAGCAAGGATCTGGTGACGCTGGTGCTCGGTTCGCCGCAATCGACCAACACGTTCGGCGATCAATCAGCATTCTATTATGTCGAGACCAAGATACGCCAGACGTCGTTCGGGGTGAACATGATCGATTCCCGCACCGTGCTGGTCATCTATTTCGACAAGAACAACAAGGTCGTCGACAAGGCGGTCTATGGGCTGCAGGACGGCAAGACCATCGCCATCGAGAGCCGGCGTACTCCGTCCTTCGGCGAGGACCGCACCTTCATCGACCAGATCCTGCAGAGCTTCTAGGCCGCAGCAAATTAAAAAAAAGCCCCGGCTGGCCGGGGCTTTTTTGTTGTCCAGCTCCAAAAACCGCTTGCTATCTGGTTTCGGCGAGGTCCTTGCCCGCTTCGCGGGCCATGGCATCGAGCGCTGCATTGACGAGCCCCGTGGCGTCATCCTCGTAGAATGCCTTTGCGACATCGACGTATTCGGTGATGACGACGCGGGGCGGGATGTCCTTGCGGCGGAGCAGCTCGAACGCCGCGGCACGCAGAATGGCCCGGAGCGTGGCGTCGACGCGTTCGACCGGCCAGCCCTGTGCAAGTGCCCGATCCACCGCCGGATCGATGGCCAACTGGTGCTTGGCGACACCCGTCACGATCTGGCGGAAGAAATCGGCGTCCGCAGGCAGATACTGCTCACCCTCTATTTCGCGGCCGAGATGAAATGCCCCGAACTGGGCCAACGTGTCCTCGAGCGTCGCCCGCCCCACATCCATCTGATACAACGCCTGCACGGCGGCAAGGCGCGCGGCACCCCGCTGATTGGCTGGGCGATCAATTTGCGGGTCGCGTTTGGGAGCGTCGGCCATAACTGCTTTCATCTTCATGGGGGCCACAGGCCCCGCCGCCTGAATGGCGTCGCAACCCCATAATCTCACACGCGGTGAACTTCAACAGCCGTCGCGGCTCAATTGGCCGATGGACGCTTGTAGAGCACCAAAACGTCGCCACCAAGGCGCCGGCGTCCAGCCTCGACCAATCCAGCTGCCGCCAGCAGATCGGCAACCGAACCATCCAGGCTGGCGGGGACACCCCCTTCACCAACAGTCATCGGCGTACGGAGCAGGGCGAACCGGTCAACGAGGTCTGCCTCAAGCAGACCAGCGAGAAGGCGTTGACCGGGCTCGACCAGCAGATTCTGGATTCCCCGTTCGGCCAATGCCGCCAGGGCGGAGCCGAGATCGGGCCGACCGTTGCGGCCGGCCACTCTAATGGTTTCGACAGACACCGGGGCATCGACTGGCGCCTCAGTTGGGGCAATGACCGCAGTGCGATAGCCGGAGAAGCCGCCAATCAGCTTTATGTCACGGCCAGCGCCAGCAGCCCCGGCCAGAACCACGCGGAGTGGCGTGCGTGCCGCCAGACCCGGCAGCGTCACGGTCAGGTTGGGATCATGCTGCCGTGCCGTCGCGGCTCCAACCAGAATGGCGTTGCTGCGGGCGCGTTGCGTATCGATCCAGCGCGAGGCGGCGGGACCGGCCGCAACCACCCTGCCCCCGTCCTCGCGACCAATCATGCCGTCCTGGGAGACGGTCAGTAACGCGGTAACAAACGGACGATTGACGGTGTGGCGCAGAACATGGCCTGCATGCAGTGCCAGCGACGGCCCGTGCTGGGCAAGTATGGTTTCGATCCCCGCCGACTCGAGCTGGGCAATGCTGCTGCCTGCGACTAGCGGGTCGGGGTCGCTCGCTCCGATCACGACGCGCATGATGCCGCCTCTTATGATCGCATCAACGCAAGGGGGCGTCCTGCCCCAGTGATGACAAGGCTCGAGCGTAACATAGAGCGTACTGCCGGCGGCTTCAAATCCGGCTGCCGCGATGGCCTGCGCTTCCGCATGAGGGCGGCCACCCTTGCCGGCAACGGCCCTGGCCAGCAGAACCTGGTCGTGGGGATTGACCACGAGAGCAGCGCTGGTTGGACCATCCGCGGTCGTGCCGAGAAAGCTGGTGGCATAGCGCGCAGCCGCGTCGAGCCAACGTCTATCGGCTGTCGATATATCGCTCACTCGTCATCCCGCAAGGTGCCCTGCCCTTCAGCAAGTTCGGCGAGGAAATTGCGAAAATCATCTGCGGCAGAGAAGTTCTTGTAGACGGAGGCAAAGCGCACGAAGGCTACGTCATCGAGCCCCTTGAGTCCGTCCATAACATATTCGCCGATCTGGTCGGAGGTGACTTCCACATCGCCCAGGCTTTCCAACTGGCGGACAATGCCCGAGATCATGCGCTCGATGCGCTCGGGCTCGACCGCCCGCTTGCGAAGTGCGGTGTAGACTGACCTGGCAAGCTTCTCGCGATCGAAGGGCACCTTGCGGCCGCTCTTCTTCACCACGGTCAGTTCGCGCAATTGCACGCGTTCGAAGGTGGTGAAGCGACCGCCGCATCCGTTGCAGATGCGGCGGCGGCGAATGGCGCCGGAATCCTCGGTCGGGCGGCTGTCCTTGACCTGCGTATCGTCGTTGCCGCAATAGGGACAGCGCATGACTTCCTCTTACTGGCCGTAGATCGGGAAGCGGTCGGTGAGTGCCTTCACCTTGTCGCGGACCTGGGCCTCGACCGCACCATTATGGTCTTCGCCGTTAGCCTTGAGTCCATCAAGCACTTCGATGATCAGTTCACCGATAAGCTTGAACTCGGCTTCTCCGAACCCCCGCGAGGTGCCGGCGGGCGTGCCCAAGCGAATCCCCGAGGTGATTGCCGGCCTTTCCGGATCGAACGGCACAGCATTCTTGTTGCAGGTGATGTGCGCCCGTTCGAGCGCCTGCTCGGTCGCCTTGCCGGTCAGGCCCTTGGGGCGCAGATCGACCAGCATCAGGTGGTTGTCGGTCCCCTTGCTGACGATATCGACACCCCCCCTGACCAGGGTCTCGGCCAGCACCTTCGCATTGGCCACAACCTGTGCTGTGTAGGCCTTGAACTCAGGCTCCAGGGCTTCCTTGAACGCCACAGCCTTGGCCGCGATGACGTGCATCAATGGACCGCCCTGGATCCCCGGAAAGATCGCCGAGTTGATCTTCTTGGCGATGTCCTCGTCGTCGGTGAGGATCAGGCCGCCACGCGGACCGCGCAGAGTCTTGTGCGTCGTCGTGGTGGCGACATGGGCATGGGGGAATGGGCTGGGATACTGACCGCCCGCAACCAGACCGGCCACGTGGGCCATGTCGACAAACAGGATCGCGCCGACTTCATCGGCAATCGCGCGGAATTCGGCCCAGTCCATGATACGCGAATAGGCCGAAAAGCCGGCAATGATCATCTTGGGCTTATGCTCGCGTGCGAGCTGGCGCACCTGGTCCATATCCACCA
>JADKLW010000411.1_pt1 | contig 18534 bp, 13 predicted proteins | sample 8641881 | NCBI WGS metagenome assembly JADKLW01 (sample SAMN16272185, study PRJNA661076) | feces metagenome | isolation source: fecal sample from diarrhoea affected cattle B | host: Bos taurus | place: South Africa: Lokaleng Village, Mahikeng | collected 2019-09 | reverse complement strand
CGCCGAGCGGCACGCGGTCCAGCGTCGCTCGGCGTTCGCCGCGGCGGCGATCGCCGGGACGTCGAGCCCGGTCGGCGTCATCACGTGCTGCTCGATCGCCGGGCTGCGGTCCTCGGCGACGGGCAGGAAGTGGAAGATCCCGCCGCCGTCGTTGTCCACCAGCACGACCGTCAGGTCGACGCCGGCGCGACCGGCGGCGATCAACGCGCCGACGTCGTGCTGCAGCGCGACGTCGCCCAGCAGCACGTGGACCGCTCCCGACCGACCGCCGGCGTCGAGCGCCAGGCCCCAGGCGGTGGCGATCGTGCCGTCGATCCCGTTGGCGCCGCGGTTGGCGAGCACGCGCACCGCGTCGCGCGGCGCCATGAACGCCTCGACGTCGCGGATCGGCATCGACGCGGCGACCAGCAGCGTCGCGGCGGGCGGCAGCAGGGCGACCAGCTCGCGGGCCAGCCACGGCTCGGTCGGGGTCTCGGTGTCCTCGTCGAGCACGACGGCATGGGCGTCGGCCGCCCGCTCGTCGAGCGTCCGCCAGCGATCCAGCCACGCGGGGTCGCGCGGGGCGTGGGCGATCCGCGGGGCGACGTCCTCCAGCAGCAGCCGGGGGTCGGCGACGACCAGCTCGCTGAGCACGCCGTCGGGGTCCTGCCAGGCGCCGTCGGCGGTGACGTGGACCTGGGGCACGGTCGACGGCAGGGCGGCGAGCCACTGGCGTAGCGGCTTGCTGGTGGGCAGATCGCCCACGCGCAGCACCAGCGACGGGACGGGCAACCGCCGCGACGACGCCGACAGCAGCCCGTCGTAGCGGGCGATCGCGGCCGTGCCCCGGCGTGCGCCCGACAGCGGATCGGCGAACAGCGGGAGCTGGAGCAGTTCGCAGAGCGCGGCCAGCGCCGGACCCAGCTCGGGATCCTCGTCGCGACGGCCGGCGACGACGACCGCGTCGGGGTGGGCGAGCAGTAGCTCGCCGAGCCGGCGCACGGCTTCCCGGTCGGGGGCGCCGAGTCGTCCGCTGCGGCGGACCCAGGCCGCGCCGCCGGGGCGGCCCGCGACGGCGGCGGCGGGCGGCTCGCCGGTCGGGACCAACGGCTCGCGCAGCGGTAGGTTGAGGTGGACGGGCCCGGGACCCCGGCCCGCCGCGCCCGAGGCGTGCAGCAGGCTCCGTCCCGCCAACGAGCGGGCGTAGCGCACGCCGGCCGCGTCGGCGGTGTCGACCGCCAGCTCGTGCGACCAGCGCACAGCGTCGCCGAACAGCCCGACCTGCTGGATCGTCTGCCCGGCGCCGACGTCGCGCAGCTCGGCCGGCCGGTCGGCGGTCAGCGCCACCAGCGGGATCCGGGCGTGGTGGGCCTCGATCACGGCCGGCAGGTAGTGCGCGGCGGCGCTGCCGGAGGTGCAGCAGAGGACGACCGGGCGGCCGCTGGACTTGGCCAGTCCGAGCGCGACGAAGCCGGCGACCCGCTCGTCGATCACGCTGTGCGCCCGCAGCCCCGGGTGCTCGGTGACGGCGCGCAGGACCGGGGTGTTGCGCGACCCGGGCGAGGTCACGACGTCGGTCGCGCCGCCGCGGGCCAGCTCGTCGAGCAACGCGGCGATCAGGACCTGGCTGCCGTGGCCGTCGCGAGGGGCGGGAGACGTCGCTTCCACCCGCACGAGGTTGCCAGAGAACGCGGCGGTGCGCCTCTCTGCGACGCTCCCGCCCATGGATCATCCGCGCATCGTCGGGCTCCACGGCTTCGGCGGCTCGGGGCGCTCGTGGGACGGCGTGCGCGCCGAGCTCGCGGCGCAGGGCGGCGACCCGGACCGGCTGATCACCCCGGACCTGCGGGGCCACGGAGCCGCGGCCGCGCAGCGACCGGTCGACCTCGATCACGTGCTCGACGATGTCTCGGCGGTGGTCCGGGCGGCGGCCGCCGACGGACCGGTGGTGCTGGCGGGCTACTCGCTGGGGGGCCGGATCGCGGCGCAGCTCGCGCTCCACGATCCGGAGCCGCTCGCCGCGCTCGTGCTGATCTCGTCGACCTTCGGCCTCGACGACCCGGCCGAGCGGGCAGCCCGGCGCGACGCCGACGAGCGGCTCGCACGGGAGCTGGAGACGGACGGGCCGGAGCGGTTCGCCGACCGCTGGATCACGCTGCCGCTGTGGGACGGCGACCCGCCCGCCGCGCGCGCCGCCCAGCGAGCGGAGCTGGCGGCGGGCGACGCCGACGGGCTGGCGGCCGCGCTACGCGGTCTGGGTCCGGGCGCGGTACCCGCGGTGGGGGACCGACTTGCGACGCTTGCGGTCCCGCTTCTGGTGGTCGTCGGTGGCCGTGATCGTCGCTACCGGGTCATCGCCTCGCGACTCGTCGACCTTGCGCCGCAGCCGGCGGGCCAGGTCGTTGTTGCTGACGCTGGACATGGTCTGCTGCGCGAAGCGGCGGCCGCGGTGGCTGCCGCGCTGCTTTCGCTGTACTGATTCGTGAGGCATGGGGGATCCTTCACTCGGGGGATGGCACTGGGACGTTCCCCAGGAGCACGTCGACGGTCGTGGCGTCCGCCACACCGTGAGCCTGCAGACCACGCGCTGCTTGCCAGCGCGCGACCGCTGCTCCGGTGCGGGTATCGAACGCCCCGCTGGCGTGATCGGCGGCCAGGAACCCCTCCTGCACGAGTCGCTGTTGGATCCGCTGGACGTCGGCCGCTTGCGCGACCGTCGGGCCGACGGCGGAGGCCGACAGAGCGACCACTCCCGCGACGGCGATCGGGGTCGCGGCGGCCTTGACCTTGGCTACCGGACGCCGAAGCGAACCTTTGCGACTGCTTTGGGGGATCCTCGGCACTGAACTGACTCCTGGGGGAAGGGAATCGATCTTCAGCAATCCTGGCGCACCAACCTCAAGAAGAGGTATGCCGTACCAGGTATTACGTAAAAGTTACCCAATTGCGCGGAGCCCACGCAGATTTCGCCCCTCATTGCGCAGGCGAATCGCGATCTCCATGTCCGCGCGGGTCGGTTCCTTGCCCTCGGTCCCGGGCCCCTCGAAGATCACCGGCAGCCCGCCGAAGCGCGGCTCGCTGACCACGGCGGCGATCCCCGCGGCGCCGATCTCACCCTCGCCGAGCGGCGCGTGGCGGTCACGGTTGGATCCCAGCGGCATCACGGAATCGTTGACGTGGACGCACTTCAGGCGGTCCAGGCCGAAGGCGGCGTCGGCCTCGGCGAGCACCCCGTCCAGTGCCTCGACCGAGGTCACGTCGTAGCCCGAGGCGAGGAGATGGCACGAGTCGAGGCAGAAACCGATCCGCTCGTCGCCGTCGGTCGCGTCGAGCAGCGCGTGCAGCTCCTCGAACGAACGTCCAAGCGTGCCGCCGGCGCCGGCCGTGTCCTCCAGCAGCAGCGGGCACGAGTCGGACTCGGCGAGCGCCTCGCGGAAGACGTCGCCGCAGCGGGCGATCGCCTCGCCGACGTGTCCGTCCTTGGCCGATCCGGGGTGCAGGACCACGCCCGCGGCCCCGATCCGGTCCCCGACCCGCAACGAGTGGGTGATCGCCGTCAGCGACTTCTCGCGCAGCTCGGGATCCGGCGTCGCCGCGTTCGACAGGTAGAGCGCGTGGATCACCACGGTCTGGATCGGCGACGCCGCGAGGTCTTCGCGGAACTGCGCGATCGACTCGTCGCTGTGGTTGGTCGGGGCCCAGCGGCGCGGCGACTGCGTGAAGATCTGGATCGACTCGCAGCCGCGCTCGACGCCGCGCTCGACGGCCTTGGGCAGGCCCCCGGCGGGGGAGACGTGGAGGCCCAGCAGGGGGAGATCGGATCGGTCGCTCATGCGCGCCCGACCCTACGACGTTCCGCCGGTCCACGGCCCGCCGGTCGCCGCCACGACGGCGGCGCGGCGTCAGACCAGGCCGTGCGTCTTCGGCACGACGATCATCCCGTCGCGGGCCTTCAGCCGCGCGGCCAGGGCGCCCAGCGACTCGCCGGCGATCTCGACCTCGTCGAGCGCCTCGGGCGCGAACTGCGGCAGGGTCGCCAGTCCGGACGCGTCGCGCAACCGGAGGGCCGCGGCGGCGTGGACGGCGGCGGCCACGCCGAGCGGGCCGTCCCAGGTCGACGCCAGCAGCACGTCGGCGCGGGTCGTCCGGGCCAGCGCCGCGTGCGCGAGGATCCCGCCGATCCCGCCGCTGCGCCCGACTTTCAGCACCACGGCGTCGGCCGCTCCGGACGCGATCGCGCCGGGACGGTCCGCGGTCTCGTCCATCGCGACGCGCACGAAGACGCTGTCGCGGACGGCCCGCAGTCCGTCGATCCCGTGGACCGGCTCCTCGACCAGCTCGACGCCGAACGGCGAGAGCCGCTCGATCGCCCGCACGGCGTCGCCGTCGGTCCAGGCGCCGTTGGCGTCCAGTCGGATCGCCACGTCGGGGCCGACCGCGTCGCGCACCGCGGCCAGGCGCGCCTCGTCGTCGGGCAGGCCGACCTTCAGCTTGACCGTCTCGAAGCCCGCGTCGGCGGCCGCGCTGGCGACCTCGACGGTCGTCTCCAGGTCGTAGACGCCGATCGTCGCGTTGACCGGCACGCTGCGCGAGGCCTCGCCGGCGAGCATCGCGGCGATCGGACGGCCCTCGCGCTGGGACGCGCGGTCCCACAACGCCATGTCGATCGCGGCCAGCGCGTGGGGGACGGCCGTGGCCTGCTGGCAGCGCTCGAGCGCCTCGGCGCCGGTGGCGTTCGGGCCGAGCAGACGGACGGCGCGGGCACAGGCCTCCAGCGCGTCCCGACAGTGGTCGAGCGGCACGCCGTCGTACGGCTCCAGGGGCGCGGCCTCGCCGCGACCGACGACGCCGTCATGGTCCTCGAGCTCGATCAGCAGCATCCGCCGCTCCGAGACCTCGCCCCATGCGGCCCGCATCGGCTGAGTCAGCCGAAGTCCGACCTCCTGGATCCGCAGCTCCACGAGCCGGAGCGTACGCCGCCTCCTTGACGACGGTCGGCTCGTCTTCGTGCTATGGGCCCGCGGTCCGCGGCTACGACAGCAACACGCCGGCCGAGAGCAGCACGCAGAAGAGCAGCTCCAGGCGGCCGGTCCCGGCCAGCGCGCGGTTCAGCGTCGGGCCGTCGACGTGGGTCGCGACGGTGCGCGCCAGCATCACGGCGAGCGGGGCGCTCAGCAGCACCAACGCCACCGTCGGCGAGAGCTCGTCGATCGCGAAGCCGAAGATGACCGTCAGCGCGTAGGCGAGCACTAGCATCCCCGCGTACATCACGCGCGTCCGCGAGCGACCCAGCCGGACCGCCAGCGTGCGCTTGCCCGCGCGGCGGTCGGTGTCGATGTCGCGCACGTTGTTGACGACCAGCACCGCGGCGGCCATCAGGCCGACCGGGACCGCGAGCGCCAGCGCCGTGACGTCGAACCGCTCGGCCAGCACGTAGTGGGTGCCGGTGACCGCGACCAGGCCGAAGAAGAGGAAGACGAAGACCTCGCCGAGTCCCTCGTAGCCGTAGGGCCGCGGCCCGCCGGTGTAGAGCAGGCCGGCGACGATCGAGGCCGCGCCGATCGCCAGGATCACCCAACCCACCGTGACGATCAGGTAGATCCCGCAGAGTCCGGCCAGCGCGAAGCTGACCCAGGTCGCGACCAGCACCTGCCGGGGCGGGATCAGATCGCCGGCGGTCACCCGCACCGGACCCAAGCGATCCTCGGTGTCGGCGCCGCGGCGGGCGTCGGAGTAGTCGTTGGAGAGGTTCGCGCCGACCTGGATGAACATCGCGCCGATCAGCGCGGCGAGGAAGCCACCGACCCAGAACGCGCTCTGCTCGATCGCCAGCGCGGTGCCGACGAGCACCGGGGCGAGGCCGACCGGCAGCGTCTGCGGGCGCGCGGCCAGGATCCAGATCCGGACCGCGCTCGGACGCGGCGCCGGGCTGTTCCCGGAGGTGAAGTCGGCGTGGGTGCTCATCGTCGATCGGGTCGCGTCTCAGGCGCGCTTCGGGAAGCGCGAGAAGTCTGGGGCGCGCTTCTGCTTGTACGCGTCGCGACCTTCCTGGGCCTCCTCGTTGCCGTAGAAGAGCAGGTTGGTGTCGTGCGCTAGCTGCTGGAGCCCGGCGTAGCCGTCCTCGGCCGCGTGGAAGCTGGCCTTCAGCAGGCGCAGCGAGAACGGCGAGTTCTGCAGCATCTCGCCGCACCACTTGACCGTCTCGGCCTCGAGCTGCTCGAGCGGCACGACCGTGTTGATCAGGCCCATGTCGAGCGCCTCCTGCGCCGAGTACTGGCGGCAGAGGAACCAGATCTCCTTGGCCTTCTTCGGGCCGACCAGGTCCGACAGCACGCTGGCGCCGAAGCCGCCGTCGAACGAGCCGACCTTCGGGCCGGTCTGGCCGAAGCGCGCGTTGTCGGCGGCGATCGTCAGGTCGCAGCAGAGGTGCAGCACGTGGCCGCCGCCGATCGCGTAGCCCGCGACCATCGCGACGACCGGCTTCGGCAGCCGCCGCAGCTGGACCTGCAGGTCGGTGACGTGGAACCGCCCGACCGACGCGCCGGAGGGCTGGCGGTCGGGATTGTCCGGATCCGTCAGGTACCCGCTGTCCCCGCGGACGTGCTGATCGCCGCCCGAGCAGAAGGCCAACGGGCCCTCGCCGGTGAGGATGATCACGCCGACCGAGGTGTCCTCGCGAGCGCGGTTGAGCGCGTCGGAGACCTCGATCAGCGTCTGCGGCCGGAAGGCGTTGCGGACCTCGGGACGGTCGATCGTGATCTTCGCGATCCCGGCCGGCGTCGTCTCGCTCGCGACCGAGAGCTCGTAGCGGATATCGGTGTAGTGCTCGGCACCCGCGGGGGTGCTCCACGTCGTCTCGGGCACGCTGACTCCTCGGAAACGGTTCGGAACGGCCGCTGCGGGACACTACTGGCAGCCGGAGTTCGCAGCGCCCGCGGCCACCTGTCGATGTTGTGCTCGTACTGCCGGTAGAACATCAACAGGTCGGTGGGACCGGTCGAGGCGGCGACCCGGCGCTCCGGCCGGCCGAGGCCCGGGCGCTGCAGCACCGAGACCGGACGGGCTAGCCTCCGCCGCGTGCTCGTCCCGTCCTGGCTCCTGCGCGCCGCCGACCGCCGGCCCGACCACGAGGCGCTGGTCACCCGGGACGGCGGCCTGTCCTACCGCGAGCTGGTGACCGTCGTCGACGCGGCGGCCGGCGAGCTGTGGCGGGCCGGAGCGCGTCCGGGGTCCGAGGTCGGGCTGGTGCTGCCGCCGGGCCGGGAGTTCGTCGTCACGCTCCACGCGATCCTGCGGATCGGGGCGATCGCCGTGCCGGTTGATCCCCTGCTGCCCGCCGAGGAACGCGAGCGGCGCCTGACGGGCGCCGTCGTGACCGTCGACCCGGAGGGCGTCGCCGTGCCCCGCGCCGACCGGGCCGCCAACGCGGACTGCAGTGCGGTTGGTGGCGCAGGAGCAGGCACACCGCACACGAGTCCGGACCCGACGCGCGACGAGCCCGTCGTGCTGCGCGACACGCACGACCTCGACGCGCCCGCGATCGTCGTGCACACCAGCGGGACCAGCGGTGCGGCGAAGCCGATCCCGCTGACCTACGGCAACTGGCTGTGCAGCGCGATCGGCTCCGCCGCGACTCTCGGCTGCCCGCCGGACGAGCGCTGGCTCTGCGCGATGCCGCTGCACCACGTCGGCGGTCTCAGCGTGCTGCTGCGCAGCGTGATCGCGGGCACGACGGCGGTCGTCCACGAGGGCTGGGACACCGAGCGCGTGCTCGCCGAGCTGACCGGCGTGGGGGACGGCCGGGGCGCGGAGGGCGGCCAGGGCTCGGCGAAGCTGCCGCCGACGATGGTCTCGCTGGTGCCGACGACGTTCCGTCGCCTGCTCGACGCGGGCCTGCGGGGGCCCGGCCCGGCGCCCGACGGATCCGTCCCGGCTGCGACGGCCGGCGGCGCGACGGCGAGCGCGCTCCGCTGGGTCCTGCTCGGTGGCGCCGCGATCCCCGCCGGCCTGCTCGAGGACGCCGCGACCGCCGGGATCCCCGTGGCCCCGACCTACGGCATGACGGAGGCGACCAGCCAGATCGCCACCCTCGGCCCACCGCTGTTCTGCACGACGGTGCGGATCGACGGCCCGGCCGGTCCGACCGACGACCCCGACGTCGTCGGGGAGATCCTCGTCTCCGGGCCGACCGTCGCATCGGTGGCCGTGGGACCCGACGGCTGGCTGCGGACGGGGGACCTCGGACGGCTTGACGCGCGAGGGCGCCTGACCGTGGTCGGCCGGACCGCGGACACGATCATCAGCGGCGGCGAGAACGTGCTGCCGCTCGAGGTCGAGCGGGTCCTGGACCGGGTCGACGGGGTGCGCGAGTCCGCGGTCTTCGGTCGCCCCGACGCCGAGTGGGGGGAACGGGTCTGCGCGCGGGTCATCGTCGACGACCCCGGCGCCTTCGACGTCGGTGCGCTGCGCGACGCGATCCGGCCCCTCCTCGCCCCGCACCAGCGCCCGCGCGAGATCGAGCTGGTCGACGAGTTGCCTCGGACCCCGTCGGGCAAGCTGTTGCGCCGCGCGCTGCGCTGAGCCCGCGCCGACCGTCCCGCCCGCACGGCGTGGGACGATGGAGCGGTGAGCGACGCCGCCGACACCCCGATCCCCGACGACCAGCGGGCCGCCGCGCGCGCCGCGTGGGAGAAGACCGCGGCGGGTTGGGACGCCCACCGCGAGTGGATCGAGCAGAGCATGGGCCCGGTCTCGCACGCGATGATCGACGCGGTGTCGCCGCAGCCCGGTCACGTCGTGCTCGAGGCCGCGGCCGGCCTCGGTGAGACCGGCCTGCTCGCCGCCGAGCTCGTCCATCCCGGTGGTCGCGTGATCATCAGCGACGGCGCCGAGGCGATGGTCGAGGCCGCCAAGCGGCGCGCCGAGGAGCGGGGCGCGGGCAACGTCGAGGTCACGCCGATGGAGCTGGAGTGGCTGGACATGGACGCGGCATCGGTCGATGCGGTGCTGGTGCGCTTCGGCTACATGCTGGTCCCCGATCCCGAGACCGCCCTGCGCGACGCTCGCCGCGTGATCCGGCCCGGCGGCCGGCTGTCGTTCGCGGTCTGGGACGACGTCGCCCGCAACCCGTGGATCGGCGCGGGGATGGACGTGCTCGCCGGGCTCGGGCTGGCTGAGTGGCCGACGCCTGCCGGCACGCCCGGCCCGTTCGCGCTCAGCGACCGCGAGTCGCTGCTCGAGCTGGTCGCCGGCGCCGGATTCGTGCTGCCCGAGGTCCAGACGGTCGAGCTGACCTTCCGGTCCCCGGACGTCCCGACGGCGCGCGAGCGGTTCGTCGGCCTGTCGGGACGCGCCCGCGTGGCCCTCGAGGACGCCCCGGCCGACCGGCGCGCGGCCGCCGAGCAGGCGCTCGACGCGATGTTCGCGGCCCACCCCGACCCGAACGGACCCGCGGGCTCCGTCGCGCTACCCGGGGTAGCGTTGGTCGTCGCCGCCGACGCGTGAGGCCCGGCCCACACGGCGCAATGCACCGCCGGGGCCCCGTGCCTAGAATCCGCCACCTATGTTTTACGACGACGACGCAGACCTGACGCTGCTCGACGGCAAGACCGTCGCCATCATCGGGTTCGGATCCCAGGGCCACGCCCACGCGCAGAACCTCAAGGATTCCGGGGTCAACGTCGTAGTCGGCCTCCGCGAGGGGTCTTCGTCGGTCAAGAAGGCCCAGGACGCGGGCCTCGAGGTGCTGTCGATCGAGGACGCCGCCCAGAAGGGCGACATCGTCATGATCCTCACGCCCGACGAGCTGCACCGCGACGTCTGGGAGAACCACGTCGCCCAGGGCATCCAGTCCGGCAACCTGGTCCTCTTCGGCCACGGCTTCTCGGTGCTCTACGGCGAGGTCACCCCGCCGGAGGACGTCGACGTCGCGCTCGCCGCCCCCAAGGGGCCGGGCCATCTCGTCCGTCGCCAGTACCTCGAGGGCTCGGGCGTTCCCGGCCTGATCGCCGTCCACCAGGACGCGACCGGCAAGGCCCGCGACCTGGCCCTGGCCTACGCCAAGGGCATCGGCTGCACCCGCGGCGGCGTGATCGAGACGACGTTCAAGGACGAGACCGAGACCGACCTGTTCGGCGAGCAGGCCGTGCTCTGCGGCGGCGCCGCGGCGCTGGTGCAGACCGGCTTCGAGGTCCTGACCGAGGCCGGCTACTCCGAGGAGATGGCCTACTTCGAGGTGCTCCACGAGCTCAAGCTGATCGTCGACCTGATGTACGAGAAGGGTCTCGCCGGCATGCGGTACTCGATCTCCAACACCGCCGAGTACGGCGACCTGACCCGTGGCCCGCGCGTTGTCAACGCGGACACGAAGAAGGAGATGCAGAAGATCCTGAAGGAGATTCAGGACGGCGACTTCGCCCGCGAGTTCATCGCCGAGCACCGCGCCGGCAACGAGAACTTCGACCGGCTCCGCAAGGAGCAGGCGGCGCTGCCGATCGAGTCCACCGGCAAGGAGCTCCGCTCCAAGATGGACTGGATCGACGACGGCGGCTTCGCCCAGGGCTGAGGAAACCGAGGGCACGTCGCATCTCGCGACGCGCTTCGCTCGGCAGTACTGGCGTACAGCTCTCGCTCGCGCGCCACGACTTGCTCGGCCCGCGGTCCCCTCAGACTCGCGTGTTGTTCGAAGGCCCCGCCGCCCGGCGGGGCCTTCGTCGTTCCTAGGAGCACGAAGCGAGGGATGGCGCTGGGCCGGGCCCGTCATCCCGATCTGCCGTATCGCCGCTACGACACTGAAACATCGACATTACGAAAGTTTCGTAATTACATTGCGATGCGGTCGTACCCTCGGGTACGATACGAGCATGGAGAACCCCTTTCGCTACGACGCGCCGACGCCGCGAGGAAGGTTGATCGATCGTCGCGTCGAGCTGGATCGGCTGCAGCGAGCGGCAGCGACGCGCATCGCGGTACGTCTCTCCGCACCGCGGCGGTTCGGGAAGACGAGTCTCCTGCGAGCACACTGCGAAACGCTTCGTGAGGCCGGGCACCGCGCAGTAGTTGTCGACCTCTCCGCCGTCGGTGATCGCGAGGCGGTGTTGGGGCGGATCGCCGGTGCCTACGCCGAGCTGGGCGACACCGCACGTTCCGCGGTTCGAGGTCTGTTGTTGCGCTTTGGCCTGTCGATCAACGTTCCGGGTTTCGGAGCGCAGATGGCTCCGGCGCCGTCGGCCGGTGCGTCGATCCCCGATGTCGCGCTGATCGAGTTGCTTGACCTCCCGCGACGACTCTACGCCGAGGACCAGCGGCTGACCGTCGTCTGCTTCGACGAACTTCAGGACCTGTTGGGGGCAGGACGCGGTCTCGATGGTTTGCTGCGCTCGGTCATCCAGCATCACGGCGACGCGGCAGCCTACGTGTACGCGGGGAGCGCCCCGTCCTTGATGCGCGAGCTGTTCAGCAACCGCGAGAGGCCGCTCTACGGTCAGGCCCGCCCGTTGGAGCTCGGGCCGTTGCCGCTCGACGAGACGTTGCATGACGTCGCCGGTCTCTTTCGCGACGGGGGAGTGGATCCCGGCGACGCGCTCGTGCCGTTGGTGGCGCTGAGCGAGGGGCACCCGCAGCGGATGGCGCTCCTCATGCACCATCTGTTCGAATGCCTCGACGGTGACGAATCCCCCGACGCGCCGGCCGTCGTCGATCTCGTCGTGGAGCTGGCGCTCGGTGAGGTTCGAGCGGCACTGGAGGCGACGTGGGCCGGGATGACGGTGACCGACCGTCACGTTCTGCGGCTGGTCGCACGCGGGGTTCCCCCTACGGGTCGCGCGGCCGCCATCGAAACCTCGTCGTCGGCGTCCACGTTGGCGTCGGCGCTGCACCGGTTGGTCAACGAGGGACAGCATGTCACCAAGGTCGGCGACGGCTGGAGCCTGGTCGACCCGCTGCTTGCGCTCTGGATCCGGCGGGCGACGACCTGACCCGCGCCGCCCTGCCCAACGTCACCGCCGAATCCGCCGCCCAGCGGGATCGATGTCGTTCATGTGATGCACGGAGAACGCCGCGCTGGAATCGGGACACTGAGGCGGCGCGGCGAATTGCGCGCCCGGTTGGCCGTGTCCACGTTCGTGGCCGTCACGGGCTGGTGACCTGACGGGCGACTAGAGTGGCGGCTGTGATTTCGGGTGAACTACGGAGCAGTATCGACCGCGTTTGGGACGCATTCTGGTCGGGTGGCATCAGCAACCCGCTGGAGGTCATCGAGCAGATCACCTACCTGCTGTTCCTCCGCCGCCTCGACGATCGGCAGACGCTGGCGGAACGGAAGGCACGCACCACCGGTGAGCCGATCGATGGGTCCTTGTTCGGGGAGGGTGAGGGGCACCTTCGCTGGACGCAGTTCAAGAACGAAGCGCCCGACGTGATGCATCGGCGGGTCGCCGACGAGGTGTTCCCGTTCCTCCGGCAGCTCGGCGACGGCTCGACCTACGGCGAGCACATGAAGGACGCGCGGTTCACGATTCCCACGCCGGCGCTGCTCTCGCGCGTCGTCGACATGCTCGACGCGATTCCGCTCGATGACCGGGACACCAACGGGGACCTCTACGAGTATCTGCTCTCGAAGATCGCGTCGGCCGGAACCAACGGCCAGTTCCGCACCCCGCGACACATCATCGATCTGATGGTGGCGATGACGGCCCCGCAACCGACGGATGAGATCTGCGATCCGGCGTGCGGCACGGCCGGCTTTCTCTTCGCGGCCAGCGAGTACATCCGCAAGCACCACCCCGGCGCGCTCACCGATGGTCGCCAGCGCGAGCACTTCCACCGCTCGATGTTCCACGGCTACGACTTCGACGCGACGATGCTGCGGATCGGCAGCATGAACATGCTGATGCACGGGATCGAGGCACCGGACATCCGCTACCGCGACTCGTTGTCCGAGGGGGCGAGCGAGGACGCCGAGAAGTACAGCCTGATCCTCGCCAACCCGCCGTTCGCGGGTTCGCTGGACTACGAATCCACCAGTAAGGACCTGCAAAGGGTCGTCAAGACGAAGAAGACGGAGCTGCTCTTCCTCGCCCTCTTCCTCAAGCTGCTCAAGCCGGGTGGCCGAGCTGCCGTGATCGTGCCGGACGGCGTGCTGTTCGGATCGTCGAAGGCCCACAAGGGCCTGCGCCAGACCCTGGTCGAGGACCAGATGCTCGAAGCAGTCGTCAAGCTGCCCAGCGGCGTCTTCCGTCCGTACGCCGGCGTCTCGACGGCGATCCTGTTCTTCACCAAGACCGACTCCGGGGGTACGGACGAAGTCTGGTTCTACGACGTCCAAGCTGACGGCTTCTCGCTCGACGACAAGCGCAACCCGATCGAGACGACCGACCTGCCGGACGTGCTGCAGCGGTGGAAGGCTCGAGACACCACCGAGCGCGACCGTGCCCGCACCGACCGGTCGTTCACGGTGCCGAAGGCGGAGATCGTCGCTCAAGGCTTCGACCTGTCGATCAACCGTTACCGCGAGATTGAGTACGAGGAGATTGCGCACCGCCCGCCGTTGGAGATCATCGATGAGATCGAGGCAATCCAAGCGGAGATTGCCCGGGAGCTGGGTGAGTTGAAGGTGATGTTGCGATGACGATGCTTGGCGATCTAATGGTTACGAGGAATCTGACGTTGGATCCCACTCGTTTCCCGGATGAAGAGTTCGAACTCTACAGCATTCCTGCTCACGATCGAGGAGGACCGGAGATTTCTCGAGGTGCCGACATCAGATCTGCAAAGCAGCTCGTGGAGCCAGGCGACGTGATGATCTCCAAAATCATTCCCCATATTCGCCGCGCACGGGTGGTGAGCGATCGCAACGGTCGACGACAGATCGCGTCCGGCGAGTGGATTGTTTTTCGCGGACCGGGCTTCGAGCCCGCCTATCTCCGGAATCTCCTCGTTAGCGACGAGTTTCATCGCGAGTTCATGAGAACGGTTGCCGGCATCGGTGGCTCGCTCGTCCGCGCTCGAACACAGCAGGTCAAATCGATCTCGGTACGACTTCCTGGTATTGACGAGCAACGCCGCATAGCCGCGATTCTTGACCGGACGGACGTGCTGCGAGCTATGCGGCGTCGGGCTATCGACCGACTCGACGGCCTTGCTCAGTCGATCTTCCTCGACATGTTTGGCGATCCCGGTAGTTGGCGCGCTCGCTGGCCGATGGGTTCCATCGGTGACACAACGGAATCGGTTCAGTACGGCACGTCAGCGAAGGCCGGAAGCGTGGGGCGGTTGCCGATCCTCCGCATGGGCAACGTGACAGATCGGGGACGCCTCGACGTACAAGACTTGAAGTACGTCGATCTGTCCGACGCGGATATTCCGAAGTACACGACCCGTCGAGGGGATCTGCTGTTCAATCGCACGAACAGCAAGGAGAAAGTGGGAAAGTCATGCGTCGTGCGAACGGATGATCTGTTCGCGATCGCAGGCTATTTGGTCCGCGTGCGGTTCAAGACGGAGCACAACGCGGAATTTGTATGTGCGTATCTCACGAGTCGCCACGGCTCGGCCGTCCGGCGCCGTCTGGCGAAGGCTGCGGTGAACCAGGCGAACATCAATGCGTCGGAGCTATGTCGTATTCCAATCGCGCTTCCGCCTGCCGCGCTCCAGCATGAATTCGCCCGACGCGTCGACCAGCTTGAACGTCAACGAGCCATCGCGTTGCGCGCCCTCGCCCTCCAGGACGAGCTCTTTGCCTCCCTTCAGTCCCGGGCCTTCAGAGGCGAGCTCTGAGATGAGCAACTTCGACTTCCTCCGGGAGGCGCTGCCGCAAGTACACGGCGACTGCGCACGGGCGGAGTCGTACCTGTCGTCGGATCCGCGCTCGGCGTGCTTCTACAGCCGTCGCGCGATCGAGGTCCTGGCGACGCACCTCTACGAGGTGCTCGCCCTGCCTTCACCGTACCGGACTGACCTGTCGGCGCGGATTAACGACGCGGCGTTCAAGACGGTCACCGGCAACGGAATCAACCAGAAGCTGAACCTGATCCGCCGGGTGGCCAACGCGGCCGTCCACGACGCCAAGCCGATCCGGACGGAGATCTCTCTTTCCGTCGTACGCGAGCTGTTCCACGTCGCGGTCTGGGCGGCGTTTCACCATTCGGCTCGGCCGGATGCCGTTCCGACGGGGGCGCGCTTCGACCCCGCGCTGGCGGCGAAGGCCGCGCCCCTCTCGCGGGATCAGCTCGTCAAGCTCGCCGCCCGGATCCGCGCCCAGGACGCGGCGCACGAACGGGCGCTCGCGGCGCGGGACGACCGGATCGCGGAGCACGAGGCGGAAATCGCCACACTGCGGGAGCAAATCACGGCCGCCCAGGCGACCATCACAAGGACCGACGACCACGACTACTCGGAAGCGGACACCCGCGACCTGTTCATCGATGTGCTGCTCGCCGAGGCGGGCTGGCCGTTGGCCGCACGGCGTTCGGCCGGAGCCGCGGCAACGGCGGAGTACCCGGTGTCGGGCATGCCGAACGCCGTCGGGGCAGGGTTCGTCGACTACGTCCTGTGGGGGGCCGACGGCGTACCCCTCGCGGTGGTCGAAGCCAAGAAGACGCGGATGAGCGCCCAGGTCGGCCAGCACCAGGCCAAGCTCTACGCGGACTGCCTCGAAGCCGAGTTCGGGCGCCGCCCGGTGATCTTCTACTCCAACGGCTACGAGCACTGGTTGTGGGACGACGCGGGCGGCTACCCGCCCCGCCAGGTGCAGGGCTTCTACACGCACGAGGAGCTGGAACTCGCGGTTCAGCGTCGCCAAGCGCGTAAGCCGCTCGCGGACGTTGCGGTCGACAGGGACATCGCTGGTCGCTACTACCAGGAACGTGCGATCCGGGCGGTCGGTGACGCGTTCACGAGTAGGCAGCGCGAGGCGTTGCTCGTGATGGCCACCGGGTCGGGGAAGACCCGCACGGCGATCGCCCTCGTCGACCAGCTGATGCGGGCGAACTGGGTCAAGCGGGTCCTGTTCCTCGCCGATCGCACCGCGCTCGTCGGGCAGGCGGCCAACGCCTTCAAGACGCACCTTCCGGCGGCCACGACGGTCAACCTCGTCTCCGAGAAGGGCAAGGACGGCCGGGTCTACGTCTCGACGTACCCGACGATGCTGAACCTGGTGAACGACCTGGACGCGGACGCGGCCCGGCCGTTCGGGCCCGGCTACTTCGACCTGATCGTCATCGACGAGGCCCACCGGTCGGTGTACGCCAAGTACGGGGCGATCTTCGAGTGGTTCGATGGACTGTTGCTGGGGCTGACCGCGACCCCGAAGGACGAGGTCGACCACAACACCTACCGGCTGTTCCACCTGGAGGACGGGGTCCCGACCGACGCCTACAGCCTCGACGAGGCGGTAGCCGACGGGTACCTCGTACCGCCCGAGGCAGTATCGCTAGGCACGAAGTTCCTCAATCACGGGATCAAGTACGTGGATCTGTCCGAGGACGAGCAGGACCAGTGGGATCAGATCGACTGGGGCGGCGATGTCGTCCCCGAGGAGATCGGTGCCGAAGCACTCAACCGGTTCCTGTTCAACGAGGACACGGTGGACAAGGTGCTGGCGACGTTGATGTCGGACGGCCTGAAGGTCGCCGGAGGCGAACGACTCGGTAAGACCATCGTCTTCGCCAAGAACCAGGCCCACGCCGAGTTCATCCAGCGACGCTTCGACCTTGGCTGGCCCGGGTACGGCGGTCGGTTCGCCCGCGTGATCACGCACAGCGTGGCCTACGCGCAGAACCTAATCGACGACTTCAGCATGGCGGACAAGAGTCCGCATATCGCGATCTCCGTCGACATGCTCGACACGGGTATCGACGTGCCGGACGTCGTCAACCTCGTGTTCTTCAAGCTGGTCCGGTCGAAGACCAAGTTCTGGCAGATGATCGGGCGGGGCACCCGCCTGCGTCCCGACCTCTTCGGGCCGGGGGAGGACAAGACGAAGTTCTTCGTCTTCGACTTCTGCGGCAACCTCGAGTACTTCAGCCAGGACCTGCCGGGTACGCCGGGATCGACCCAGCGATCCCTGTCGCAACGGATCTTCGAGGCGCGGCTGGGGATCCTGACGGCCCTGGCCGGGGGCGAGAGCGAGTTCCGCACGGCCACCGCCGACGCCTTGCGCGACTACGTGGCCGGTATGAACGTCGACAACATCCTGGTCCGGCCCCACCGCCAGCTCGTCGCGCGGTATACGGCTCGATCGGCGTGGGATGCACTGACCGACGAAGCGACGGGCGTGGTGAACGAGCGGTTGGCCGGTCTTCCGTCCTCGACCACCGACACCGATATCGACGCTAAGCGGTTCGACCTGCTCGTGATGCACCAGCAGCTCGCGCAACTCCACGACGACAATGCCGTGGCCGAGCGGCTGCGAGCGACGATCCAAGGCGTAGCCGTGGCGCTGCTGGGCAAGACGTCGATCCCTGCGGTGGAGGCGCAAGCTGAGCTGCTCGAGGCCGTCGCCGGCGACGACTGGTGGGTCGACGTGACCGTGCCGCTGGTGGAGTCGATGCGACGCAGCTTGCGCTCGCTGGTCCGGTTCGTGGACAAGTCGACCCGCAATCCTGTCTACACCGACTTCGAGGACGAGCTCAGCGGCGCAACGGTCGTCGACCTTCCCGGGGTGACACCCGGAATGGACTTCGACCGGTTCCGGGAGAAGACCGCGGCCTACCTTCGGCAGCACGAGGACCATGTCGCGCTCCAGCGGCTCCGTCGCAACAAGCAGCTCACGCCCAGCGACCTCTCCGCGCTCGAGCAGATGCTTGCCGACTCCGGCGCGCAGAGCAACACCCTCGCTCGGGCGAGCGAGCAATCCGGCGGTCTGGGATTGTTCATCCGCTCGCTGGTCGGCCTGGAGCGTTGGGCCGCCGTGGATGCGTTCAGCGATTACCTCGACGGCGAGAAGTTTTCGCTCCACCAGATCCGGTTCGTCGAGATGATCGTCGACGAGCTGACGGCGCACGGCGTCGTCGAACCACGGCGCCTGTACGAGGTTCCCTACATCGATCGGGCTCCCACGGGCCCGGACCACGTCTTCCCGGAGACCGACGTCGACGGCATCGTGGCGATCCTGCGTCAGATCAAGCGGCACGCCACGCTGGCGGCGGCCTGAACGCGGCTGCGCGGCTCGGCGCCCGACTCACACCCCGTACAACGCCCCGTACTTCTTCCGCAGGTAGCGCAGCAGCGGGCCGGAGTCGAGGCCGGCGCCGGTGACCGCGCGGAGGATCTCGTCGCCGGTGCGGGTGCGGCCCGGCGCGTGGACGTCCTCGCCGAGCCAGTCGCGCAGCGGGGCCAGATCGCCCCCGGCGATCGATGCCTCCAGGCCGGGGAGCTGCTCGTGCGCCGCCTCCCAGAGCTGGCCCGCGATGATCGTGCCCAGCGCGTAGGTCGGGAAGTACCCGAGCTCGCCCCAGGCCCAGTGCGGATCCTGGAGCACGCCCTGGGCGGGCCCCGGCACGTCGACCCCGAGCAGCTCGCGCATTCGCGCGTCCCACGCCGCCGGCACGTCGTCGA
>JADKLW010000409.1_pt1 | contig 18587 bp, 21 predicted proteins | sample 8641881 | NCBI WGS metagenome assembly JADKLW01 (sample SAMN16272185, study PRJNA661076) | feces metagenome | isolation source: fecal sample from diarrhoea affected cattle B | host: Bos taurus | place: South Africa: Lokaleng Village, Mahikeng | collected 2019-09 | reverse complement strand
GAAATCATCACGATACCCGACGCGCGCGGCCCCAGTGGCAGCAGGGTGAAAATTACCAGGCCAATGGCAACGGCAAAATCACGGGTCAGCTCGCTCAGCCGCCTTTTGACATCGCGGCTCTGGTCAAATTGCTCGACCAGTTCGATATCGGGCGGCAACAAGGCCTGATGCTTTTCTATTTCTTCATCCAGCTGCGCTTTCAGGCGGGTTACATCGACCCCGTCTTTTTGCGTGGCGGTCAGGAATATGGCCCGCTTGCCATTGTGGCGCGTGCGGTAAATCTGTTCTTCCGAACCCCATTTGACCTCGGCAACATCGTCCACCGTCAGCAAGGTGCCGTCAGATGCGCGCAAGGGGAGCCTGCCAATATCGTCCAGATCGCGAAACGCTCCGCCCGCCTCGACATTCAACCGGCGGCCACCGCTTTGCACCGCGCCGCCGGGCAATTCCATGCCTCCTTGCCGCACAGCATCGGCCACCGCGCTGGCCGGGACTTTCAGCTCGGACAGGCGCGCCGGGTTGATCGCGATGCTGACCTCTGGCCGGGGCAGGCCGAATATCCGCGTCTGGCGCACCCCTCTATAGCGGGTCAGGTTGTCGGACAGGTCATCCGCATATTTCTCCATCCGCCGCCATGACGCATTTTCGCTGACCAGCGCCAGCTGGACGACCGCCGCTTCCGTGGTGCGGACTTTCACGAACTCCAGCCGTTGCAGATTGGCGGGAAGCTGGTCGCGGATGGCCGATACCTCGCGGACCACGTCGTCGAAATAGCCGTCCACATCGCCGGACCAGTTGCTGAATTCAACATTGATCATCGTGCCGCCGTCGGTGCTGGTCGATTCGACCTCGACAATATCGTCCAGCCCCTGAACCACTTCCTCGATCGGCTTGGCGACGGTTTCTTCCATATCCTGAGCATCGGCACCGGGCAGGACGGCGATGATATTGACGACGGGGATCGGGAAATGGGGATCAACCGCACGGGTGATATTCATCAGCGCGTTGATGCCCATGACGGCCAGCAGGATGAACATCACCACCGTCAGCTGCCACCGTTTTATGAAAAACTCTGCCAGCATTCTAAAGCATATTCTCGTGCATAGTTGCGGCCGTCATCATTTTGTCGCGCTGACCGGCTTGATCCGGTCGCCATCGCGCAGTTTTTCCACCCCGCGGGTCACAATGACTTCACCGGCTTGCAAGCCCGATATAATTTCCAGAACATCGTCTGTAAGATCGCCGACAATAACATTGCGCTGCTTCACGCGGCTTTTGTCATCGACGACAAAGACCAGCCCTTCGCCGGAGCGCACACCGAATATCGCGGTGGCAGGGATGGTGACCGCTTCGGTATATTCGCGCGAAACCTCGATAGCCGCGCTGCCAAGCTGGCCGGAACGCAGCCGGTCGTTGGCGGGGAGCAGGAAGCTGAGTTCAAACGTCCCCGTCCGCTCGTCCGCCCGGCCGTCCTTCTCGCTCACCACCGCGTCAATGGGGTCGGGCGATATGGCGGGCACGGTAACCTTGGCACGCATCCCGACGCGGACACGCGAAGCGGCGACATCGGTCAGCGGCACTTTCAGCACAAAGCCCTTGTCCAGTTCACCCAGCACCATGACGGTTTGCCCGGCGGAGACGATCTGCCCGGCGTCAATATCCCTGCTGAGGATGATGCCATCGCCGGGAGCCACTATATTCGCTGTCCGGCTCGCAAAGCTGCTGGAGTTCAAACGCGCCCTTGCGGATAGCGTCGCCGCTTCGGCTTGTTCCAATCGTGCCTTGGTAATCCAGCCGTCGGCGAACAGGGATTGCATCCGTTCATATTCTGCCTGCGACCGGTTCAGCTCGGCCTGCGCGGATGCCTGATCGGCGGACACGGTGCTTTTGTCGAGCGCGGCCAGAACCGTGCCGCGTTTGACCCGGTCGCCCTCGTCATAATGGACGACAGCGACCTGACCGGATGTGGTGAAGCCCAGGGCCACTTCCCGGCGCAGACGCACAGTGCCGGCGGCGGTGATGGTTTCATTCTGGCTGGCAGACTGGACCCTGGCGGTCGCAGCAGGGATAGCGGCTTGCTCTTTCGGTTGGTCTTCTGCGGTGGTTCCGCTGCACCCGGCAAGGGCAGCAGCAATGCAAAATACTAATAATTTACGATTACGCACCGGCATTTTCTGCTCTAGTCCCCCATTCCCCGGCCCTTCATAAGTCGCCAGACTGCGCTGACAAACAAAAAATTGCGAAATGCAACCGAAATGCCGTGAATTGTGTTCTACGGGTCGCAGTCTCTAGCTTGCGGCGCGCTGCAACCTGTCGTTTATGGCCGCACCAATTCCCGTTTCGGGGATGGGCGCAACCGCTATGCCGGTCGATGCACTGCTATCGGCATGATGCAAAGCGGCAAACAGCTTGCTGGCCGCTTCTGCCAAATCACCGCTTTCCGAAAGGTTGTGATCGCCGTGTATCGCGCCAAAGCCGATATGATATTCTTGCGCGTCCGGCTTCGCCACATTCAGCCGGACGGGTTTGGAAGGAGCATAATGGCTTAACATCTGCCCCGGCGATTCGATCCTGTCATGGGCGGCGCTTATCGCGGCCTTGCCCAAAGCGGATGCCAGTTCTTCGCGGGTTACCGGGCCATGACGCAGGATCTGGTAATCATCCCCCCGGATTGCGGCTATGGTGGACTCAACGCCGCTTTGACACGGCCCGCCATCCAGTATCATCGGCGCAGCATCGCCCAGACTGCGCGTCACATGGCCAGCCTCGGTCGGGCTGATCCCGCCGCTCTTATTGGCTGATGGTGCGGCCAGAAACAGCCCCGAAACCTGTAACAGCCTTTGCATCAACGGATGGGCAGGGCAGCGCAGGGCAATCGTGTCCAGTCCAGCCGTTACCGCTGGCGCAGCGGGGCAATCCGGCGCTTTGGGAACAACCAGCGTCAGCGGTCCCGGCCAGAAACGCTCCGCCAAGCGGGTGGCCAGATCGTTAAACACGCCCAGTTTACGCGCAGCTTCAAGGCTTGGCACATGGACAATCAGCGGGTTGAAATCCGGACGGCCCTTTGTCCGGTAAATATCAGCGATCGCATCGGCATTGCTGGCATCGGCGGCAAGGCCATAGACAGTTTCGGTGGGAACAGCGACCAGCTTGCCCGATTGCAGCCTCTGCACAGCGGCGGCCAGCGCCTCCTTGTCATAAGGTTCTGACTTATCTGCAATATGATTATTTGAGCCTGACATAATAGGGCGCTATAGCGCAGCGAGATTTCAAGCAATAGCGGATAGATTGAACATGAGCTTTACAGCGCCCAGCAGAGAACAGAATTTCGTCCTGAAACATATCGCCAATATTGGTGCGCTGGCCGAGCACGAGCAGTTTGCTGGGGCCAGCGATGATATGGTCGAAGCGATTGTCGAAGGCATCGGCCAGTTTGCGGAAGGGGAGTTCGCTCCGATAAACCGCATCGGCGACACTGTCGGCGCGCAGTGGAAAGACGGCACTGTGACCATGCCAAAGGGCTTTAAAGAGGCGTATGACAGATTTGTCGAAGGCGGCTGGGCCTCGATTGACGGGCCGGAAGAATTTGGCGGTCAGGCCATGCCTTACTCCCTGTCGGCGCTTGTCCTTGAAACCTGCGGCGCGGCCAATTTTGCCTTTAATCTCTGCCCGATGCTCAGCTTTGGCGCGGTTGAAGCGATCCATGCCCATGGCAGCGACGAGCAGAAAGCAGCCTATCTGCCCAAGATGATCTCCGGCGAATGGACCGGCACGATGAACCTCACGGAACCGCAAGCGGGTTCCGATGTCGGGGCGCTGCGTTCTACGGCCGAGCCGATTACAGAGGGCGAACATGCCGGGAAATACAAGATCAAGGGCCAGAAGATATTCATTACCTTTGGCGAACATGACCTTACCGACAATATCATCCACCTGGTATTGGCGCGCACCCCCGGCGCACCGGAAGGAACGCGCGGCATTTCGCTGTTCATCGTGCCCAAATTCCATCTGGATGCAGATGGCAATCCCGGCGCGGCCAATGATGTAAGCTGTGTTTCTATTGAACATAAGCTCGGCATCCATGCCTCACCCACCTGTGTCATGGCTTATGGCGAAAATAATGACTGTATCGGGGAACTGATCGGCGGGGAATTTGGCGGCATCAAAGCCATGTTCACGATGATGAACAATGCGCGCATCAATGTCGGGTCGCAGGGCGTGCAGATTGCCGAACGCGCTACGCAGCAAGCGATTCAATATGCCACGGACCGCATCCAGTCCGCACGGGCGGGAAGCGGGAATAAAGAGCCGGTCGCGATTATCGAGCATCCCGATGTCCGCCGGATGATCCTGCGCAGCAAGGCGCTGACGCAAGCGGCGCGTGCCCTGCTTTATTATGCCACGTCCCAGATCGACGGGGCAACATTGGGCATAGAAGGCGCAAAGTTGCGGGCGGAAATCCTGACCCCGCTCATCAAGGGCTATGGCACGGATATCGGCAATGAAGTCGCGTCCATCGGTGTGCAGGTGCATGGCGGCATGGGCTTTATCGAGGAAACCGGCGCGGCCCAGCATTTCCGCGACGCCCGTATCGCTCCGATTTACGAAGGCACGAACGGTATTCAGGCGGCTGACCTTGTCGGGCGCAAGCTGGGTCTTGACGGCGGCGATGCGATGATGGCGCTGATCGCGGACATCAAGACAGAAGCAGCGGGCGAAGACGCGCTGATGGCATTGGCGCTGGCGGCAGAGGAAACCGCGAAATGGATGGCAAGCGGCGATGCGTCGGTTGATGACCGGCTGGCCGGAAGCTATCCGTTCATGACCATGCTGGCGACGGCGACCTGCGGCATGTTGATGAAGAAGCAGAACCGGATTGCCGAAAAAGAACTGGCAGGCGGTGATGATGCGTATCTGAAGGCCAAGCTGGTGACGACGCGCTATTATCTCGACCATCTGGTTCCCGAAGCCATGGGGCTGAAGGCTGCTGCGATGGGCGGATCAGATATTCTATATCGTCTCGACAAAGAGCAACTGGCGCTCTGATATGGCGGATTCGGGGAACGGCTTTTCAGCGACAGACGCGGCCTTGCACCGGATTGCCGATGCTCTGGAACGGCTGTCCCCGGTTCCTGACGCCTCCGCTGACCTGAGCGATGGTCCGGCGTTTCACTGGACCGGCTCATCCATGCAGGCGATTGAGGGGTTTGCACCGCTTCCTCTCGATATGCTTACCGGTGTTGACGAGCAAAAGGCCAGGTTGCTGGAAAATAGCGAGCGGCTGGCGGGTGGCTTTGCCGCGCATGATGTCATGCTGTGGGGATCGCGCGGCATGGGGAAATCCGCTCTCGTCAAAGGGGTGGTCCGCGAACTGCAAAATGCTGGCAAGGATATAGCATTGGTCGAGGCCAGCGCGGATATGCTGGAAAGCCTGCCGGATCTGTTCGCGATGCTGGGCAAAGAGGCACGCGCCTTCATCCTGTTCATCGACGATATCGGGTTTGAGGAAGGCAGCGCGGCTCCCCGTTTGCTGCGCTCCATGCTGGAAGGCGGCGCAGCGGCGCGGCCAGCCAATGTGCGGCTCTATGTGACATCGAACCGGCGGCATATTGTTCCGCGGCAAATGGCGGAGCAGGATGACCCGATCAACCCGCGCGATGTGATTGATGACAAGCTGGCGCTGTCCGACCGTTTTGGTCTGCGGCTGGGTTTCCACGCGGCATCGCAGGACGATTATCTGGCGATGATAAAGCGCTATGCGGATGTTCACGGACTGGATTTCGACAGCGAGGACGCGCTTCTATGGTCCAAGCAACGCGGCAGCCGGTCGGGCCGGGTGGCGTGGCAATATGTCGTTGAACTGGCCGGACGCGCGGGTAAATCTCTCGGCTAGAGTGATGTTAATGGCCGAGCGCCGAGGCGCCCGATCATTCCGCCTTTGCCGCTTCGTCCGTTCCGGATTTTGCCGCACCGGGTTTTGACACGCGCCAGATAATGCCGCTAATATCGTCACTGACCAGCAAAGCGCCGGTCTGGTCAAATGTGACCATGGTCGGGCGGCCGCGGGCATTCTCCTCGTCATCGACAAAGCCGCTTAACACGGGCTGCGGTTTGCCTTGCGGTTTTCCATTTTCGTTGAAATCGACATAGACCACGTCATAGCCGGATAGCGGCTTGCGGTTCCATGATCCGTGCCGCGCGATGATCGCGCCGCTGTCAAACGGTGCGCCCAAGGCCTGACCATGGGAAAAGGCCAGCCCCAAAGGCGCGACATGGGCGCCAAGGCTGTAATCGGGGCGGCGTTCATATTGCCGGTGGTCGAGGTTTTTCGGCTCGACACGCGGGTCCACATGGCCGCGCCAGAAATGCCAGGGCCAGCCGTAATGGGACGCAAAGACCACCTCGGTCAGATAGTCCGGCACCATGTCGCTGCCCAGCATGTCACGCTCGTTCACGACCGTCCAAAGCGTTTCGGTAACCGGTTCATAGGCAAGCCCGACGGGGTTACGCATACCGTCCGCAAAGACGATCTTGTCGTTTGTCGCCAGCTCGACGCGCAGAACGGCGGCGCGGCCTTTTTCCTTATCCAGCCCGTTTTCGGCAATATTGCTGTTGGAGCCAACGGCCACAAACAGATATTTGCCATCGGGACTGGCGATCAGATTACGGGTCCAGTGATTATTGGGAGCAAGCGCATTCAGGTTAGCGACCTTGCGGCCCTTTGCGGTGATTTTGGTGTCGCCCTCGGCATAAGGGAAAGCCAGCACTTCGTTGGTATTGGCGACATATAATGTGTCTTCGACCAGTGCCATGCCGAACGGGGAGTTCAGATTTTCGAGCAGAGCGAATTTCTCGTCCACCTTGCCGTCGCCGTCCTTGTCACGCAGCAGTGTGATGCGGTTGGCAGATTCGCTGGCCGCGCCCGCCTTGCTCATTAACTGGCGCATGATCCAGCCCTCGATGCCGCGATTGGTGCGCGGCGGGCTGTTGGTTTCGGCCACCAATATGTCGCCATTGGGCAGGCGCAGCATATTGCGCGGATGATCCAGCCCCTCGGCAAAGCGTTCGACCGTCAGGCCCTCTGCCGCTACTGGTCCTTCGCCATCTTGCCACGGAACCGCTTCCGCGACATTGATGGTCGGGAAATTTTCTTTCCGCACATCGGTAAGCTGCGGATCAACGCCGGCAGTTGCCTCCAGCGGCAAACGGGCGGTGTCACCGCGCATTAGGTAAAAGCCCGCGCCGATGGCGATGACGATAATCAATATCAAGATATTGCGGATATGTTTCAGCATCTATCAATAATAGATAGAGCCGTGGCAGATGACAAGCATACTCTATGCCGGGCTATAACATTGTAATCGCTTGTCGAAAATCAGCCGCGTTTGGGCCGAAGCCATGACCGCGATAGCAAATCCTAAAGGTCGAAATACCAGATCGCGATGGAAATCACTATGCCAGCCCCCAGGCCGGCGAGAAGCCCGATAACCGGCTGACCCAAAAGACCGCCGCCAATGGCACCGAAGATACAGCCCATCGCCATAAAAAAGCCTCCGGCGCTTTTCTTTGACCCGCTTTCCGGTCTCTGGTCGTTCGTCATATTATCCCCGCGTGATGGTGCGATTTCAATCCGGATTGCTCCATGCCCTATTGCGGCGGGCGCGAACAGCTTTTTACTATTAAAGTAAATTTTTGTTCACCATCGCTTTTGACAATATGTGCATTCCTTCGCCGATAAACCGGCGATGGATTTCCCGCAGGAGCCTGTCATGCAGTTACCCGTATTTATAGACTCCGCCCATTTTTTCGATGCCGAGCAGCTTATCCTGAACTTCGGTGAAGAGGCCGGACTGGAAGCCTCTAACAGAGCGGACAAAAGCCGCGCGCTGGGCAATCACCTGCACTATTGCAAATGGCGGCAGGTGGAGCGGATCTGCGTGCTGCTGTCCATCGACCATTCGATCGGGACGGTGCATTAACGTGCATTAAAGAGCAATCCGCCCTACCGTTTCGGGTCGCAGATAATCTGGGCCGCTGAACCGGACCGCACGCTGCAATTCGGGCGTCCGTCAATCTGGATTTTGCCGGTGCCGCTGTTGGAAATAATGGCTTCCTTTTCGACAAAGACATGACTGCTTGCCGGGCCGCGCTGGACAAGGTCAAGCGTTTGCAGGCGCAGGCCGGAACCATCGAGCACACTGGAGCCGAGCATTTCGATCCGGGCTTTTTTTGCCTGTCCCGCAATGATGATCTGGCCGCCGCCGTTCATCGTGATGCCAAGCGTGTCGCTATCAACATCGCCAATGGTGAGCACGCCAAAGCCGCTTAACCGCGCCTTGACATCACGCCCGCCCAACCGGTCGAGAGCAACCGCGCCGGAGCCCGAATGGGTGATGCTTTTCACCAGATGGCTGCTGAGCGTGACCGTTACCGGTTTGTCGCTGGAATAATGATTGGTATCGCTTGTTTTCGGCTGGACAGACACGATCAACTGGCTGCCGTTTTTACGAAGCTGCACACGGTCCAGCACTTCCCTGTCTTCGGCTTCCGCACTGGCCGATATGCCGCGATTGGTTGAGATAGAGACATTGATATTGCCGATAATGCGAACATCCTCAAAACCGGAGATGGAAAATTTGCGCTCAGCCGCTTGTGCCGGAACCATCGTCAGCGCCATCATCAACGCCATCGTCAGCACCATCGCGGCGCCGCTGGCCAATATGCCGAACCATCCGGCGAAGTATTTTGTCATAATGCCCGTTTTCATAATGGGTGGTTTCATAATGGGTGGGCCTCTCCAAATTCCATCCAGCCCAGCCATCTGGGCGTTTTGGGGGCATAATGGCCGTCATTATCGTGCAATGCGAAGCCCTCTGCCTCAAATAATTTCGCGACGGGCCGGTGCAGGTGACAGCCACCTGCAATATGTTTCCACACAGGCTCGATCCGCTGTTGCCATTTCTCCGGTCCCTTGTCAGGCGCGCGTCCATGTTCGAGGAACAGGATCGTGCCGCCCGGTTTCAGCACCCGCCGCATTTCTTTCAACACCTGTTTACCATCCTGCACTGAACAAAGGGTAAAAGTGGTGAGCAGCGTATCGAAGCTGTCGTCGGCAAAGGGCATGGCTTCCCCGATGCCGTCCAATATGTCCATGTTAAGGCCGAGATTCTGCGCTTCCTTGCGGGTATAGTCGAGCAGCTCTGCCGAGGGATCAAGCCCGGTCAGCTTCGTCACTTTGGACCGGTCATAAAATTGCAGGTTGATCCCGCCGCCGCAGCCGAGCTCCAGAACATGGCCCTGCGCTTTGGGCACAATATGGCTGCGATCCTTCATCACCGCCGGTTGCGAGCAGGCAAATTTTATCAGCCGGGGAACGGCGTGCTTTTCCCAGAGATTAGGCATGATCCATGCTCCCGCCAGAAAATGCGCTGCGCTTGTGCCTCTCCATCATCCCCCCGAATGTTATTTTCTCGTTAGAGTGATTTCGAGTGAAATGGAACATTTCACGGCTCGGAAATCACGATAAAACAATCGATCAAGCCCCGATTTTGATTCAATCAAAATTGATCAGGGTCTAGTGCGGAGCTTGTCGAAGAACGATTCCAAGTCAAGCGGCCTGTTCAGCCTGAAGCCCGGCTCAAAAGACTCACACTAACGGAAAAAACATCATCCGCAGGTCACTTCGCCCGATCCCATTGCATTGGTTTTGCAGGTGGCATCGCCATGAATGCGGATATTGCCGGAACCCAGAATGGTGGAATCCACCGTGCCATCCGAGGTCAGGGCAACATTGCCGCTACCAGCGATTTTGATGGAGGCACTTTCTGTTCTCAGCGCTGCGCCGCTAATATCGCCCGAACCGGCGATTGATATTTTGGTCGTTTTCGCGCTGCCGGAAACCAGGATATCGCCCGATCCCGCAACCTTGGTGTCGAGCGATGTTGTTTGCAGGTCGGCAATCTTGATATTGCCTGATCCGGCCAGTGTCAGGGCAGCAGTGTCACCCGCGATCTTGTCGGCATCAATATCGCCGGAGCCCGCCAGCTTGATACTGTTTAGCGACGGCGCGGTAATATAGATTGTTGCGGCTTTGTCAGAGGAGGATAACAGGTTTTCGTTTTCGCGCCCGACTTTAATCTGCCCGTCGGTAACTTTGTAGCGCAATTGCTCCAGCGCATCCTCGTCCCCTTCGGCGCGGATGGAATATTCCGCGCCCGTGGTGAAGATAATATTATCCGGCCCGGCAAGCGTTACGCCCTGAAACTCGCCCGGATTCTTTGCTGCCTCCCCGATTACCGTGCCGCCTTCAAATGTGCTGCTGCGGACATCACCAACGACATCGGCGATAGACCCGTCGCATGCGGAAAGGGCAAGGAAAGGGATGATCAACAAGAGTTTCTTCATAATGGCCTCCACTGTGTATTAGGTCATTAATACACCATGAAGTCCGCGATGGCAAGCATCAGATGAAATGGTTACCGTGCCGCGCAGCCAGAGATTATTTCACTGGCTGACGCACCACCAATGTATCGCAGGGCAGAAAGGTGATCAGCGCGCGCGCCATGCTGCCCATTCTGTTCGCCCTGAAGCCGCTGTTGCCATGCGTGCCTATGACAGCAAGGTCGGTGCGGCTATTGGCGATGGCTTGTCTGACCACAGAAGTGGTTTCGCCATATTCAACCGAGTAGCCAAGCGATTTCCGGGATTCGTCGGACAGGTTCAGCCCGGCAATAAACTTCTTCATCTGGTTAAGCTGTTCGGTGCGGAACTCATCCGTGATGGATTCGTCCGTGCGCAAAAACCCTTCAAAGGGAACGTGAAAGGCACTGATGATATGCGCGGGCAGGTCCGGGAAAAGCGCGCTGCCCTGTTCCAGTGCATAAGCGGAAGGAGGGGACAGGTCGCTGGCGAGTAGCAAGCGTTCATAGGAAGTCGTTGCACGGTTTTTTGCGATTAAAATGGGAAGCGGGCTGTGCTGGATAATCCGTTCCAGCTGCATACCCATAATCAGATCGCCGATACCGCCGCTCCGCGCTACGCCGGTCACGATCATCGCAGCGTTGCAGGCCTTGGCATTCTCGATAATCTGCGTAACGACATTGCCGCTCTCGATAATGATCTGCGCTTCTACACCCTGACCGGCGAGGTCCAGCTCGATATCCGCCTTGGCCGCTTCAATCGCTTCCTCTTCAGCCGGTCCTTTTTCCAGGACATGCAGGATTACCAGCTTTGCGCCCCGTGTCTTGGCAAGATTGATCGCACGGTCCATTGGCCGGTCGCCGCGTGCGGACAGGTCCGTGGTAAGGAGGATAGTCTGGTCAGAGGTCGCTGACATGGGGTTAAACCTTTCTATTGAGCGGCAAATGCCGATGATGCGGGATCATATCATTATTTTTATTGTCTACGCTTGACCTATATCAACATGCTTTGGGCATCAATAAGGATGAACTATATTTCCGCGGGCCACAAACCGGCGCGGATATGGTGATGGTTCGTCGGTTTATCGGACAGAGCGGATTTACATGACCGGCGCTTGTCCCTAATTAGTTTATACGAGTTTCAAGCGGGACCGGGCCAATCAGATCGGTGCAGGATAATTACAGACCCCTCGATGTTAAAAATTGCCAGCTACAATATTCACAAGGCCATTGGCACTGACCGCAGGCGTAATCCCGGCCGGGTGATTGATGTGCTCAACGAACTGGATGCCGATATTATCGCGCTTCAGGAGGCGGATCGCCGGTTCGGCCTGCGGGAGGCAACCCTGCCGGCAATGATGCTCGAACAATATAGCGATTACCGGCCGATTCCGCTGGATGTGCAGACCGATTCGATGGGCTGGCACGGCAATGCGATTTTGACGCATAAATCGGCGCAGGTCACCGCCCATGACATATTGCATATCCCCTGTCTCGAGCCGCGCGGCGCGGTGATGGCGCAGGTCGAAATTAAGGGGATAGACCTGTCTGTCTTTGGTATGCACCTTGACCTGTCCGGCCTGTGGCGGCGGCGTCAGGCAGGTGCGATTGTCAAGCTGACCGAGCAATATGGTGCAGATACACCGACCGTATTAATGGGCGACCTTAACGAATGGAGCGCCTCTGGCGGCTGTTTGAGTGTCTTTGCGCGCAGCTATACTTTTGTCGATTGCGGGCGCAGCTTCCACTCGCGCGGACCGATTGCTGCGCTTGACCGGATCATGCACTGCGACAGACTGAAAGCCATTGCCGGCGGCGTGCATGACAGCGCGGCATCGCGCAAGGCATCGGACCATCTACCGATCTGGGCGCAGATCGAGCTTGCCTAAAGGGGCGGCTATTCGGGTGGATATTCCGTCGGCTCATCCGGCGGATATTCGTCGGGGCGCTGAGGCGGGGGTTCCGGACTGTGCGGCGGCGTTTCCGGCCCGCCCGGATCGCTCGTCTTGCCGGGCTCCATAGGCGGAGCTTCGGGCGGAGAAACGGGATAAATGTCTGGCTTATCTTGCGCAAAAATATCTTGGGCCGGACTAATTGGGCTGGGTTGAACCGGTTGTATCATAAACACTCCTTCTGGTCCCTCCGCAAAGCCCTTATATCCTGATCCTAACCGGCTGGCCACCCCCGCCTACCGCAGGGCAGCCGCTGTCCAGCGATCATGCGTAATAGGCCACGCTTTGCATACCGGTTGCGATCAATTCCCGCTCGCTGTTCCAGATGGCCATGAACTGGCTGCTGGCACCGTGGTCGGCATGGTGGGTCTGCGAATCGATCAGCCACCAGCCGTCTTTGGTCGCAGGATGATCGGCGATGATATTGACCTGCCAGTTCATCGAGCTGACCATCGCATTCTGGTCGAGCATTCCCATGATCGAAGGTGGCAGGCTGTCACCGATGCACAAAATCTCTGCAATCGGATCAAGCCCTTCGCGGTCCTTCAGTCGCATCCAGCGGGTCAGCCGGTGGGTTTTGGTGCTGGTGTCGATCCGCTTGCCGACAAATTCCATCCGAGAGGTGAAAAACTGTTCCGGCCCGCTGCGAAGCTCGTCTTCATCGGGCAGCGGCGGGAAATCGGGCTGCGGCATATCGAGCGCCTTGACCTGAGTCTCGCGCTGGCCCGCAAAGATGAAATTGCAGTGGAGGCCCAGCCCCTTGTCCCCGAATAGCTCTGACTGGACAAAGGCCGTGCTGCGTCCGCGCCGAAGCATTTTCGTTTGCGCGGTCAGTGCGCCGAACAGCGGTCCGGTAAACGCAATCTGCGCGGAACGAAGGCCGGGCAGGTCATCTTCGATATGGCTGGCGGCATGATAGGCGATCGCGGTCGACAGCCCGCCAAAGGCCGTGCGCCCCTGTGTCCAGCTTTGCGGCAGGGTCACGGGATTGGCGTCACCGCCCGGCCCGCACTGGTTTAAAAGATGCGCTAGGCTTAGCGTCTGGTCGGAATTTATGGTCATCTGATCGTTCATTCAATCGGCTTATCGCGGGAAAAGAACGAAATCCAGTAATAGATTGAAGGTGCGATTTACTTAATTTGCAATTTGACGTATAGGAACCGTAAGATTTTCAATCTCTTACTAGGAGATATTTCAGATGGGTTACAGTAACACTCTTACCCGCGCCGACCTTTCCGATACGATGAACCGTCAAGTCGGGTTGTCGCGCGCCGACAGCGCCGAGATGGTGGAATCCATTCTCGACCACATGATTAAAGCCTTGATCGACGGCGAAAATGTCAAGATCTCCGGTTTTGGCACCTTTGTCCTGCGCGACAAGGGGGAACGGACCGGCCGGAATCCCAAGACCGGTGTGGAAGTGCCGATTGCGCCGCGCCGCGTGCTGACTTTCCGCGCCAGCCAGACCATGCGTGACCGCATCATTGCGGCTGGATAGTCTGAAACGAGCAACAAATGACCAAAGACCTTGGAGCATTCCGGACCATAGGAGAACTTTCCAAAGAGTTGAATATCAAGCCGCACATCCTTCGCTATTGGGAGGAGCAGTTTGGTATGCTTCAGCCGCTGAAGCGCGCCGGATCACGCAGGCATTACCGGCCCGATGATGTCGAAATGGTCAGGACAATCAACCGCCTGCTCAACGAAGAAGGCTATACGATAAAGGGCGCGCGCAAATTTTTGGCAGCACGCCAGAAACAGGCAAGGGCGAGCGCGGCTCCGAAGGACGAGATCCCGGTAAGCGAAGCTGTGACGCCAGCAGCGGCACCTACTGCCGCGCCTGCCGCCAATGTGAACGTAGAGAATAATGCGATGCTGAAAGAGCTGAAAGCCATCCGCGACCAGTTGTCGAGTGCGCTAAGCCGGGCTTGATTCTGGCGCTGCGGGTAGAAATTACACTACCCGTCATCCCCGCGAAGGACTGGGTAAGTTAACCTTCAATCAGTCCCAACGCTTCAAGCTCCCGCTCCAACGCCGCAGCATCCGCAAAATGGTGCCCCCTGATCCCCAGCTTTTCACCAGCCTCAATATTATCCAGCCGGTCATCGACAAACAAACATTGCCCCGCCGCCAAATCAAAGCGGCGCAGCGCAAGCTGGTAAATCTCCGGATCGGGCTTGGCCAGTTTCTCCTCTCCGGAAATGACAATATCGGAGAAATAATCGAAAACCGGCTTGCCCTTACGAAAATGCGGCCAGAATTCTGCGGAAAAATTGGATATGGCGAAAAGGCTGACATTCGCGTCATGCAGGCGCTCGATCAGCGCGGGGACGCCGTCAACCTCACCGGGGTTGGTTTCGTTAAAGCGGGGGTAAAAGGCGCTGATAAGCTCCGCATGATCGGGAAAGCGGCTTATCAATTCACGGCTGGTATCGCCAAAAGCGCGTCCGGCATCATGCTGGAAATGCCAATCGGGCGTGACGACATTTTCCAGAAACCATTCCAGTTCCTGCGCGTCATCGATCAGCTTTTCATAAAGAAAGCGTATGTCCCACCGGGAAATCACGTTCCCGATGTCAAAAATTACGGTGTCAATCCTGGAGGCAGGGGGACCTGCCACGAAGCGGGCTTAGCCTTGACGGGCTTTGAACCGGCGATTCGTTTTGTTGATCACATAGGTGCGGCCACGACGACGGATCACGCGGCAGTCACGATGACGGTTTTTGAGCGACTTTAAAGAGTTGCGGATCTTCATTTTGGTATCACACCTTAATGTTTGAATTTTACTATTTGAATGTCTTGAAAACAGCCGTGGCCGCATTGCCGCCCGACATAATCAAGTGGGCAGTTAGGGTTATGCCCAGCCAAAGTCAAGTATTCAGGGCTTCATTCTGGGCGAATCTCGCCCAATTTGCGTTCCCAGGCCAGTGCATGGCTAACAATTTTGTCCAAATCCGCATTTTGCGGCTGCCATGGAAAGCGTTCCATGATCGCTCGATTGTCGGAAATCAGCGAATCGGGGTCGCCAGCCCGGCGCCCTTCCATCTTGCGGACAATCTTTTGATTCGTAACCCGGTCCACAGCGTCGAGCACCTCCATCACGGAAAATCCCCTGCCATAACCGCAGTTGAGCAAGTGGTTGCGATCCGGCTCTGCAATCAATGCTTCAAGTGCATGAACATGCGCGGCGGCGAGATCGGACACATGGATATAATCGCGCACCCCGGTGCCGTCTGGCGTGTCATAATCGGTCCCGAAAATAGCCACGCTGCCGCGCTTGCCGAGAGCGGCCTCCACCGCGACCTTTATCAGATGCGTTGCGCCTGCCGTGGACTGGCCGGTGCGCCCTTGCGGATCAGCCCCTGCCACGTTGAAATAGCGCAAGGCGCAAAAGTTCAGATCATGCGCAGCCGATACATCGCGCAGCATATATTCTGTCATCAACTTGGACATGCCATAGGGGTTGATTGGAACCTGCGCTGTGTTTTCTGTCACAGGGCTTTCTTCCGGAATGCCATAGGTTGCGGCGGTGGAGGAAAAAATGAAATGCTTTACGCCATTTGCCACAACAGATTCGATCAGGCAGCGGCTTTTGGAGCTGTTATTGTCATAATATTTCAGCGGATTTTCCACCGATTCCGGAACCACGACCGATCCCGCAAAATGCATGACCGCGCCGATATTCTGCTGCTTGATAATTTTTGCGACAAGATCGCTGTCCGCCACATCGCCTTCGTAAAAAGGCACATCATCCGGCACGGCCCAGCGAAACCCTGTCACCAGATTATCGATGACAGCCACGGGCCATCCCGCATCCTTGAGCGCCCATACCGCGTGGCTGCCGATATATCCGGCTCCGCCTGTGACTAAGATAGTGAAGCGATCAGGCATTTTGGATCCTCAAATAAAACAGAAAATATGCGCGAAACCCGACACTCGATTAACCACAGGGCCATGCAACCGCAATTATTTATCCGCAGGCAGCAAATTTTGCGTTAAAGATAGTTCAGGCGTTGAATAAGGGAAATGGAATCATGTCTATGCAAAAGCGATGCGGATCAAGATTGTTGAATATAGCCGCATTAACCCTGGCATCATTGGCGTTGACGGCTTGTGCAGCATCCATGCCGGCGGCCAATGTCACGCGGTTCCATAATGCTCCGATAACGCCCGTCACCACCGGAACGATCTCCATCACGTCTCCCGCCGAATCGAGCGAAGGCACGGTGCTGGAATATGGCACTTATGCCGCCGCCGTCCGGCGGGAGTTGCAGCGGGTCGGCTATACCGAAACGGCTTCCGGGGCGACGAGCAGCGAATATGTCGCGCGCATCTCGGTCCAGCAAAGCCGGATTTCCGCAGATGGCGGGCGCTCCCCCGTATCGGTCGGCGTTGGCGGCAGCACGGGCAGCTATGGCTCCGGCATCGGCCTTGGCATCGGTATCGACCTGAGCGGCAAGCCAAAGGACAGGATTGGCACCGAATTATCGGTCCGCATTTCCCGCCGCGCCGATAACCAGGCGGTCTGGGAGGGGCGTTCGTGGATAGAGGCCAAGGACGGTTCACCGGGATCGCAACCCGCTCTGGCGGCCTCCAAATTGGCTGAAGCGTTATTCAAGGACTTCCCCGGAGAGTCCGGAACCACTATCACTGTCCCATGAGCATTCAAATTACCGCCGCTTTCGATAGCGGAAACATCACCGTCCACGACATTTCCGGCACCTCGGCCGAACTGTCGATTCGCAAAGACAAAGACAGCGATTTCTTCCAATGGTTCCATTTTCGCGTCACTTGCGAAATTGGCGACACTTTGGAACTCAACATTAACGGGCTGAAAGAGTCCGCCTATCCGCAAGGCTGGCCCGGCTATAATGCCTGTGTCAGCGAAGACCGCGAATATTGGGGCCGCGCCGACAGCAGCTATGACGAGGACAAGGGCACATTGTCCATCCGCTACACCGCCGCCAGCAATATCGTATGGTTCGCCTATTTCGCGCCATACAGTATCGATCGCCACCACGACCTGATTGCGGAAATGGCATCGGTCGAGGGCGTGACCTGCCGTACCCTGGGCCATTCGCTTGAAGGGCAGCCGATCGACTGCATCGAGATGGGCGAGGGCGATACGCAGGTCTGGCTCTACGCGCGTCAGCATCCCGGCGAAAGCATGGCCGAATGGTGGATGGAGGGCGCGCTGGAAATGCTCGCCGATGCCGCTGATCCCCACGCCCGTGCCTTGCTGCAAAAATGCCGGTTCCATATCGTGCCGAACATGAACCCCGATGGCTCTTTCCGCGGCCATTTGCGGACCAACTATGCCGGCACCAACCTAAACCGCGAATGGCACGAGCCAAGCGCAGAAAAAAGCCCCGAAGTCCTGTGCGTGCGCGGCGCCATGGACGAAACCGGCGTAGATTTCGCCATGGACATCCACGGCGACGAAGCGATCCCCGCCGTATTCATAGCCGGTTTCGAAGGCATACCGAGCTGGACCGAGGAACAGGGCCGCAAATATAACGACTACCGCGACCGCCTATCCGCCCGCACCCCGGATTTCCAGACCGACCTGGGCTATCCCATCGCCGGCGAAGGCAAAGCAAACCTCTCCATGTCCACCAACCAGATAGCCGAACGCTTTGGTGCAGTGGCCATGACTCTGGAAATGCCGTTCAAGGACAACCGCGATTTGCCGGACATAGACCAGGGCTGGTCGCCGGAGCGGTGCAGATTGCTGGCGCGGGAGTGCCTGGCGACGTTGGTGGAGGTTTTGGGGTAGGGATAGGTTAGTAGCCTTGGGTGTGGTTGAGCTTGTCTAACGACACCTGCCCACAAGTGAATGTTTGTTATGAGGAAAAGGCTATTAGCGGCAAGGCTGCGTAGCCTGTATTTTGAATTCAAAGCAAAACAAAGAAATCTATGTTGTCGCTGTGGTCACGATTTTTTTCGTTGGTCTTATGGTACAAAAGGCTGTGCTATCGGACACGGAGTGCGACAATCAGCATTGATTTCATTGGATAATTTCTGATTTCTCAAATTTCGTCATAATAACAGTTATAAAAATGACTATGGCTGGCGGCGGTTTTGTGCGGACACTGGCGAACGCGTTGACCAATATTATATATATTTCGGTCTAATTATGGTCTGCTTGATACCAAAAGTACACGGTTGACGACTTTATCACTGAGCGCCGCGCCGAAGCAGCGCCCGGAGATGCATC
>JADKLW010000169.1_pt2 | contig 18631 bp, 15 predicted proteins | sample 8641881 | NCBI WGS metagenome assembly JADKLW01 (sample SAMN16272185, study PRJNA661076) | feces metagenome | isolation source: fecal sample from diarrhoea affected cattle B | host: Bos taurus | place: South Africa: Lokaleng Village, Mahikeng | collected 2019-09 | reverse complement strand
TGGCTGCATACGCCGGCCGAAATCCGCGACCTGGGCGCCAAGCTGGGCAATCGCGCCAGGCTTGTCGCCAGCCCCAACCTGATCGATGCGATCTGGACCGACCGCCCCGGCGCCCCGGCCAGCCCGATCGAATTCCTGGGCCACAATCGCGCCGGCCGCACGGCAGCAGACAAGATCGCCGAAATCCAGGCGACCCTGGCCACCGACGGAGCCGATGCCGCGGTCTTCACGCTGCCCGAATCCATCTGCTGGTTGCTCAACATGCGTGGCCGCGACGTGCCCAATACGCCCTTCGTGCTCGGCTTTGCCATCCTGCCCAGGAAGGGCCTGCCGACGCTCTATCTCGATCCGGCACGGATCAGCGACGAGATCCGCGCGGCGCTGGACGGCGTCGCCCGCCTGGCCAGCAGCAAGACGCTGCCCGCAGCGCTGGAAAAGCTCGGGAAAGGCGGCAAGGCCGTGCTGGTCGATCCAGCCAGTGCGCCCGAAGCCATTGCCGCAAGGCTCAAGCAGGCCGGCGCCCGGCTGGTGGAAAAGCGCGACCCGGTGCTGCTGCCCAAGTCACGCAAGAATGCAGCCGAACTGGCCGGCATGCGCGAGGCCCATGGCCTTGATGGCGTGGCACTGGCCAAGTTCCTGGCCTGGTTCGATGTCGAAGCGCCGAAGGGCGAACTGACCGAGATCGCCATCGTCACGGCACTGGAGGCCTTCCGTCGCGAGGAGGAAAGCTGCGTCGATGCCAGCTTCGACACCATTTCAGGCGCCGGCCCGAACGGCGCCATTGTCCACTACCGGGTGAGCGAGAAGACGAACCGCAGGCTCAGTCCCGGCGAGATCATGCTGGTGGATAGCGGCGCGCAATATCTGTCGGGCACGACCGACATCACCCGCACGCTGTCGACCGGCCCCTCGACTGCCGAACAGCGCGATCGCTATACCCGCGTGCTCAAGGGCATGATTGCCATTTCCACCGCCCGCTTTCCCAAGGGCACGACCGGCGCCCAGCTCGATATCCTGGCGCGGCAATATCTCTGGCAGAACGGGATCACCTACAATCACGGCACCGGCCACGGCGTCGGCGCCTATCTCGGCGTCCATGAAGGCCCGGTGGGCATTTCCTCGCGCTACACGACACCCTTCGAAGTGGGCAATGTCATTTCCAACGAGCCGGGCTACTACAAGACCGGCGAATACGGCATCCGCATCGAAAACCTGATCACCGTGGTGGAAAGTGCGGATTTTTCCGGCTACCTCGAGTTTGAGACACTGACCCTGGCGCCGATCGACAAGCGGCTGATCGACCGCGCACTGCTGACCACGACAGAGCGGGACTGGCTCAACGACTACCACCAGCGGGTGTGGACGGAGATCGGGCCTCGGGTTACCGGCAAGGTCAGGGACTGGCTGCAGGACGCGACGGCGGCGGTTTAGAAGGCCCCCACCCAACCTCCCCCTGAAGGGGGAGGGGCTGATCGCGTTAGCCCACGATTATGCACGCCCACCGGCCGAACTCCTCCCCCTTCAGGGGGAGGTTGAGTGGGGGTTCTCTTTCGAGCCCTCAATCCCCGCCCGCCTCGGCAAAAACCTCGCTCAGGCGGTACTGGTTTTCCGGGTTGGTGGAGATGACGTCGTCGATCTTCCAGCCATCTTCGAACACCAGTTCATAGGTGAGGCTGCGCGGCGCGCCGAAGTTGCGGAAGCTGACGTCGACAATCGCTTCATCGCCGGCAATGGCGGGCGTGCCGATGACGAAGTCGGTAATGTCGAAATCCTGCCCGTCGATATAGGGATCGAAGCTGATGGCGCCCATTTCGCCCGGCGGGGTGATCTGGGCGTCATTGTCATAGAAAGCCTGCAGGGCCGCCGAGCGGAACGGGGTCTCGTCGTCGTAGAACTCGCCGTTGAAATAGGGCGCGTAGAAGGCCTCGAGCAGCGCCTCGGGCGTCTCGTAGGTCTGGGCGGCGGCAAGGCCCGTCAGGGCAAGGAACAGCGTCGCGGCAAGGGCAAATAGGCGCATTTCAGTCTCCGATAGCTATTTGCCGACCCGCTCGAACCACTGGTCCTCGCTGATGACCTCGACGCCAAGCGCTTCGGCCGCCTTGAGCTTGGAGCCGGCGCCGGGGCCAGCCACGAGGATATCCGTCTTGGCCGAAACCGAACCGGCCACCTTGGCGCCCAGGCGCTCGGCCATGGCCTTGGCCTCCGAACGGGACATTTTTTCGAGAGAACCGGTAAAAACCACGGTCTTGCCGGCCACGACACTGTCGGCGGAAATCTCCAGCACATAGTCGTTGGGCGTCACCTGCTCGAGTAGCGCATCGAGGGCTTCGACATTGCGCTGGTTGGCAAAGAAGCTGACCAGTGCCTCGACGACGGTCGAGCCAATGCCGTCCACCGAGGGGAACAGCGCCATCGGGTCCTCGGCCGCCGCCAGCGCCTTGCCCTGGACCTCGAACTCCGGGGCGGAGCCGAAAGTGCGGGCCAGCACGGCCGCCGTGGTTTCCCCGATATGGCGGATGCCCAGAGCAAAGATGAAGCGGTCGAGCTCGGGCCGACGGCGCGCCTCGATGGCGGCGAACAGCTTGTCGAGCCCCTCGAAATTGCGGTCTTCGACGCCGCGCACATTCTTGCGCGCCTTGCCCGAGGCCGCCTCACGCAGGCGCGCCTGCTCCTCGCGCCGCTCGGCCAAGGCGGCCTGCACGGCAGGACGCTTGTCCCTGAGGGTGAAGATGTCTGCCGCGGTCCTCACGAGGCCCGCATTGAAGAACAGCTCGATATTCTCGGCGCCGAACCCTTCGATATCCAGCGCACCGCGCGACACGAAATGCTTGAGGCTTTCCACCGCCTGGGCCGGGCAGATCATCTCGCCCGTGCAGCGGCGGCGCGAGTCCTCCTTGCCGGTCTTTTCGTTGATCTCGCGTGTGGCGGGCGAGCCGCAGACCGGACAGGTGTCCCGCATGACATAGGGCTGCGCCTCGGCGGGGCGCTTGTCGATGACCACATCGACGATCTGGGGAATGACGTCCCCTGCCCGCTGGATGATGACCGTGTCACCGATCCGGATATCCTTGCCCTCGCGGATCGGCAGCCCGTTGCTGTCCTTGCCGGCGATATAGTCCTCGTTATGGAGGGTCACATTCACCACGGTGACGCCGCCGACGCTGACCGGATCGAGCCGGGCGACGGGCGCCAGCGTGCCGGTGCGGCCGACCTGGATATCGATGGCCCGCACCACGGTGCTCGCCTGTTCGGCGGGGAATTTATGCGCCACGGCCCAGCGCGGCTCGCCGGTGACGAAGCCCCAGCGGCGCTGCAATTCGAGCTGGTCGACCTTGTAGACCACGCCATCGATGTCATAGCCGAGCGAGGAGCGCTGTTCCTCGATCAACCGATATTGGGCAATCAGCTCATCCACCGAGCGGGCGCGCACCATAAGCGGGCTGATCTGGAAGCCCCATTGCTTGAACTTCTGCACCGCCTCGAACTGGGTCGGCGCGGGGTCTTGGGTCGTATAGCCCCAGGCATAGGCAAAGAACCTGAGGTTGCGGCTGGCGGTGACGGACGCATCCTTCTGGCGCAGCGAGCCAGCAGCAGTGTTGCGCGGGTTGACGTAATCCTGCCCGCCAGTGGCCGCCGAGCGCTCCTTGAGTGCCTGGAATTCGGCATAGGTCATATAGACTTCGCCCCGGATTTCGATGACCTCCGGCCAGCCTGAGCCGGCCAGCCGGTGGGGAATATCCTTGATGGTCCTGAGGTTGGCCGTGATGTCCTCGCCCACCGCGCCATCGCCGCGCGTCGCACCCTGGACGAAGACGCCATTCTCGTAGCGCAAAGAGGCCGAGAGCCCGTCGATCTTGGGCTCGGCGGTGAAGGCGATTTCGAGGCCCTCGTCCTTCTGGAAGAAGCGACGGCCGCGCTCGATGAAGTCGACCACATCCTCGTCGGTATAGGCCTTGGCGAGACTAAGCATGGGCACGGCATGGCGCACCTTGGCAAAGCCCTCGGCCGGCGGCGCGCCCACCGACATGGACGGGCTGTCCTCGCGCACCAGATGGGGGAAGGCACCCTCGATGGCGTCATTGCGCCGACGCAAGGCGTCGTAATCGGCGTCCGTGATCTCGGGCGCGTCCTTCTGGTGATAGGCGATATCGGCCGCGGCAATGGCCGAAGCCAGCCGCGCCAATTCGCTATCGGCCTCCTGCTCGGTGAGTTCGGCGACGGGTTTTTGGGACAGGTCGGTCATTGGGATACTCAGGAAACGGCCAATGTGTTTGTTGCGAAGAGGATACCCCCACCTCGCCTCCCCCTGATAGGGGGAGGAACCCGGCCGGTGTGATTTGCAGGATCGTACCGCAAGCGCGATCCGCTCCTCCCCTATCAGGGGGAGGTTGGTTGGAGGGGGTACTACCCCGCCACGCTCAACAGCTTGCTCGCGGCGGCGCGCGCCTCGTCGGTGATCTCGGCGCCGGCCAGCATGCGCGCCACTTCCTCCTGCCGCGCGTCGACGTCGAGCGGCTTGACATGGGTGCGCATGAAGGCGCCCTCGCTGACCGCCTGCTTTTCGATCAGCAGGTGGCGCCGGGCCCGCGCTGCAACCTGGGGGGCGTGGGTGACGGCGAGGACCTGCACCCTGCCCGCCAGCCGCGCCAGGCGCCGCCCGATGGCATCGGCAACGGCGCCGCCGACGCCCGTGTCGATTTCGTCAAAGATCAGCACCGGTGCCGAACCGCGGTCGGCCAGCACCACCTTGAGGGCCAGCAGGAACCGGCTGAGCTCACCGCCCGAGGCGACCTTGAGCAGCGGCCCTGCGGCCGTGCCCGGATTGGTCTGCACGTGAAAGGCGATCTGGTCGAAGCCGGAGGCCGCAATACGGGCCTTGTCGACCTGGTGGTCGACGATGAACTTTGCCGAGCCCAGCTTGAGATCGGGCAGTTCGGCGCCAACGGCCTTGCCGAGCAGGGAAGCAGCCCCGGCGCGGCCGGCGCTCAGCGTCTCGGCGGCCTTGCGATAGGCCTCGAGCGCCTTGGCCTCCGCGGCCTCCAGGGCCACCAGCTTCGTCTCCCCGCTCTGCAGCGTTTCGAGATCGGCGCTGTATTTGGCCAGCACCTCGCTCAGGCCGTCGCAGGAAGTCTGGTGCTTGCGGGCGGCGGCGCGCAGCGCGAAGAGCCGCTCCTCCACCGCTTCGAGCTCGGCCGGATCATAGGCCATTTCGCGCTTGAGTTCGTCCAGTGCTTCGCTGGTGCGATCCAGTGCGACGAGCGAGGCATCAATCGTATCGACAATGGGCTGGAACAGCGTCGAGCCACCATCGATCTTGCGCATCAGCCGGCGCATCAGGCTGGCCAGGGCCGGCGCCGGCGCGGCAGGCCCGTTGAGCATTTCGTCGATCTCGGTGACGTCGGAGGCGGAGCGCTCCACCTGCTGCAGGTGCTGGCGGCGCTCGGCGAGTTCGTCTTCCTCGCCAGCGACGGGCTTGAGCTTGGAAAGCTCCTCGACGGTATGGCGCGCGTAGTCCTCGGCCGCCAGCGCCTCCTGTACCAGAGCCTTTTGCGCGGCAACGGCCTCCTGGGCATCGGTCAGCGCCTGCCAGGTGTCGCGGACCTTCTCGGCGGGGCCTTCCAGCTCGCCAAAGGCATCGAGCGAGGCCCGGTGGGTGGCGACATCGACAAGTGCCCTATCATCGTGCTGGCCGTGGATCTCGACGATCTGGCTGCCGACCCGCTGCAGCAGGGCTGCCGAGACCGGCTGGTCATTGATGAAGGCACGGGTGCGGCCATCGGCAAACTGCACGCGGCGCAGGATGACATCCTCGTCGTCGGGAATGGCATTGTCGCGCAGAGCCGCCCGGGCCGGATGATCGGCCGCCAGTTGCAGCACAGCCACCACCTGCCCGCTCTCCTGGCCGCTGCGCACCAGCGAGGCATCGCCGCGCCCCCCCAGCGCCAGGGTCAGTGCGTCGAGCAGGATGGACTTGCCCGCGCCGGTCTCGCCGGTCAAGACGGTCATGCCGCCGTCAAGCGCCAGGTCGAGCTGGTCGATGAGGACGATGTTGCGAACCGAAAGCGCGTTCAGCATGCGCGGACTATTCCCAAGCTGGTGGGCACGCGGCCCGGCCTTAGCGCGTTACAGGCTACCATCGCCGGACCTGCCCCGCGAGATTGATCACCCGTTCTGCACAAATGAACCGGGGCGCATATTAGCGCCCCGGAACAAACTAGCAACAAAATCTTCTAGGCCATCAATTCCGCAGGCCGGCCATCCAGCTGCCGCTGTTGACGGACGGCGCCAGGCCCTGCTTGCCGAGCAGCTCGAAAGCCTGCTTGTACCAGGTGCTGGACGGGTAGTTGTGGCCCAGCACTGCGGTGGCAGTAGCGGCCTCGTTGGTCAGGCCGAGCGAGAGATAGGCCTCGGTCAGGCGGAACAGGGCTTCCTCGATATGGGTCGAGGTCTGCCAGGTCTCCACGACGACGCGGAAGCGGTTGATGGCGGCGGTGAACTGGCCCTGGCCGAGATAGTACCGCCCCACCGACATTTCCTTGCCGGCCAGCTGGTCATAGGCGACGAGGAGCTTTTCCTGGGCGTCCTTAGCATATTCGGACTGCGGATAGTTCGAAATCACCAGGCGATAGGTCTCGATCGCGTCGGTCGACAGTTGCTGGTCGCGGGTAATGTCCTTGATCTGGGCAAAATAGGCATTGCCCTTGAGATAGAGCACATAGGCCGCGTCCTTGCCGTTGGGATAGAGCGCCATGAAGCGGTCGGCCGCCAGGATCGCCTCTTCCAGCTTGCCGCTGCGATAGTTCGCATAGACCTGCATCAGCTTGGACTTTTCCACCAGCGGATCGCGCGGATGCTGGCGGTCGAGCTGTTCCAGCGACTTGATCGCCGTGGCGAAATACTGCCGGTCCATGTCGTCCAGCGCCTTCTGGTAGAGCGAGGCGGCCGGAACGATCGGCTCTTCCTTGATCTTTTGAGGACCGAACAGGCTGCAGCCCGCCAGCACTGCGGCGAGCAGGGCAACCGTCAGAAACCGGGTGGCCCGGCTGGTGAAACCACCAAAAGCGTCAACTGTCACGAATTGCCCGTCCTTGTACGAAAACCGCCGCTGCGGCGTAGTGAGCAAATGGATCAAAACTGTGACCGGATGCCAACCCCGATAGGGTCAGCGCACGGACCGCAGGTAATGATTGACCGCCAACCCGTCAGGCTGATCTTCGAACGCCTCGAATTCGAGCGGGAGGTCTTCGGCGCCGACTATCTCATAGTTGGCCTCGCTCGAAAAGAGACCGGTCAGCACGTGGGCGTTGAGGGCGTGGCCGCCCTTGTAGGAGCGGAAGCGGCCCCAGATCGGCAGGCCGCCCAGCGACAGGTCGCCGATGGCATCGAGCAGCTTGTGGCGGACGAACTCGTCCTCGTAGCGCAGACCGCCGGGATTGAGCACCCGGTCCTCATGCACGGTAATGGAATTGTCGAGGCTGGAGCCCAGCGCATAGCCGGCCTGGCGCAGGATCTTGGCATCGCGCACGAAGCCGAAGGTGCGGGCCCGCGACACATCCTCGTAATAGCGGCGCGGCGTCCAGTCGAAGATCATCCGCTGGCGGCCAATGACCTTGCTGTCGAAATCGATCTCGAGATCCAGCGCGCGCCCGTTATAGGGCTCGAGCGCGGCGAAGGCATCGTTGTTGCGCACGGTGACGGCGCGGATGATCTTGAGGAACTTGCGCTGCGCCGGCTGGATTTCGAGACCCACCTGCAGGATCGCTTCGGCAAAGGGACGGGCACTGCCGTCCAGAATGGGGCATTCCCCGCCATCAAGGGTGATGAGCGCATTGTCTACGCCCATGCCGCTGAGGGCGGAGGTGACATGCTCGATGGTGGCGACGCTGATGCTGTCCCCCAGGTCGAGCGTGGTGCAGAGCGTGGTTCGTGAGACTCGCGAAAAATGCACGGCGACCGGTTCGGTCGTGGTGCCGTCGCCCTTGGTGCGGCAGATGGTGAGGCCGGTATCGGCCGCGCCGGGGCTGATCGTCAGCGTGACCGGCTGGCCGCTATGAACGCCGTATCCGGCGAAGCTGATGGCGGCCGCGAGGGTGCGCTGGCGCGTGGAAAGTTTATGCATACTAGATTAACTCCGACCCCAAGCCCCAGGCGCCTGGAATCTGTGTTAGCCAAAAAAAACTCGGTGCGAAAGTCGCACCGAGCACTGTTTCTGATTTTTGCCGCTTGAAATTAACCGTGCTTGCGCAGGAAAGCCGGGATTTCAAGACTGTCCTTCTGCGGCGCCGGAGCTGGCTGGCGGCCCTGGGCATCGAGATTGCCACGCGCGCCATCCAGTGGCGGTGCAACGCGCGAAGCCCTTGCTCCGCCTGCCTCTATGGCGCTGCGGGCTGCCGCATCGTCGGCGGCCGAATAGCCGGTCTCGTCCCTGTCGGCAGGAGCCGGCTGGCCCAGATTGAGCCCGACATTGGACGCCAGTTTCTTGAACAGGGCGCGTGCATTGCGCGGCTCTGCCTCGTGACGATCCTGCGGCTCCTGTGACCGCCTCGCAACAACTGGCAGTTCCTCGGTGCGCGGCATGCGGCGCTGACCTTCGGGGCGCGCGGCATGGGATGGCACATAGACACTGGGAATCGGGGAGTCGTCGATCTGCTCGGGCTCTTCGTGTTCCTGCAGGCTTTCGGCAGCGGGAATGTAGGGCTCGACGGAAACGCCGTCATCGTCCTGCGCATAGCTTGGCGCCGGAGCCTCGAAGCTGAAAGCTTCGGCCACGGCCGCCTCGACCTGGTTCTCGATGGCCTGCTGGGCAACGGGCATGGTGACCGGTGCGCGTTCGGCCTGGGTGCGGGTCGGCTCGACCGGCACATGACGGCGCACTTCGAGTGGCGTGCGCGAGGCATGCGGCTTGGCTGGCTCGAGCGCCTGCACCATGGTTGCATCGGTGCCGGTGGCGACGACCGAGACGCGCAGCGTGCCGGTGAGGCTCGGATCGTAGGTCGCGCCCAGGATGATGTTGCAATCGGGATCGACTTCCTCGCGGATGCGGCTGGCTGCCTCGTCCACTTCGTAAAGCGTCAGGTCCGGACCGCCGGTGATGGAGATCAGCAGACCGCGCGCGCCCTGCATCGACACATCGTCGAGCAGCGGATTGGCAATGGCAGCCTCGGCGGCGTGACGGGCACGATCTTCGCCCGAAGCCTCGCCCGTACCCATCATCGCCTTGCCCATGCCGCGCATCACGGCGCGCACGTCGGCGAAGTCGAGGTTGATCAGGCCTTCCTTGACCATCAGGTCGGTTATGCAGGCGACGCCGGAGAACAGCACCTGGTCGGCCATCGCGAATGCGTCGGCGAAGGTGGTCTTCTCATTGGCCACGCGGAACAGGTTCTGGTTGGGAATGACGATCAGCGTATCGACATGGCGATGCAGCTCGTCGATGCCGTCCTCGGCCAGACGCGTACGGCGATTGCCTTCGAAATTGAAGGGCTTGGTGACCACGCCAACGGTCAGGATGCCCTGCTCGCGCGCCGCCCGAGCCACAACAGGCGCTGCGCCGGTACCCGTACCACCGCCCATGCCGCAAGTGATGAACACCATGTGCGAGCCGGAAAGGTGATCGTTGATCTCGTCCCAGCTCTCTTCGGCCGCCGCACGACCAACCTCGGGATGCGAACCGGCACCCAGCCCTTCGGTCACGCCCACGCCGAGCTGGATGATGCGCTGCGCCTTGCTGAGGGCCAGAGCCTGCGCATCGGTATTGGCAACCACGAAATCCACGCCATCGAGCCCGGATTCGATCATGTTGTTGACGGCGTTGCCGCCACCACCGCCCACACCGAACACGGTGATGCGGGGTTTGAGTTCCTGAATGTCCGGGATCGTGAGGTTGATGGTCATGAATGGCCTCATAGTGGCGTGGTTGGTTACGATTTACCCTCCCAAACGTTAACCGGCCCCTAACAATTGTCTCACCGGTGTTAACGTGATCGCAATTTGCGACACTTTCCGGTTACGCTTTGACCCACTGTTAACCACGAGGGCTGGAGTTAGGTCGAAGACCCTCGACGGGTCCATGCTGGCAGTCGGTGCATCATCCTCATTGGCGCCGACCGGGCGCTGCGGTAGCCTGGCCGTCCCACCTGAGTCCTCGCCATGCTCGAAGCCATCCTTGCCGCCTGGATCGGCGTCGCCCTTGCCCAGGCGTCGCCAGGGCCGAACATGATGGCGGTTGCCGCCGTGGCTCTGGGCCAGGGGCGCAAGGCGGCATTGCTGGTGGTGGCGGGGATCGGGACGGGTACCCTGGTCTGGGCAGCGGCGGTATCGCTTGGGCTGGGGGCGCTGTTCGCTGCCTTTCCCATGTTGCTCACGCTGCTCAAGTTTGCCGGCGGGCTCTATCTGCTGTTCATGGCGCTCAAGGCGCTGCGAACGGTTTTCTCGGCCGAGGCGACCTCTGTTCGTGCCACCACCACGCCTTTGAGCGACCTCGCAGCGTGGCGCCGCGGCTTCTTAGTGGTGATGACCAATCCCAAGGCGGCCTTGATGTGGTCGGCCTTGGCCACTTTCCTCTTCGGCAGCGGCCTGAGCGCGATGCAGGTGCTGGCCTTCGGCCCGCTCGTCGCGGTATCCGCCATGACGATCTACGGCACTTATGGCCTGCTGTTTTCGACCGGCGTGGCGATGCGCGCCTATACCCGCTTCTGGCGCGTTCTGGAGGCCGCCTTCGGATTGGCCTTCGGCGCCTTGGGGGCGACCCTGCTGATCTGGGGCCTGCACGACCTGCGGGGTTGAAGGTCCGTCAGCGGCGCGGCGCTGTCGTCCCGGCGCCGATCAGGCGGGGATTGGCGACGGCGAGTCCCGTACCATAGACGATGGCATCTTCCACCAGCCCGGTCGTGGTCTGGCCATAGCGGCGCATCGCGGCACAGCGCAGCCGCCAGCCGATATAGGACGAGACCATGGCTGTCCCCAGCGCGACCGCAGCCCCGAGGGCGCGCTGATCGCGTGGTGCCAGCGCAGCGCCGGCATAGGCAGAGGTGATGCCGCGGACCGCCAGCCCGATCGGGACGATCCGGTCCGGCGCCGACTTCATCTTGTCGCCGGCCATTTCCGCTGCCGCCAATGCCGTCGCGCCGGCGACGACCAGGGGATTGGTCAGCAGGTTCTGCAAGGGCAGGTCGGCTGGAATTTCCCGCCGCTGCGTGGCGATGGCGATTGCCGAAAGCGGGGAAATCCCACGCTGTCCGGCGACGAGACCGATGAGGAAGGATCGAAGCATCAGCTGCCTCCGAGCAAGATTACCTGGCTCGGTAACGGCGCTCGTCGGAAATCGATCCTAGAAGCTGGTCCGCAGCCAGTTGCCCACGCGGGCGAAATAGCCGTCGGTACCGGTCAGCTTGCGACTGCCGCGCGGCTCGACATATTCCTGGGCGCAGACCTGCGGGTAGATCAGCATGCCGGCGACAGTGGCAAAGGCGGCGCCCTTGGCCATTTCAGGCAGGCCGGCAATGCCCATGGGACGACCGTTGCGGACATTGCGTGCCAGGGTACGGCGGGCGACTTCGGGCAGGCCGGTCATTTCGCTGGCGCCGCCGGTCAACACGAAGCGACGGCCGCAGACATCCATCATGCCGGTGGCCTGCATGCGGTCGCGGATGGCGGTGAGGATTTCCTCGATGCGTGGCCGCATGATGCGGGTCAGCACCGAACGGGCCACCTGCCCCGGCGCCTCGTCATGCTGGGCCCCGACCGGATTGATGGCGATCAGGTCACGCTCGTCGGCCTGTCCGGGCAGCACCGAGCCATAAAAGGTCTTGAGGCGCTCGGCATCATCGACACTGACCGAAAGCTGGCGAGCAATGTCCAGCGTCAGGTGATGGCCGCCAATGGCGATGGCATCGGCATAGACGAGATGGCCGTCATTGAAGACCGAGACGGTTGTGGTGGCGCCGCCGAAATCGACGCAGGCGACGCCGAGCTGCGCCTCATCATCGACCAGTGTCGCGAGGCCCGATGCATAGGGCGTGGCGATCAGCGCCTCGATCTGCAGATGGCAGCGATGCAGCACCAGTTCGAGATTGCGCATGGCCAGCGTTTCCGAACTCACCACGGCAACGTCGACGCCCAGCTTGTCGCCGACCATGCCCTTGGGATCGCGAATGCCCTTCTGGCCATCGATCGCATAGCCGATGGGCAGGGCATGGATGATCGAGCGCTCCGGACGCACCGAGCGCTCGTTGACGGCACGCAGCACACGATAGATGTCGCTCTTTTCGACTTCCTGGCCATCGAGCGAAACGGCGGCCGAGAAGGTTTCCGAACCCAGCCGGCCGGCAGTGACATTGACGATGACGCTTTCAAGCGTCAGTCCGGCAGCGCGCTCGGCCATGCCCACGACCGAGCGGATGGCGTGCTCGGCCTTTTCGATATCGGTGACCACGCCACTCTTGACCCCGGCTGCGGGGCCATAGCCGAAACCGATCACCTCGGCCTGGTGCGAGCGGCCCTTGAGCGCCCTGCCCTCGGGGCGCGGCGTCAGGCGCGCGATGATGCAGCAGATCTTGGTCGAACCGATATCGAGCACCGCCACCAGCGTGGTCTTGCCGGGCTGGACGGGGCGTAGCCGGGAGGTCATGGCGTCGGTCATCATTGCGGGGGGATCGGTTGGGCTAGAGTTTCGGAAGGCAGGTTGCGCGGCGGCAGGGGATAGGGTTCGGGCGAACGGGCGCGCTCGGCAATGGCGGCCTTGCGTTCCGCCTCGTCCTTGGCCAGTTCCTCCTCGGTCTTGGTCGGGCGAACGGCGACGAGGCTGGCAACGCGCAGGTCGATGACCGTGAGGTCACGCTCGAGCAGCTGGTAGTCGGCCTGATAGGTATCGAGATTGCGCAGCGCGCGGGCGACGCCGAGTTCAGGCAACTGGATGCGCAGGCCCGTGTCGTAGATCAGGTCCCAGCGGCGGTCGGCAATGCGCGACAGGGCCACCAGCCCCTCCTTGAGGGCCGGATGCTGGTCCAGCGCGCGGATCATCACCATGGCATCGTCATTGGCGCCATCCCCGACCACGAGCGGCAGGTCGGCATAGGCACCGCGATCTTCCCCGATCTGCTCGCCTGATCCATCGACCACAAAGGTAATGCCATCGACGCGCCAGCGCGCCACGGGCAGCTTCTCGGTGATTGTGACGATGATGTCGCCAGGGTAGGTCTTGCGCACGGTGACGGCGCTGACGGCGGGCAGTTCGGCAATGCGCTGGCGCGCGGCCTCGACGTCGAAGGATACGGTGGAGGTATGCGGCTCGACGCCCAGTGCGTCGAAAATGGCCTGTTCGCTGGTGAGCCGCTGGCCGCTGATGGAAATCTCACCGATGGCGAGGCCTGCATCGGCAAAGCGGCCCTGTGCCACTTCGGCCAGGATTGCGGCGCCCGATGCGATCGGCTCGCGCAGTTGATAGACCAGCGCCGTGGTGGCCAGCAAAGCCGCGACGGCGACGCCGCGCAGCATGGCCTTGCGATGCAGCACCCAGGCGCGGCCGAAATTGTTGGCGAGCCGGCGCTGCCGGGAGCGGACAGGCACAGGCAGGGTGCGCGGATCGACCATCCGTGCGCCGGCGAGAAAAGTCTCGCTCTTTACCTGTTGCAACGCGCGTCCTCCACCATCCAGGTGATGAGCTCTTGGTAGGAATGTCCGGCCTGCTCTGCCTGCGCGGACACCAGCGATGTCTCAGCCATGTCCGGGTGGGTGTCGATCTGCAGGCAGACCAGTTCCCCATCCGGGCCCGCCGCGTCGTTGAAGCGGAAGTCGATCCGCGTCACGCCCCGGCAACCGAGAGCCGCATGTGCGGCCAGGCTCAGCTTTTGCACTTTGTCGTAAATTTTCGGTTGCAGTTGCGCCGAAATAATGTGGGCTGACCCCGCTTTAGCACCGCCTTCCGGGCCGTTCGCCGCGATTTCGGCGACGCCGAGCGCGACATCGCCCATCACGCAGCAGGCAAGGTTCCGGCCGGGTATGTGACGCTCGACCATGACTTCTTCGCCCAGTGCCCACTGCTCGGACAGGATTTCGGGCGGCGGCGCCGACTGGCCGGCGCGGACCACGAAGGCCCCTGCCCCCGCACCGATCATGACCGGCTTGATGACATAGGGCGGCTCCATCACATGGACCCGCCCCGCTTCGGCCCGGGAGACGATGACGTGGTCGGTGACGGGGATACCGGCGGCCTTGAACAGGATCTTGGCCTGGTGCCGGTGCGCCGCCAGCGCCGAGGCCAGCAGGCCCGATTGCGTGTAGGGAATTTCGAGGAGATCAAGCACGCCCTGCACCATGCCGCGACCCGGCGCGCCGGTCAGCGCATTGACCGCCGCGTCGGGATCGAGGGCTGCCAATGCACTGGCCATATCCGCGTCGGCCTTGACCGGGCTGGTCCGATAGCCGGCCGCGTGCAGGGCAGCCGTGAGGCCGGCGCTGCCGCCTATCCCCGCCGCGCTATCGCTGACGATCGCCACATGCCAGGTCACTGACCGGTCCGATGGCTCATTCGGCGTCCTTGCCGAGCAACGCACCGAGTTCGGCCGGCAGGGCTGCCGCCCACTGCGTGATATTGCCGGCTCCGAGGCAGACCACGTAGTCGCCCTCTTCGGCGCGGCTGGCCAGCAGCGGCGCCAGCGCTTCGGGCCGATCGATGACACGGGCGTCGCGGTGGCCGCGGGCGCGGATGCGGTTCACCAGTTCCTCATGCGTGACGCCCGGGATAGGCTGCTCGCCGGCGGCATAGACCGGCGCGACGATGACCGTATCTGCATCGTTGAAGCAGGCCGAGAAGTCGTCGAACAGATCGTTGAGGCGGCTGTAGCGATGCGGCTGCACCACTGCGATGACGTCGCGCCGCGTCGACTCCCGCGCTGCGCGCAGGACCGCGGCGATCTCCACCGGGTGGTGACCATAATCGTCGATGACGGTGATGCCACTCACCACGCCCGTGCGGGTGAAACGGCGCTTGACCCCGGTAAAACCCTTGAGCCCCTTGCGAATGGCTTCGGCCGGCACATGCAACTGATCGGCGACGGCGATAGCAGCCGTGGCGTTCAGCGCGTTGTGGATGCCGGGCATGGGCAGTTCGAGCCCGTCGATGCGCAACTGGGTCTGGCGGATGCGATCGCGTATCTCGACGGCGAAGTGGCTGACCCCATCGATGGTTTCGAGATCGACCAGCCGCACATCCGATTGCGGGTTGCGGCCATAGGTGATGATGCGGCGATCTGTGATCTCGCCCACCAGCGCCTGCACTTCGGGATGATCGAGGCACATCACGGCAAAGCCATAGAAGGGCACGTTCTCGACGAACTGGTGGAAGGCCTTCTTGACCCCTTCGAAATCGCCATAGTGGTCGAGGTGCTCGGGATCGATATTGGTGATGACGGCGACGTCCGCCGGCAGCTTGATGAAGGTGCCGTCGCTTTCGTCGGCCTCGACCACCATCCACTCGCCTGCCCCCAGGCGCGCATTGGTGCCATAGGCATTGATGATGCCGCCATTGATGACGGTGGGATCGAGATTGCCGGCATCGAGCAGGGTCGCGACCAGCGTGGTGGTCGTGGTCTTGCCATGCGTGCCGCCAATGGCAATGGCGGTCTTGAAGCGCATGATTTCGGCCAGCATCTCGGCGCGCCGCACGATGGGCAGCGCCTTGGCGCGCGCGGCGACCAGCTCGGGATTGTCTTTCTTGATGGCCGAGGACACGACGACCACCTCGGCCTGGCCCAGATTGTCGCCGCTCTGGCCGATCTCGACCTTGATGCCCATGTCGCGCAGGCGCTGGACATTGGGGTTGAGCGAAGCATCCGAGCCTTGCACCGTATAGCCCTGGTTGTGCAGGATTTCGGCAATGCCGCTCATGCCGATGCCGCCGATACCGATGAAGTGGACGGGGCCGATATTGCGCGGCATTTTCATGAGTGATTATCCACTTCGAGGTTCTTGCCGGACAGCATTTCGGCGAGGTCGGCCAGCTTTTCGACGGCTCGCGGCTGACCCAGCGCGCGAGCCGCAGCTGCAGCGCTGGTCAGGGTTGCGGGGTCCACTAGCAGTTCGGTGAGGCGCGTGCCTAGTGATTGCGGCGAGAGCGTGGCCTGTTCGGCCACCCAGCCGGCGCCCGCCTGCTCCATCACCAGGGCATTGTTCTTCTGGTCCGCATCGATGGCACCGGGTAGCGGCACCAGGATTGCCGGACGGCCCAGCACGGTCAGTTCAGCAATGGTGGAAGCGCCCGAGCGCCCGATCACCAGGTGGCTGCGCGCCATGCGTTCGGGCAGGTCGGTAAAGAAGGCCGCCAGTTCGACATTGACCTTGGCCTGCCGGTAGGTCTCGGCCACCCGGTCGAGATCTTCGGCCCGGCATTGCTGGACGATCTGCAGGCGCTGCCGGATGGCATCGGGCAGAGTGGCGATGGCGGCAGGGACGATATCCGAAAGCGCCTTGGCGCCCTGGCTGCCACCGAATACCACCAGCCGGATCGGGCTGTCGCCATCGAGTGGAGGATAGGCCGTGCCGGCCACGGCCCGTACCCGATCGCGCACCGGATTGCCGGTTACCACCTTTTCCAGCGAAAGCCGTTCGGCAAACCTGGTCTGGTTGAAGCTCATCGCCAACAGGTCGGCAAACCGGCCAAGCGCGCGGTTGGCCCGGCCCATCACCGCATTCTGCTCATGCAATATGCCCGGAATACCCAGCAGGTTGGCCGCGAGGAACGGGGGAAAGGTGGGGTAGCCACCAAAGCCGATGACGCAGTCGGGCCGGCTCTTGCGCAGCTTGCCAAGGGCCGAGCCGATGCCCCTCAGGATGGTCACGCCGGCGGCGACGAACTTGACCGGATTGCGCAGCGAAGGCGTCGCGGCGGGCACGACATGGATCGCGGCGGCCGGAAAATCGGCACCATAGCTCTCGACCCGGTGATCGGTCATCAGTTCGACGACATGGCCCCGCCGCTGCAGTTCCTGCGCCAGCGCCATGGCCGGGAAGAGATGCCCCCCCGTGCCGCCTGCCATCAGCATGAACTTCTTCATTCGGCAGGCGCCAGCGGTGCTACGGCGCTGCGATAGCTGGGCAGGCCGGTTGCCATGCGCTCCTCGGGCTTGGTGCGGGTGAAGGCCAGCATCAGCCCCATGCCGAAGGCGATGGCGACCATGGAGGTGCCGCCATAGGAGACGAATGGCAGGGTCATGCCCTTGGGCGGGATGAGATTGAGATTCACGGCCAGGTTGATACCCGATTGCATGGCGAACTGGATGGCGAGGGTGGACGCCGCAAGGCGCCCGAACAGGCTGGTCTGCCTTTGTGCCCCCATCATGGCGCGGATGACGATGAAGGCGATCAGCGCCACCAGCACCATGCAGAACAGTATGCCGAATTCGCCCGCCGCCGCCGAGAACACATAGTCGGCATGGGCGTCGGGAATGAGCTTCTTGGCAATGGACTCACCCGGGCCGCGGCCGAACCAGCCACCCTCGAGCAGCGACTGCAGCGCCCGGTCGATCTGGTAGGTATTGCCGCCCCCCTCCGGGTTGAGGAAGGTATCGATGCGGCGCGAAAAGTGCGGGAAGAACATATAGGCGCCGAACAGCAGCGCGCCGGCCGCACCGGCCAGGCCGAAAATGATGAACCAGGAGATGCCCGACAGGAACAGCAGCACCGCCCAGGTCGCCAGCACCAGCGCCGTCTGCCCGATATCGGGCTGCAGCAGCAGGCCGACGACAATGACCAGCATGATGCCGGTCGCCAGCGTCTTGCCGGGCACGTTCTTGTGGATCATGGATTCCGCAAACAGCCAGGCTGCGAGTACGGCAAAGGCCGGCTTGACGAATTCGGATGGCTGCAGCGACTGCCCGGCAAAGGAAATCCAGCGCCGAGCGCCTTTGACCTCGGTGCCAAAGCGCAAAGTGGCCCATAGCAGCAGCACGCTGATCACCAGCGTCACCAGGGCCCCGATCCGGGCCTGCCGCTGGCTGAGGAAAGACGTGGCCACCAGCACGATGAGCGCGGGGACGCAGAACATGGCGTGGCGGATGATGAAGTGCCAGGGGGACAGCCCCAGCCGCTCGGCCACGGGCGGGCTAGCCGCGAAGCTCAGCACCATGCCGCAGGTCATCAGCAGGATCAGCGCCCCAAGCAGTTCCCGGTCGATCGACCACCACCACTCCGCCAGCGGCGTTTTTTCGGCACGGGAGAACATCATGGGATAAGCCGGGCTACTCGATACAAACTACCTCAAATTGTAGCAGCCCGTTGGTTACCGATTTGCCAACCGCCGTTGCGTTTTGCGAGTCAGGGCACTTGCCCACTTGTACGCGCCAACACAGAGCACTAGCTTCATGCATCAGGCGAGGTGCAACCATGGACCGTTGGGAAGTCGAGAGCGACAGCACCCTATTGCCAATCCTGGACAAGGCCGGTGGCAATCCCATCGACATTGTCCGTGATGGCGAAGTTGTCGGCCAGATTGTGCCCAATGCACGTCATGACCGCGACAATGCACAAGCGGCCGTACGAAAGCTGCTGTCGCTCAGAGTAGACCTCCACTTGGCACCGGGTGAAACCATCAGCGACCTGATCAACGAAGGCCGCAGGTATTGATCGTCGTCGACGC
>JADKLW010000406.1_pt1 | contig 18646 bp, 15 predicted proteins | sample 8641881 | NCBI WGS metagenome assembly JADKLW01 (sample SAMN16272185, study PRJNA661076) | feces metagenome | isolation source: fecal sample from diarrhoea affected cattle B | host: Bos taurus | place: South Africa: Lokaleng Village, Mahikeng | collected 2019-09 | reverse complement strand
CTGGCTCATGCAGCAAGCCTACAGCTTGCGGCAGGTTGATTTATGCAACAACGCCATTCAATAGTAATCACTCCGATGTAGGAGAGTTCCCCGTGCAAACAGAAGAAAAATACGATTCATCAATTGCAAAAAACTAAGAGCCAAGATAATAAAAAGAAATAATCTATTAAAAATAGAGACAGAAATTATTGAATTTTCAAACGGTTCAGCAGTAGCCCTGAAAGTGCCAGTCAAGGCCTCCTTCCTCGCCAACCGAGGAGAACGACAATAACGAATAAAATTTCCGCTTTTGGCAGCGACGCCCTGCCGAGTGAAAATGCGCTGTTTGGCTGCTAACTTCGACTGTTGAAAGTACCTCTATGTCTTTTGCTTCCGTGCTTTCCTTGCTCCATGCACGAAACACCTTCACACGCCACGTACGCCTTGCGACAACCTCCGGCTTGATTTGTGTTGCTGCGGTATCTGGCGGAGTAGCTTGGGCTGCACCGTCTGCAGTGGAGGAGGTGACGCAATTGCTGGATCAGGGCAAGGCGCAGGAAGCGGCGCGGCGTGCGCAAGGGCACCTCAAACAAAATGCTAACGATGTTCAGATGCGATTTCTGCAGGGCGTTATTGCCGCAGAGTTGAAGAACTACTCCCAAGCCATTGATATCTTTACCGCACTGACGCAGGGCTATCCAAGCCTGCCTGAGCCTTACAACAATTTGGCAGTGCTGCATGCAGCCAAAGGCGATGAACGTAAAGCTGCACAAGTGCTGGAGCAAGCCATCAGAACCAACCCCAGCTATGCAACGGCGCATGAGAATTTGGGTGACTTGTACGCCCGCATGGCCAGTGATGCTTATGCCAAGGCGTTGCAATTGGACGGGAGCCGTCAGGCCATTCAACCCAAGCTTTTGCTGATCAAGCAAATCTTTCCTGGTCAAACCGCTGTAGCAGCGTCTTCTACAACCGTGGCTGTTACGCAAAGTCCTGAACCAGTAGCAAAGCCTGCTGCGAAAGCCGTTGCTGTTGAGCCGGCACCACGAACAACACCAGCTGTTGTTGCCGAAGCACCTGCCGTGCAAGCGAAGACAGAGCCGGCCCAACCTGAGTCCGCCAATGAGAAAAAGCCGTTGGCTGTCTCCTTACAGATTGAACAAGCCGTTCAGCGCTGGGCTGAGGCATGGGCCAGCCAGGATATGAAAGCGTACTACGCGACCTATAGCGAACGCTTTCAACCTGCCAGTGGCGAAACCTTAAGCCAGTGGAAAACAGAGCGCAAAAATCGCATCATCAGCAAAAATACGATCACTGTCGCGGTGCGCGAATTGAAGGTGGCTGTTCAAGGCAATGCCGCTACCGCTTCTTTCCGCCAGCACTATGCTGCGGGCAGCTATAAAGCAACGACTCGCAAGACCTTGCATCTACAGCGAGAAGGCGGGCAATGGCTCATTACTCGAGAGGACACAGGCGCGTAATGTTCCGAGATATGCATTGTTTCTTGGGCATGGCCTCTGAAAAATTTCGTTGTTTGGCGTACTGCACTTTTCTGTGCTTTGTGGTCTGCGGGGGCTGGAGTAGCTCAGCGTTTGCCAGCAGCACGGCAGAGCAGCGCGCCCAAGTTGTCGCCGAAGCCCGTTTGGTTGAAATTCTTGCGCAAATTGAACGCAGGCAGATCAATGAAGCCTTCCGTGCCGTCACAGAACTGACCCAAGAGATCCCCACTTTCCGCGCTGCCCAGCTGTTGTATGCAGATCTATTGCGCCTGCGTACTGGCGGGGTCCCTATCGGCGAAGAGCTTGCTAGGTCCCAGGCAAATCCTAGCAAACGCAATATGGGGGTGGCCGATCAAAACATTGGACCGCAAGAGTTCTACAAGGGCCTGCAAAATGAATTGCAACGCCGCCGTCAAGCTGCAATGGATTTACCGCCCCCAGGCATGATTCCAAGCAACTTTTTGCACCTCGGCCCCAATGTGCGCCACGCCATCGCCGTGGATACCAGCCGTTCGCGTTTGTACGTCTTCTCGAATGGCCCCAAGGGCATGGAGTTGGTCAGCAACTTCTATGTGACGATCGGCCGTAACGGTGTACACAAGCGGGCAGAAGGTGATCAGCGTACACCCCTGGGTATGTATTTTGTGGGGCGCCAAATTCCTGGCGAGCGTTTGCCGGATCTGTACGGCAAAGGTGCCTTGACCGTGAACTACCCCAATGACTGGGACCGCCAACTTGGCCGCACCGGCAGCGGCATTTGGCTGCATGGGGTACCTTCAGACCAATTTGCGCGCGTGCCCCAAGCAAGTGATGGCTGTGTCGTGCTGTCTAACCCAGACATCGCCTTTTTGATGGACTCCATTGACCGCCGCACCCCTGTGCTGATCGTGGAGAAGCTCAACTGGGTCTCGCCGCAATGGAGCCAGCAACAACAGCAGCAAGACAATTTCATGCAGCAAATTGCACAGTGGCAGACTGCCTGGCGCCAGGCCGATACCCAAAGTCTCGGCACGCTCTACAGCGCTGAATTAACAGGTACCGAAGAATTAGCCAAACGGCGCAGCAAGCTTTCAGCCTTCGGCCCTTTAGCCAAGCTGGAAGTCAACGATGTATCGGTCTACGACTGGCAAGAAGAAGCTGGCGCAATACGCATCGTCAATTTCCAGGTCACAAAAGGTGCAACCACCACCGTGCGCCAATACTGGCGCAAGCTGGAAGGCCAGTGGCAAATCTTTTCGGAAGATATCCTGGGCTAAAAACACCGCCTGCGTTCATTGACAAAACATCCCGCCTTGGCGGGATGTTTCGCTTTGGCATCTCTTGCGCCCGGCCTCACACTTTCATGCGTTGCACCAAACTTTGACTGCGGTCATCCATTCCGATGACTTCGACCGTGCAACCGTGCTGCTTTAAACGTTCGACCACTTTGTCCAACGCGCCGATGGCGGTAATGTCCCAAAAGTGCGCCTCGCTGACGTCAATCCGCACCGGCGAGCCTGCCACAGCAAGCACATCAAAGCGCTCCACCAAAGCGTCGGCAGAGGCAAAAAAGACTTGGCCGCGTACATGCCATGTGCGCACACCGGTGGTGGCGTCCTCCTCGTGGGTCACGCTCAGCATATTGGCCACCTTGAACGTGAAGAAAACACCAGACAACAGCACCCCAGCGATGACACCTGCCGCCAAGTTGTGGGTGGCAATCGTGATGACCACCGTGGCCAGCATCACTCCACTGGACAAGCGCGGGTAGCGCACCATATTGCCCAGTGATTTCCAGTCAAACGTCGAGGCCGACACCATCACCATGATGGCCACCAGCGCCACCACCGGCACTTGCGACACCCAAGGCTTGAGCAGCACCATCAACACCAGCAGAAACACACCAGCAAACAGCGTTGACAAGCGCCCACGCCCACCGTATTTCACATTGCCTACGGCCTGCCCGATCATTCCGCAGCCGGCGATGCCGCCGAACACACTGGACGCCATATTGGCCACGCCCAAACCGGTGCACTCCCGGTTTTTATTGCTCGGCGTATTGGTCATTTCATCGACCACCGAGGCAGTCAGCACCGACTCCAGCAGCCCTACCATGGCAATCGCCAGCGCTGGCAGCATGATGATGCGCAAAGTGTCCCAGCTGGCGGGCACTTCGGGAAGGCCGAACAGGGGCAAGGCATCGGGCAAATTCCCCAGATCGGCCACCGTGGCCACGGGCAAACCCATCGCTGTGGCGATCACCGTCAGCGCCACCACGCAGATCAAGGGAGAGGGAATGGCTGTCAAAGCCTTGAGTCGCAGTTGCTGGCCCAGCCACGGCAAACCGTAAATGATCAGCAGGCCCAGCGCCAGCATGGCCCACGTGGGCACATTGGCACCCACTAGGTGGGGCAGCTGCGCCGCGAAAATCAAAATCGCCAGCGCATTCACAAAACCGGTGCGCACCGAGCTGGAGACAAAACGCATCAGCACGCCCATCTTGCACAGGCCAAACACGATCTGCATCGCACCTGCCAGCAAGCCCGCCGCAAACAAATACTGGATACCGTGCGATGCAACCAAAGGTGCCGCTACCAACGCTACCGAGCCCGCTGCCGCCGACACCATCGCCGGACGCCCGCCAAAGAAGGCAATCACGATACTGATGATGAACGAGGCAAACAGCCCCACCGAAGGATCAACGCCAGCCACAAAAGAAAAAGCGATGACTTCAGGAATCAGGGCAAATGTGGCGACCGCGCCGGCGAGCAATTCACGCGGAACACTGGGGGCCCATTCCGCACGCAGGCGGGCAAGCAAAGGCAAAGACATACAAATGAAAATGGAAGGAAAACGTGCTGGAGCGTGATGTTAGGGCTTTGCAGCAGACCCTGGCAGAACAATAAAAAAGGAGCTGCTTGCCCTGGTCAATCCTTGATTTCAAATACAAAACTATTTGAAACCCTTAGAAAGACTGGGCAAGCAGCTCCTATTTTTAAAGGCCCGCAGACCTTTTAAAAACTCAGCGCCTTAGGCACCGCAGCACTTCTTGAACTTCTTGCCGCTGCCGCAGGTGCAAGCATCGTTGCGACCGGGTTGTTCGCCCTTCACGATGGTCTCTACACGGGGGCCCATGCTGCGCCACAGTTGGCGCAGGTCGTACACCGCCCACACCACTTCGCCGAATGCATCCAGGCGCTCTTGGCTGGTGGAGGCGGGGCCGGTTTCGTCGTACAGGTTCAGCGTGGCTTCGCCGTCGTCGTCTTCGGTCATGTTGACCACGAACTCCATGGCGGCTTCCATCCACTGGGCGGCTTCCTTGTCGCGGGGCGTGGCCCACTCATCGGCCCAGTTTTCCACCACAAACATAAAGCCCAGTGCCCACACTTGGCCCAGCGAAGGAATCTCTTCGTCTTCCAGCTCTGCGCGTTCTGCCTCAGGCAGCATCAGCAGCGCGCCACGGGTGTCCATCACTTCAGGCTGGAAGGCAGCTTCGTCTTCCAGCGACTTGATTTCGGTGTCCAGCTGGGCGCGTACTTCGGCCATGCGCAGCTCTGCCAGCTCCAAGAAGCGGGCTTGCTGGGCTTCGTCCTCGAAGGCTTCGATTTTGGGCAAGGGCTGGCCTGCAGCCACTTGCAAAGTCTCTCCGTCGCCCAGCAGCATGGGCAGCCATTCAGCAGCAGGAAGCTCGCGGCGTGTGCAGACCACAGCGGTCAGAAAACCGTCGCAGAACTCCCATTGGGGGATTTCTTCTGCACGCTCACGCATTGCTTCAAGCATGTTGTCCAGCTCTTCGAGCATGTCGTTGCTCAATGCGGCTTCGACTTCGGGGGTGTCATTTTGGATGTTTTCCATGGTGTATTTCTGTTGGGTTAGCGGGACAAGCCCATGTACGAATTCGGCGGTCTCCTGCATGGTGATAGCGCTGGAATTCGCACAATCAATGCATAGGGGCGGGACTGCATGCTTGACGCGTGCGCGGCCGATGCTGGGCAGTGTAGCCCGCAGGCCAAGCCCGTGCCGGTTACACAGGAGTTGTCTGCATGCTGCATGGACCTTACCGTTCTCTGGGCCTATTTCCCATCCGCTACACCGTGCTGGTGCTGTGCTTCGCCGCCGTGGTGCTGGGCCTGGTAGCTGCCGTCGCCTGGGGCCACTGGTGGTGGTTGATTCCGCTGATCGCCCTCGCACTCAGCATCGTGGGGCTGATGGATTTGAGGCAGACGCGCCACTCCATTTTGCGCAACTACCCGGTCATCGGGCATATGCGCTTTTTACTGGAATTCATCCGCCCCGAGATGCGCCAGTATTTCATTGAAGGCGAACATGAGGCGCTGCCGTTTTCGCGCGCCCAGCGCTCCTTGGTCTATCAGCGCAGCAAGGGTGAATCCGACAGTCGCCCTTTCGGCACGCTGCTGGATGTTGCCGCCAATGGCTATGAATGGATCAATCACTCCATGACACCCACCCAGGTGGCAAGCCAGGACTTTCGCGTCTGGATTGGTGGCCAGCCAGGCCAACCCTTGGCAGGTAAGGGCGTGTGTACCCAGCCCTACCATGCCAGCGTATTCAACATCTCGGCCATGAGTTTTGGCTCCATGTCGGCCAATGCCATCCTGGCCCTGAACCTGGGCGCACGCACGGGCGGTTTTGCGCACGATACGGGTGAGGGCTCGATCAGCCAGCACCACCGTGTGCATGGCGGTGATTTGATCTGGCAAATAGCCTCGGGTTACTTTGGCTGCCGTAACCCCGACGGCACATTCAGCGAAGAGCGCTTTGTAGCCAATGCAGCAGACCCTCAAGTCAAGATGATTGAACTCAAAATCAGCCAGGGCGCCAAACCCGGGCATGGCGGCATGTTGCTGGGCGCCAAAGTGACGGCCGAAATTGCAGCCGCGCGTGGCGTGCCGATGGGCGTCGATTGCATCAGCCCGTCCAGCCACAGTGCGTTTCACACGCCTGTTGAGATGCTGGAGTTTCTTGCCAAGTTGCGCCGGTTGTCTGGCGGCAAGCCCACGGGCATGAAGCTGTGCGTAGGCCACCCCTGGGAGTGGTTTGCCATGGTCAAAGCCATGATGGAGACCGACATCACGCCTGACTTCATCGTTGTTGATGGTGCGGAAGGCGGCACAGGTGCAGCCCCCGTGGAATTTACCGACCACGTCGGTGTACCACTGCAAGAAGGCTTGCTGCTGGTGCACAACACCTTGGTCGGCGTGAATCTGCGCCACCGTGTGCAAATTGGCGCAGCGGCCAAAGTGATTACCGCCTTTGACATTGCCCGCATGATGGCGCTGGGCGCCGACTGGTGCAACGCGGGGCGCGGTTTCATGATGGCGCTGGGCTGCATTCAGGCGCTAACCTGCCACACCGGTCACTGCCCCACCGGCGTGACCACGCAGGACGCGCGGCGCCAAAAAGCCCTGGTGGTGCCTGACAAGGGCACGCGCGTCGCCAACTTTCACCGCAGCACCATGCACGCGCTCAAGGAGTTAGTGCAGGCCGCAGGATTGCAGCACCCGGGACAAATTACCGCGCACCATATCGTGCGCCGTACCAATGATTCTCAGGTACACCAACTGGCCAATACGGTGCTGCGGGTCGAACCCGGCGCATTGCTGGGGCCGCTGGACGAGCAGCACAACGTCTTCAAAATGTACTGGGGGCGTGCTTCTGCCCAGACCTTCCAGATCGCGCCGCCGCCACTCCAGCCGTCGGCAGCTGCCGCCAAGGAACAAGGCACAATCGCGTAATTGTCTGCAGCCCACGCTGCAAGTCCTGTTTGCTTTGACTTGATGAACCTGTGCCCGCTTTGACCGCTTTGATGGATTACGACGCCTTCCTGAACACCTATGTGCTAAGCCAGCCGCACAGCGTGATGCGTTATGACGAAGGTAACGAAACCCTGTGGGTTAAACGTGCGGGCGCACTCAACCCCCGCTGGCGCTACCGCCTGCTGGGCGCCTTGACGAAAGCGTGCAAAGTACCGGTGCTCAGCCCGGTACCCAATCCCGGTGGCCGCCTTGCGGTTGCCACCGAAGTGCGCCGCCTGCAAGACTTTGCGGCACGCGGCCTGCGCGCACCGCAGGTCCTGGCAGTGCATGCGGATGGATTCTTGATGCGCCACCTCGGCACACCGGGCCAGGCCACCCCCAGTCTGGGCAACGAGATGGAAGATGCCTTGTCGCGCGGAACGAGTACCGTGCTGGTGCTTTGGAAGCAAGGTCTGCAAGCCATCAGCAAAGTGCACAAGGCGGGCACTACGCTCAGCCAGGCCTTTGCCCGTAACTTGGTGCGCTGTCCCGATGGCGTGATTGGCTATATCGATTTTGAAGACGACCCCGCTGCACACCTGCCACTACCGGTTTGCCAAGCGCGCGATGCGTTGTGCTTTGTCCATTCCACCGCTTGGATCCTGGCGCAATCCAGCGCCCTGCCAGAAGCGCGCAAACACTGGAAGGCTTGGGTGCAGACCTTGTCGCCCGATGCACGCCAAGTGCTGCAGCAATCTATTGCGCGCATGTCCTGGGCGAGCCGCCTGCCCATGGATCGCAAACTGGGTCGTGACGGGCAACGTATTCGCATGGCGTTTGAGTTGCTGCGCGCAGATCCATCCAACTGAATTTTTAAATAACCATAGCATCTAGCCCTTTATACATGAGGGCTAGATGCCTAAAACACCATGATTGCGAGACTTTCATAGCTGTCGTCGTTGAGCCAACTGGCTGCAGCAGCGGATGTTTCCTCCGTCGGTGATTACGGGGATGGTTGGGCTTCGCGCTTGAAAAACCACTTTCTTCATATTTATTTATGAAATAAGAAAATAGGGGTTTATTACCGGTGGTACTATTGCGACATCGGTTCAGCGGCTTGATGTTTTCAAACCGCCACCCCAAAAATACCGCGAGGTGGAGCAGTCTGGTAGCTCGTTGGGCTCATAACCCAAAGGTCGTTGGTTCAAATCCGGCCCTCGCAACCAACAAAAAAGGCTTAGTGCAATGCACTAGGCCTTTTTTTCGTCCGTAAGCAATGCAAAGCCCAGGCAGACGGATGACTCCGACCTTGGGCTGCGCCATCCCTACACCTTAGATATACAGCGGCGCTTCCTGCATCGCCTCCAACTGGTCTTGCAAAATTGCGGTCTGCTCCAGCCAATACGCTTCCGTGCCAAACCATGGGAAGGCGCGCGGGAAAGCCGGGTCGCTCCAGCGCTGGGCCAGCCAGGCGCTGTAATGAATCAGACGCAGCGTGCGCAAAGGCTCAATCAAGGCCAGTTCCAGGCGATCAAAGGCACGCATTTGCTCGTAGCCTTCCACCAAAGTCGACAGCTGCTGGCTGCGCTGCATGCGATCACCCGAGAGCAGCATCCACAAGTCCTGCACCGCAGGGCCCATGCGGGCATCGTCCAAATCCACAAAGTGCGGGCCGCCGCGGCCTGCATCGTCCAGCGGCGTCCACAAAATATTGCCGGGGTGGCAGTCACCATGCAGCCGGATGATCCGGCAAGGTGATGATTGCAGCGTATGCGTGGCCTGCGCCAATGCGGCCTCGCATGCTGACTGCCAGCGCGCACGCACATGGGAAGGCATCTCGGCGTGGGCGAGCAGCCACTGCATCGGTTGCTTGCCCATGGTCTGCGCATTGAGCGCAGGCCGGTGCACGAAGTCTTGTTTTTCGCCCACCAGATGCAGCCGCGCCAGAAAGCGGCCGATCCACTCCAGCGTGTCCCAATCTTCCAGCTCCGGCGTGCGGCCACCGCGCCAGGGGCTCAGACTGAACGCAAACCCAGCGTGCTGGTGCAGCGTGCTGCCTTGCAGCGTCAGAGGTGCCACCATGGGCACTTCGGCCTGCAGCAACGCCTGTGCAAACGCATGCTCTTCCAGGATTTGTGCTTCGCTCCAGCGGTGGGGGCGGTAGAACTTCACCACCATTTTGTCGTGGCCCTGCACGGGCTCATCCAGGCAGACTTGGTAGACGCGGTTTTCATAAGAGCCCAATGCTTGCAGCCGACCATCGGGCCACAAGCCTTGGGCGCTGAGCGCATCCAGCACACACTCAGGTGTCAGCGCGTCATAGGGGTGGGCATCGGAAGCAGAAGGGGGAGCAATAGTCATACAGCCCATTGTCATGCGACGCAGGAGGTATTGCCTGACGCGCTGGCGTTGCACACAAAAAAGGGGGCCGTCAGCACCCTGTGAGACCTTGGCCGCGACGGCATTACGCCTTGGCAACCTCCATGGGCAGTTCTGCAACGGACTTGCCATCGAGCACATCGTTCAGGCGCTGCATGTCTACCGCTTTTTCCCAGCGCGAGACCACGACCGTGGCCACAGCATTACCGATGAAGTTGGTGATGGAGCGGCATTCCGACATGAAGCGGTCGACACCCAAAATCAGCGCCATGCCAGCCACCGGTACTTCAGGCACCACGGCCAGCGTTGCGGCCAAAGTGATGAAACCAGCACCCGCCACGCCCGCTGCGCCCTTGGACGACAGCATGGCCACCAGCAGCAGCATGATTTGCTGACCAATGCTCAGCTCCACATCACAGGCCTGTGCAATGAACAGCGCCGCCAGTGTCATGTAGATGTTGGTGCCATCCAGATTGAAGGAATAGCCTGTCGGCACCACCAGACCCACCACCGACTTCTTGCAGCCGGCCTTCTCCATCTTTTGCATCAATGAAGGCAGTGCCGATTCGGACGACGATGTGCCCAGCACCAGCAGAATTTCTGCCTTCAGGTAGCGGCACAACTTGTACACGGAGAAACCGCACAGGCGCGCCACGATGCCCAAGACCACCGCAATGAACAGAAAGGAGGTGATGTAGAACGCAGCCACCAGTTCAGCCAGATTGACCAACGAGGACAGGCCAAACTTGCCAATCGTGAACGCCATCGCACCGAAAGCACCAATAGGGGCAGCCTTCATCACAATGTTCACCAGCTTGAACACGGGCTGTGTCAGCGACTCCAGGAAAGTCAGCACGGGTTTGCCAGCCGAGCCGGTCATGGCCAGCGCCACACCAAACAGCACGGCCACCAGCAGCACTTGCAAGATGTTGTCACCCACGAATGGACTCACCAGCGTCTTGGGGATGATGTCCAGCACAAAGGCAGTCAGCGACATGTCGTTGGACTTGTTCACAAAGCCTTGTACGGCCTTCTGGTCCAAATCCGCAGGGTTGATGTGCATGCCAGCGCCGGGCTGGAAGACATTCGCCACGATCATGCCGATGATCAAAGCCAGCGTGGAGAAGGTCAGGAAATACGCCATGGCCTTGCCAAACACGCGCGAGACGCTGCTCAGCTGGGTCATGCCCGCAATACCAGTCACGATGGTCAAGAAAATCACCGGCGCAATGATCATCTTGATCAGCTTGATGAACGCATCGCCGAATGCCTTCATGGCCGCGCCGTACGCCGGTTCAAAGTGGCCGAGCAAAATCCCGGCGACGATGGCAAACACCACCTGGAAATACAGCTGGCGATAGAACGGGAGCTTGAGCTGGCTCATGGCTTCAGCGGGTACGGCTTGCATACAAAATCTTCCGGAGAGATCCAAAGACAAATGCACCTTGTCGGTGCGACTGTCGGGTTTGTACTGCGCACACGGGTTTTTACCGATAGCTCATTGGTATTAGAAGCCCCCTTTTCAAGCCAACCAATGGCCTTTTCTACGTAGAACTACGCACAATCCAGCCGTCTTGGCACCGCCTGGAGCGGCCATGAGCGCTACTGCGGATTGCCTGCACAGGCACACTTGGCGCCCATGTTTGCGCCGTTCCAACGCCGCCCTATCTGGGCCTTCCTCGCGATTTTTCTGGGCATGCTGCTGAGCATGCTGGCCGTGGGCTGGCTCACCTGGGAGCGCGCCCTGCTGGCCGAAAGCGACAAGTTTCAGCGCCAGCTACAAGTGCGCGCGCAAGGCCTGACCCAGCGGGTGGATCGCTACCGCACCCTGCCGGAAGTTTTGTCGCTGGATACCGAACTGCGCCAAGCACTGCAGCGCCCCTTGAGCGCCAGCGATGTGGATTACCTCAACCGCAAGCTTGAACGCGCCAATGGGGCCAGCCGCGCCTCCACCCTCAGCCTGATTGACCGCCAGGGCATTGCCATTGCCGCCAGCAACTGGCGCGCCGAGCGCAACAACGTGGGGGAGGATTACAGCTTTCGCCCCTACGTCAAAGACGCGCTGCTGCATGGCACCGGACGCTTTTATGGCATTGGCACCACCACCACCGTGCCCGGCTACTTTCTTTCACAAGCTATTTATGACGAAACCGGCCAACCCATTGGGCTGGTAGCTATCAAAATTGCTTTGCAAGAGCTGGAGCGCCAATGGCCGCGCACCTCTGACATTGCCGTGGTCTCGGATGAATTTGGCATCATCTTCCTCACCAGCCGTGCGCAGTGGCGCTATCGCATGCTGGAGCCTTTGAGCGAGCAGGCGCAAGCCCAGCTTCAAGCCACGCGCCAATACGAAGGCGAGACGCTGGCCCCCTTGCACTATCGCGTGCGCCAGCATCTGGGCAACGGCAGCCGCCTCGTCTACGTGCAAGACCCTGACTTGCCGCGCAGCATGCTGCTACAGACCGTGGAGCTGCCCAATAGCCACTGGAAAATGCACTTGCTGCACGACACCCGCAGCAGTGCCATCACCAGCGCGTGGGCGGCCGCTGCAGCGGCAGGGCTGTGGCTGGCGGGAGGGTTTTTGTGGCTATTTGTGCGCCAGCGCCAGCGCATTGCACGCCTGCGCCTGCGCAGTCGCCAGGAGCTGGAAACCGTGCTCCAGCAACATGCGCAAGAGCTGCGCACGGCGCAAGACGGTATCGTGCAGGCGGCGCAACAGGCCGACACGGGCCTATCGCGCAGCCTGGAGCACCTGCCACAAGGCGTCGTCATCATTGATGCAGCACTCAATCTGGTGGCCTGGAACTCGCGCTATGTCCAGCTGTTTCGCTACCCCCAGCACCTGCTGCGCGTCGGCCAGCCTATTGAGCAACTGCTGCGCTATAACGCCCGCCGAGGCTTGCTGGGGCCGGCACCGCTGGAAGAAGCCATTCAACGCCGTCTGGAGCACCTGCGCAGCGGCAAACCCCACCTGCACGAAAGCGCCAAGGAAGACGGCACGGTGCTGGAAATTCGCGGCAACCCGCTGCCCGATGGCGGTTTTGTCACCAGCTACGCTGACATCACCAGCTATAAAAATGCTGCGCGTGAGCTGCGTTCACTGGCCGACGCGCTGGAGCAGCGTATCGCCGAGCGCACCCACGATCTGGAGGCTGCGCGCCAGGAGGCCGAGCAGGCCAACCGCTACAAGACCCGCTTTGTGAACGCCGCCGTGCACGACCTGCTGCAACCGCTGAACGCGGCACGCATGTTCACCAGCCTGTTGCCCAGCCACGTGCACGACGATACTGGCCGCCATGTGGCCGACAGCATTGATGCGGCCTTGGCCTCGCAAGATGCCATCCTCACCAGCTTGCTGGACATTGCGCGCATGGAATCGGGCCAGCTCGAAGTCCATGTGCGTGACTTTGCGCTCGATGCCTTGCTACAGGTCGTGCACAACAACTTCACGCTGTTGGCCGAGAGCGAAAACCTGCACCTGCGCACCCGCCCCAGCCGCCTGTATGTGCGCAGCGACCAGGCACTGCTGCGGCGCATCCTGCAAAACTTTGTCTCCAACGCCATTCGCTACACCCGCAAAGGCCGCATTGTGGTGGGTTGCCGCCGCAGGGGCGACCATGTGCGCATTGAAGTGCACGACCAAGGTCCGGGCATTCCCGAAAGTCTGCAACGTGAAATTTTTGAGGAATTTCGCCGCCTCGATGAGGGCCACGCGGATGACCGCGGCACTGGCCTGGGGCTGGCGATTGTGGAGCGTCTGGGCAAGCTGCTGGGGCATGAAATCGGCCTGCGTTCCACCTTGGGCAAAGGCAGCCTATTCTGGGTCGAAGTCCCGCTGGGCAATGCCCAGGCTGCACAGCCCCTGCCGCACTTGCTGGTGCATGCGCCCACCCAGGACGCGCCCCTGCAAGGCGGTGTGGCGTGGTACATCGATGACGATCCGCAAACCTGCGCCGCCACGCGCACGCTACTGGAGCGCTGGGGCTGCGAGGTGCCTTACGCCGGCGGCCCGCACGATGCGCTGGCCATTGCCAACGCCCACGATGTGCCGCAACTGCTGCTGCTGGACGTGCACCTGGGCAACAACCTGTACGGCCCCGATATCTACACCCAGCTGTGCGAGCACTGGGAGCAGGCACCGCCCGTGATTCTGGTGACGGCAGAGCGTGATGCATCCTTGCGTCGGCAGGCGGCGGAACGGGGCTGGGGCTTTCTGGCCAAGCCGGTGCGGCCACCGGCGTTGCGGGCCTTGATGAGTCAGACGTTGCTGCGGATTCGAGAAGATTGAGAGGGGCAGGCATTGACCGGTCCCTCACAGGTCGATTTTTAATTCTGCGTGTTTTAGGGCTCTAGCCCTTATGCATCAACGGCCTATAGCTCTCTTTTTAATGATGGCTTGTACTGAAGCCAAGTTGATTGCGGCACTGGCGATAGCGAGGGCCATGGTCTGCAGCGCCACGGATGCTGTAAATGACAAAGTCGGCAAGTAAGATTTTTTGTAACCCTTAAGTAGGCGCAGCACCTACTGCGTGTCAGCGCAACGGCCGCCTGGGCCGTTGCTGTCAGAGCCGCCCACTCTGTCCGCCGTATGACTGCCCGCAACCATTCTCTCGACCACATCAAGGCCATCGCGTGCTTGACCATTGTTTTGCACCACTTGGTCTTCTACAGCCCGATGGCCGATGTGGTGCGTCCCGCAGTGCCTGCACTGGTGGATGCGCTGCGCGACCAAGGCCGCATGGCGGTGCAGGTGTTTCTGGTGCTTGGCGGCTATCTGGCAGCGTCAGCGCTGGCGCCACAAGGCCTTGCCAAGCACAGCGCGTTTTGGCAGCCGCTGGGCCAGCGTTTTGTGCGGCTCAGCGTGCCTTACAGCGCGGCGCTGGTGGTGGCGCTGGTCGTCAACGAGACAGTTCGCGGGCTGGGTTTTGACCATCCATCCGTCTCCGAGACGCCCACTTGGGACGGCGTCTTGGCCCACCTGTTGTTGCTGCACAGCGTGGGCGACTGGGAATCCATTTCCGCCGGGGTCTGGTATGTGGCCATTGACTTTCAGCTCTATGCGCTCTGCCTGCTGTGGTGGTGGCTGTGCCGCCAGCAAACCGCATGGTCTGGGCTGGGCCAGGCCGGCATGGTGGTGGGCACGGGCGCTTCGCTATGGCTGTGGAATCTGGATAGCAGCCTGGACGTGTGGGCGCTGTACTTTTTCGGTGCGTATGGGCTGGGCATGATGGCTTGGTGGGCCACCCATGCCCAGCATGGCTACCAGCGCGGCTTGTGGATGGTGCTGATCACCCTGTTGGGCGGCATTGCGTTAGGTATGGAGTGGCGTGAGCGCATTGCACTGGCCCTGGTAACTGCAGGGGTGCTGGCCATTGGGGGCAATCTGCGCTGGCCGCCTGCACTGCGCGATGGGCAATGTGGCCCATTGGTGTGGATGGGGCAGCGCTCGTACTCCATCTTTCTGATCCACTTTCCCATGGGCTTGCTGGTCAGCGCGGAAGTGCAGGCCTCCCACCCTCACAGCATGCTGGCCAACGCGCTGGGCATGTTGCTGGCAGTGGCGCTGTCCATCGCCACGGGAGCGGTGCTGTACGAGTGGACGGAGCGCCCTAAAGCCACATGGCAACGTCTGCGGCGCTGGCAACTGGGGGCGATGTCCACGGGGCTGATCGCTACACTCCTGCAGATTTTTTAATAGCTATCTGCCCTTATGCAGTAAGGGCTAGAGTCATAAACAATGCTTATTTCAGCAGCTGATGTTCAGCACCATTCCAAGCAACTTGCAGCTACATATCGTGGTCGTTTTCCAAACTTTTGACCAGCACGGCTGCCTGGGTGCGTGAGTAGCATTGCAGCTTTTTCAAAATGGCGGTGACATGCACCTTGACGGTGTTTTCAGCCAAGCCCAGCTCGTGCGCAATTTGTTTGTTCAGCAGCCCGTCAGCCAGGCACAGCAGTACGCGAAACTGCTGCGGCGTGAGCTGCGCCAGGCGCGCAGCCAGTTCCGCATCGGCAACCGACTGCTCGGCCGCCATGGGCGGAAACCAGCTGCCACCCTCCAGCACCGACTCAATGGCGGCACCAATATCTTCAGCAGGTGCAGATTTGGGAATAAAGCCTGCCGCACCAAACTGCTGCGCACGGCGAATGACTCGGGGGTGGTCATTGGAGGAAATGATGACCACGGGCACTTCGGGATACTCGCCGCGCACATGCAGCAGTGAGGAAAAACCGCGTGCGCCAGGCATGGTCAAATCCAGCAGCACCAACTCCACTCCCGGGTGGTCTTGCAGCGCCAGCCCCAGCGTGGAGGCACTGGCCGCTTCCAGCGTTTTGAACTGCGGAAAACGCTCGTGCAGCACATGCAGCACCGCTGCGCGAAACAGGGGGTGATCGTCGGCAACGAGCAAGGTGGGTTCAGACATTGCAGAAGTCTGCCACGCCCTTCAAGGCAGGGCGCAATCAAGGCCGCATCCAAAAACAAAAATGCCCTTCAGCCATTGCTGGAGGGCATTTGCACGTGCGTGAGTTTTAACAGCCCGCAGTGGCTGTATTCCCCAAGGGAATTACTGATTCGCGATGTCCAGGTGAGCAGCGCGTGCTTCTTGGATGAATTCGATCAGGGAGTTGATGGCGTGACGCATGACAGTTCTTTCAATGGTCGAGATGCCTTGCAAGGGTGCTGTTGGCATGCATCTCATCTGCCTCACAGCTACGGTATAACTCTTAAGTGTTAACCCGTAGACCTAAGTATAAACCACATTACAATACTACGTGTTACCCCTAGGTTTTGAAGGTGTGTGCGTCTGTCGCCCTAACACCACAGCAAGGCAATCGCTCTAGAGGAAAGCGTGCTATAGCGCTCCCACAAGCAAATGTTTTTTGTGCTCTCGTCCTACATAGGCCGCCTCAAGCGGGCATCTGGGCCTTCAATCAACGATGGCGGAAAAGAGGCTTCCTGAGCGTTACAGCCTCGCCCAACCTGCACCTTCCCTGCACCTACAGGTCTGCGCCCCCCACGCTGACGGCAGCGCCCCGGCAAGCTTGGCTACAAACAAAGCTCCAGCGGCATCACGCCGCATTGCTTTAACCCAAGTGAACGCGATGCCTACCACCACCCTACAAACGAGCACCCCGAAAAAATCGCCCGCGCGCGCCAGCAGCACCGAGTTCGACAAGGCCATGGAGCCCAAGCAAGCCAGGCGCACCGCCATTGCCAAAGCCAAGGCCATCGCGCCCGATCTGGCTGCACGCATTGGGAGCACGCCGCAAACCAAGTACCGCGGCAACCCCGACATCTTTGGCCGCTTGGTGCAAGACCATGATCGCCACCGTGCGCTGCTGGCCATGGTGTCGGAAACCACGGGCAAATCGACGGACCGCAAAAAGCTTTTCAAAGAACTGACGCTGGAGCTCAAAAGCCATGCGGCTGCTGAAGAGCAAGCGCTGTGGTCCAGCGTGCTGCGCAACCCTGAAACCACCGAAGATGCGCGCCACGCCGTGGCCGAGCACAAGGAGATTGACGACATGCTGGCCGACCTGGCCGCGCGCGACATGGCATCCCCCAGCTGGCTGCGCCGTTTTGCCGCGCTGCGCGAGGAGTATCTGCACCACATTCGCGAAGAGGAGCAAGAGCAGTTTGTGGCGGCTGAAAAGAAGCTTTTACCGACGGAGCTGCGCTATATGAAGCAAGTCTTTAACCGCCGCAAAAAAGAAGAAAAAGCCAGCACCAGCATGGAGAAAAAAATCAAGCTCAAGGACTGAGCCGCACCATCTCTGCCAAGAAAAAGCCGCTTGCAGCATCGCACTGCAAGCGGCTTTTTATGCTTTCAATGACTACGCAGCACGGCGTGCGCGCACCGCTGCGGCCAACTGCTCAAGCACAGGAATGGTTTGCGCCATGCTGATGCAGGCATCGGTGAGCGATACGCCATGCTGCAGCGGCTGGCCTTCCACAATGTCTTGGCGTCCTTCACTCAAGTGGCTCTCGATCATCACGCCCGTGATGCGTGTGTCTCCCGCTGCAATCTGTGCTGACACGTCAGCGCCCACGTCAATCTGGCGCTGGTGCTGCTTGCTGCTGTTGGCATGCGAGAAATCAATCATCACCTGCGCTCGCAGGCCATTTTTCTCCAGCATGTCGCAGGCGGTCTGCACATCGAATGCGCCGTAATTGGGGGCTTTGCCGCCGCGCAGAATCACGTGGCAGTCTTGGTTGCCGCGGGTCTCAAAAATGGCGGCTTGGCCCATCTTGGTCATGCCGATGAAAGCGTGTGGGGCCTCGGCCGCCAAGATGGCGTCGCAAGCCACCTTGATGCCGCCATCGGTGCCGTTCTTAAAGCCTACCGGGCAAGACAGCCCGCTGGTCAACTGGCGGTGGCTCTGGCTCTCCGTCGTGCGCGCACCAATGGCCGCCCACGACACCAGATCGCTGGTGAACTGCGGCGAGAGCAAATCCAGAAATTCGGTGCCCACCGGCAGACCCAGATCGACAATCTCCAGCAGCAGCTTGCGCGCCAGCTCCAGCCCTTCGTTGATGGCAAAACTGCCATCACGGTGCGGGTCGTTGATGTAGCCCTTCCAGCCCACCGTGGTGCGTGGCTTTTCAAAATACACGCGCATCACGATCAGCAGGTCTTGCTGCAAGGCATCGGCCTGCACTTTGAGCTGGCGTGCGTATTCCAGCGCCTGTTCATGGTCATGGATCGAGCACGGGCCGACAACCACAATCAAGCGGTCATCCTGACCCTGCAGCACGCGAGAAATGGCCTGGCGGCTGCTTTCCACCAAGGCCAAGGCTGGCGCATCGGCAGGCAGCCACTCTTGCAGCAAAGCGGGCGTAATCAACGGGCGCACGGCCTTGATGCGCGTATCGTCAATACGGGTGGTATCCAGCGTGGAAGGATGGGCAGTTTTGGTGTGGGTCGGCGTGATCATGGGCGATATTGTCGCGGTGAACCGCAAGAAAAAAGGTCGTCCAATTTCCCCAAAAAGCTTTCATTGTTGATTTCCACGCAGAACTGACCCGCCGGGCATGCGGACAAAAACTTGGAC
>JADKLW010000404.1_pt1 | contig 18709 bp, 18 predicted proteins | sample 8641881 | NCBI WGS metagenome assembly JADKLW01 (sample SAMN16272185, study PRJNA661076) | feces metagenome | isolation source: fecal sample from diarrhoea affected cattle B | host: Bos taurus | place: South Africa: Lokaleng Village, Mahikeng | collected 2019-09 | reverse complement strand
AGGCAGAGCCGGTCGCCAAGAACTGACCCGACGGGGGACGGGGCGAGCTTGCGTCAGGCTCGGTCGCTCGGGAGCGGCGGCGTCTGCACCTGCGCCCCGACCGCGCCGACCAGCCCGGCCAGGTCGAGCAGCGCGTAGAACTCGGGCGTGCTCCCGCGCAGGCTCGGCCGCAGCCCTCGCTGCTTGGCGGCGCAGCACGTGCGCGCGACCTGATCGACGGTGCGCAGGTCGGTGCGGATGATCGGCACCCGGCCGATCAGCCGATCGCTGTCGGCGTCGAAGATCCAGACGGTCGGGTTCTGGGTATGGCGGGCGGGCAGGTGCACGGCGTTCTCGGGGTCTGTCCCTGAGACCGCCCCCGACGGCCGAACTCATCGTCGGCCTGTCTGGCGGTGCGGGCCGCGCCCGGTCAGCCTGCGGCGACGACCACGAGCGTGGCGAGCGCGAGCAGCGCGCCGAACGCCGCCGCGGCGACGAACGAGCGGGACGTGCCGTGCGGCAGGCCGCGGCTGCGGATCGCCCCGTACGCGAACAGGCCGGTGGAGTACAGGGCGAAGGCGATGCCCAGCGCGACGTACGGCCACGTGGTGTCGCTCTCGGTCAGCTCGGGAAGCAGTCGGCCGACGGCGAGCGCGACCGCGAGCGACGCCAGCGCCGTCCGCCACCACGCGAGCACGGTCCGCTCGAGCGCGAGCACCGTCCGCTCGGCCGCCAAGTCCGTCCGCTGCTGATCTCCCGATCCGACGGTCACGGGGCGATGGTAGCGCCGCGCCCAACCTGACCCGCTCGGGACCGGCGGACATGGCCTGAGCGCGGGCTACACGAAGTGCTGCCGATTTCGGCGTCGGATCGTCACGGACTGGTCATCTCTAGGGACTGAAAGGCGACCGCCAGCGTTCGATGATCTAGGGATGCTGCTCGCGTACCTCGATGAGTCCTACCAACGCGGCAAAGGGTATTGGCCGACCCTGCGCGCGCAATCGAGCACGGCACGGATCCTCGACGGGAGTACAGCGGTCCTCCGACGAAGACGGATGTCGTACTCGGTACCAGACGCACGAAGGGCCACGCGTAGCGTGGCCCTTCGGCTGGGCGATACACGATTGGCTACGTGCTCTCGTATGCCAAGCGTAGCAACGTACGCACGACGTGTCACGCCGTTGCTCAGTGCCCGAACACGTCCGAATCGGTCAGATTGGCGTCGCCTTCGTCGAGCGCCTCTATCTCGTGGACCTCGGCGTCGGTCAGGGTGAAGCCGAAGACTTCGAGGTTCTCGCGCTGGCGCTGCGGGTCGGACGACTTGGGCATGGTCACGTTGCCGATCTCCATGTGCCAGCGCAGGATGACCTGCGCCGGGGTCTTGCCGTGCTCAGCGGCGATCCGCGCGATCGTCGGGTGGTTGCGCAGGTCCGAGCGCTGACCGCCGAGCGGGCTCCACGCTTCGCAGACGATCTCGTGCTGGGTCAGGTAGGCGCGCACGTCGGCGCGGGCCTGGGTCGGATCGAGCTCGATCTGGTCGACGTCGGGCAGGACGTCGGTCGCCGCCACCACCCGGTCGATGTGCGCGGGCTTGAAGTTCGACAGGCCGATCGCCCCGATCAGGCCCTCGCCGAGGAGCTGGACCAGGCCCTGGTAGGCCTCGACGTAGCGACCGTGGTCGGGGTTGGGCCAGTGGATCATGAAGAGGTCGATCGTGTCGACGCCGAGCTTGGTCGCGCTGCGCTCGAACGCCCGGCGGACCTCGTCGATCCCGTGGTCCTCGCGGTTGAGCTTGGTGGTGATGAAGATCTCGTCGCGCGGGACCCCACTGGCCGCGATCCCGCGACCGACACCGACCTCGTTGCCGTAGTTGAACGCGGTGTCGACCATCCGGTACCCGGACCGGATCGCGGTCGCGACGGCCTGCTCGGCCTCGGCGTCGTCCATCGGCCAGGTGCCGAGCCCCAGCCGGGGCATCTCGGCGCCGTGGCGCAGGGTGACGGTGGGGGCGAGCGACAGGGACATGGGGACCTCGAATCGGTGCGCGGCAGGATCCGGAGCGACGGACTCGATCGATTGTGGCAAGTGCGATCGGTGGACCCGAAGGAGCACGTGTATCGCCACGATCTTGGTCGACCCTCGGCACGAATCGACGCTTGGATCGCCTCCGGAGCAGTTCCTATGCTGACGTTCCATGTCGCGCAGCTTGCCCGCGGGCCCAACGCCGCTTGTACGAAATGGCGACGTATTGTACATTTCGTACATGGACGGGCCAGCTCTTTCGGTATCTCAAGCCCGCCAACAGCTTGCTGCGGTCATCGATCGAGCGTGCACGAACCACGAACCGGTCTATCTCGAGCGCCATGGGCGCCGGGTGGCTGCGGTGATCGATGCCGACGACTTGGACCGGCTGATCGAGCTTGCGGAGGACATGGTCGACATGCGTGCTGCCGAAGCCGCGCGACAGGAGATGCGAGCGACCACCGAGACGCCAATCCCATGGGGGCAGGTCAAAGCGGATCTCGGCTTGACGTGAGCTACGAGATCCTCGTGGCGCCGGCGGCCGCCAGGCAGCTTCGGAAGTTCGATCCGCCGGTCCGACGTCGCATCCAGGCGGTGATCGAGTTGCTGGCCGACGAGCCACGCCCGCCGACGGCGACCCCGCTCGTCGGCAGGGCAGGGGAATGGCGGGTGCGCACCGGTGACTACCGCGTCGTCTACGAGATCCACGAGGGCCGGCTGCACGTCCTGGTGCTGCGGTTGGGTCATCGCCGCGACGTCTACCGTCGCTGACGATTCGGCTCGGCTCGGCTCGGCTCGGCTCGGCTCGGCTTGGCGCAAGCGCAGGCGTGGCTGCTCGTCGAGTTCGCTCCGATAGAGGTACGCAAGTCGACGCGCAGATGACCCCGTCCCGGGCCCGTCGAGTTCTGCCCGGTAGAGGTACATAACCCGACGGGCAGCGGGCCCCGGGCCTACTCCAACAGCTCGGTGTCCTCGTTGGAGTAGGGCGGGGCGCAGCAGCAGAGCAGGGTCAGCGGGACGTCGGCCGAGTCGTTGAACAGCTTGTGCGGGGTGCCGGGCGGGAGCACGACGCAGTCGCCGACGCGTACGGAGCGTTCCTCCGTGCCGACTCGGATCCGTCCGCTGCCGCCGGTGAAGAAGTACAGCTCCTCGGACGTGCGGTGCAGGTGCTCGATCGTGCTGCCGCCGGGTGGGACGCTCGCCTCGGCCAGCGACTGCTTCTGGGTCGGGAGCGAGACGGGTCCCGCGACCTCGCGGATCGTCGATCCGTCGAGGGTGGTGAATGGTTGCGCGTCGTCCAGGTTGCCGAGGTGCATGGGGCGACTCTAGACGGGGATCGGCAGCAACCGCTACACCCACGTCTCGTCGTCGGCGATCGGTGGACGTGCCGATCGTTGGACGTGTACCGGGTCCCGTCCGGCCCTGCATCGGCTCCGTTCAGCCCCGTGCCACCCGCACGTCGGTGGCCGCGAAGTCGTCGCCCTTGAACAGGAGCGGCTCGTCGCGTTCGATCGCCAGGGCGTAGGCGAAGCAGTCACCGTAGTTGAGGCCGGCGGCGTGGCGGCCCTTGCCGAAGCGGCGCCATGCCGATCGCGCGAGCGCGGCTTGTCGCTCATCGACGGAGATCACCACGACGTTGGCGCGGTGGAGCAGCAGATCGAGCTCGCGGCCGCCCGCGTCGCCGAGTCGGGCCTCGATGACGATGCTGGACTCCAGCAGTGTCGCGGCGGAGATGGCGCGAACGGGGGCAACCGCAAGCGTCTGAACGAGCTCGGGTCGGTCGGGCTCGTCGAGCAGGATCGCGACGAGAGCCGACGTGTCGATCACCATCAGGTCGGCAAGCCGTCGTCGTCATAGCCCAGGATCTCGTCGGCGCTCCGACGGTCGAGCACGGGTAGGGCTCCGCTCCGTTCGGCAATTGCGTTGAGCTCGGCGGCCAGGTCTGGAGCCACGCGACGTCCGGCCAGCCTCTCCAGGCGTTCGAAGATCGCCGTGCTCACGGCGGTGGTCAGCGTCTCGCCGGTGCGCTCCGCCAGCTCGCGCGCGCGCCGATCGGTCTCGGGGTCCTTGATGTTGATCGCCATGCGCTCGTCCTGAAGAAGGTAGATGCGTAGATAGATTCTACCCGTATCTCGGTCGGGCGCAAGTCCGGCTCGCGCGGTCTGTTGCTGGTGCTCGAGCGGGCGGCGATTGCGTGGGCGTTCGCGCTCGTTATCGGCGACCAGGCGCTCCGGGGGCGGTTGCCGGTCGAGATCAGCGGGCGCGGGGTGCGCTACGCCGAGCAGAGCAGCTCGACGACGTTGCCGGCACGGCGGCGGAGGCTGGCGCTGATGTTGCCAGTCGCCTTGGCGCTCTGGAGGCGGCGCTCCTGGAGTCACAGCAGGGACCCAAGCGCTCTTGAGACTCAACCACAATGTGAGGTATTGTCTGATTATGACCGTTTCTGTAAACCCTGAGCTGGTTCGCGAGATTGCCGAGCGCATCGACGATGGGCGCCGAGTGCATCTGCGTGAGCTCTCGCGGGAACTGAACGTCGACTATTGGGAGCTCAACGACGCCTACAACGAGCTTGCCCGGCGGCGGGGCAGTGATCCACTGCTCGATCGTGCTCTTCGGCGGTACGCCGAGCTGCGCCGCATGGCGCGGAGGTAGCGCCCCCAACGCAAGGCCCCGCGAAGCATGCTGCTCGCGGCTGACCGGGGATTGGGTGTAAGCGATTCGTGGGTAGCCCCGGTGCTTCCCGCGGCACGTCGGAAGCGGCGTACAACTCGATGCGAGTCCGTCGCTGATGGTCGTAGAGTCGGCACGGGCGACCGGGATACGGTCGCGACGTGCGTGTCTTCCGCCAGCGATTCCGGCTCGAGCGCGAGGTCGTGGTGCCGGTGCTGGTCGTCTGTTCGCTGATGATCTCGGTCGTCGGCGGTATCGCCGCGGGGATCGAGCGGCCGTATCCCGGCTTTGCGCTGGGCAGCGGGCTCCTGCTGGTGGTCGAGCGTGCGGTGGCGGTCTGGGCGGCCACGCTGCTCGTGCTCGTCGTCGTCGACAAGTCGCTCCGGGGGCGGTTGCCGGACGAGATCAGTGGGCGTGGGGTTCGGTACGTCGCGCAGGAGCAGCTCGATGATGTCGCCGGTACGACGGCGGACGCCGGCGATGCGGTCACGGATCGTCTTGACGAACTGGAGGCGGCATTGAAAGCGTTCGGGCAACGAATGGAGGGTCCTTGAAGTCCATCAACTACGTGAGGTATTGTATGAATATGCCTGTAAACCATGAGCTGGTCCGTGAGATCGCCGAGCGCATCGACGACGGTCGCCGTGTGCACCTGGGCATCCTTTCGCGCGAGCTGAATGTTCCTCGCGAGGACCTCCGCGCCGCGTATAGCGAGCTCTCCCGGCAGCGTGGCGGCGATCCGCTGCTCGACCGCGCTCGCAGTCACTACGCCGCGTTGCGCCGTATGGCGCGAAGGTAGGCACCGCGAGCTGGGCGGCCAGTCGTCCCGACGGCGGTCGCCCCCAACGCCAAGGCCCGTGCGAGGCGCGCTCTCGCAGGGTCGTGGCCTGCGTCGCTCTCGTTGCGGCTATTGAGCGTCCGTATCCCGGCGTCGCCACGACCAGTTGGGGTAGCGGCACCCTCCCGACATCCGCCGGGTCACCGTCCGGCGGTCGAACTCGCGGCCTGGGAACACGCTCGAGCTCGCGGCCCGGATTCGGACTTTGGGGCGCTGATTTCGATGTTTGCGACATTGCCGCGAACTTTTTCGGGGCTTCGAGCGATCTATAGGGGAGACGTCATATGGGCAGCGGGTTTTCCCGCGCTGGAGGACGGGCGGACGCAACGGGGTTTGGCGTCCGGTAGCTGCCCCTGCCGTTTTGGCTATCAGAAATTGAGACGTTCGCCACGCGACACTTGACTGAAGATCATGTGTCTGGCTAAGGTCACTTCAACTCGGTGACGGCGTACTCCCCCGTCGTCATCCAACGGGCAAATGTTCAGCCCTCAGAGCGATTTCGACCGCCTCCAGCGGTGCGGCGGCCCCTGCTGTGAAGCAGACGACTCGCGGCTCGAACGGGGGCGCACGGACAAATAAACGGGGCGCGGTGGGCCAGCCAAACGAGAGGGACGAGATGCAGGGTCAAGGCAGTGCGATGAAGACGAAGCGTAGGACGATCGCCAGTTCGCTCTTCGTCAGCGGGCGGACGGTCGGGCAATTAGGTCCACGTCGCGGCGGATGCGCCGCGATCGGAGGGCCCACCATGCGGGCGGTTGCGTGCGTCAGCGAGCTGGGGAAGCTTCGGCGACCTAGGGCTGTGGCGGACGCGGGCCGTGCCGTGACACGAAGACGAAAGGAACGCAGTAATGCGAACCAAGTTCAGGGCGGCCATCGCGTCGATGCTCGTGGCCATGGTGGCGGCGGGTGCGGCGGTGATGCCGTCGGCGGCCAGTGCCCACGCGGAGACCGGGCCGCTGTGCTACGGCAACGAGCTGTATACCTATCTGTCGCCGGCGCCTGGGGGCATGAACGGTGTCATGAGCCTGTACTACGGGGAGCCATTCCGCATCAAGCAGACAATCATCTTCGGCGGTGATTTCTACTCTTTGGGGCATAGTGCGAGCTCGAATCAGGTGGACTACTGGGTGTACACGCCGCACCTTCGCTGTCAGTAGCGCCCTCGTCAGGACGCGCGTCCCCGGAGAAGCGAGCAGCGGTTGTCGCTGATTGGCTAGTGGCCGAGCGCGCGGTGCGGCTTGCACGTTCGCGCTTCTCGCGCGCCCAGCATCGGTGGCCAAGGTGCCCCGCGGAGGGCTGCCGGCCCCACGCAAAGGCCCCCGCGAGACACGCTCTCGCGGGGGCCTTGGTCCTGCATCTCTCTCCGATGATGGGTGGTGGGCGTCCTCCCGACGCCCACCGGTACTGCGGTGCTGCGTTAGCTCAGCGGCACTTCGTGGACGACTTGAACTCGGCCGGGTCGGTCGTGTTCTGGAACGACTTGACCTCGAACGGCCACTTCTTGTTCTTCGGGCACGACGTGGTGAAGAGCCAGTTCTTCGACCGCGTCTTGACGTTGAAGTCGCGCAGCGAGATCGGCGTGCCGGCCACGACCTGCAGGTCCTCCGGCACATCCATCGTGAGCTTGTAGGCCCACTTGCCCTTCTGCTTCTGGATCTTGCCGACCACCGGCAACTGGACGACGGCGGGGTTGGTCAGCTCGGTGAACAGGTAGACGCGCTTGGCGCCGCCGTTGACCAGCGTGAACTTGACCCTCGTCGACACGGTGTCGGCCCAGGCCCGACCCGAACCGGACCCGACGATCGACCCCTTGGGGCAGACGTCCTTGGGCAGGCCGTTCATCATCCGGGACTCGGAGCACTTGGGCGTGACCTTGCCCTTGACGCCCTTCGGCAGCTTGCCGCCGGCGTAGAGCGAGCCCTTCGGGAAGAGGATCTCGACCTTCTGGACGACCGGCTTGTTGAGCCCGTCCTCGCCGGTGGTCGAGATCTTGCCCTTCATGGTCAGGTTGACCGACTGCGGCTTCTTCTTGGTGCCGGCCTTGTTCGGCGAGACCTTGGCCGAGCCCGAGATCGACGTCACGGGCTCCGGGGACTGTGCCACGGCCGGTGCGACAGCGGACGCCGACAGGGCCGCGATGGCGATGGTGGGAACTGCGATCGTGCGCATGCGCATGAAGAGACCCTCTCTCCTGGTGGGGGCCAGGCCCGTTCGCTCAGGCCGAACACGTCGCGTGTCCGGGTGAACGCCTTGGGTCTGGTGGTTGACGTCACTAAACGTACACCCTCGCGACGCTCCGTGACGCAGTTCGCACAGGGCAGCCGGGCGACGTGCCCGCCGATCGAGGTGCCCGGGACTCGGTTCGGAGCCGAGGGCGACCCTACTCGCGGTAGATGCATGCGATCTTGCGGCCGGATCGCGATGCACGGCGGAGCGCGGAAATCCCCTTGGCAACGGGGGTTTCGCCGTCATAACCGAATCTCAATGGTCTGAGACACGGGTCGTCCGGCTATATTGGTCGTGCTCGTCCCGGAGGTGCGCAATTCGTGCCCCCCGGACGGCAGGAGAGAGAGAAGAGTCCTGAGCCGTTCATCCCTAGCCTCGCGCCGCGTGCGCCGACTGCTCCCCGTGGGACTGGTCGCCGTCGTCGTGGTCGTGCTGGTGGCCCTGCTGCTCGCGCCGGATCCGTCCCGCGAGTACCGCCTGGTCTTCCAGAACGCCAGCCAGCTCGTCAAGGGCGGCGTGGTCCGGATCGGCGGCAACGCCGTGGGGACGATCAAGGAGATCGACCTGACCGACAACCAGCTTGCGCTGGTCACGGTCTCGGTCAAGGAGGAGTTCGCTCCGCTCCGCGAGGGCACGACGGCCACCGTGCGGGCCCAGGGCCAGGCCGGCATCGCGTCGCGCTACGTGGACATCAGCCCCGGGTCGGGGCTGGGCAAGCCGCTCGACGACAATGCGCTGATCGCGATGGAGTCGACCCAGTCGACCGTCGAGATCGACGAGATCTTCAACATGCTCGACGAGCAGACGCGCGAGGGGCTGCAGAAGACGATCAAGGGCTTCGCCCAGTGGAACGACGGCAAGGCGAAGGAAGCCAACGCCACGGCCAAGCAGTTCCCGCGGGCGCTGCGCGCCTTCAGTCAGTTGGCCAAGGACATCAACGCGCAGAACTCGCAGCTCGAGCGGTTGCTGACCACGTCGGGCCAGGCGCTCGGCGGCGTCGCCGCCAACCACCAGGAGCTGACCGCGGCGGTCGGCAACGCGCGCAAGACCGTCTCGGCGATCGGGGCCGACACCGAGGCGTTGACGTCGGTGCTGGAGAACGTCCCGGGCATGCTGGAGCAGGGCACCGAGGCGCTCAACAAGTTCGACCCCGCGCTGGACGACCTGGAGCGGCTCGCGGCCGCGTCCGACGAGCCGTCGCGGATCCTCGCCCCGTACCTGAAGGACGAGCTGACGCCGGTGCTCGAAGCGGCCGGTCCGAACTTCCGCCAGCTCCGCAGGATGCTCGACCGCGACGGCGAGGCCAACGACGTGCTGGACTCGCTGCGCGACCTGCCGCCGCTGGAGCGGTCGACGCGCACGGCGTTCCCCGAGGGCAGCGCGGCGCTGAAGACCTCGACCCCAATGCTGTCCTTCTTCCGTCCGTACGCGCCGGAGTTGGTTGGGTTCTTCCGGGGCTTTGCGTCCTCGGCGGCGACCTACGATGCCAGCGGTCACTACTTCCGCGCGCTGCCGGTCTTCGACGCCTTCCGCTTCAGCGACGACGCCGCGGGCGGCAGCCTGACCGAGAAGCCGCCGGCCGAGCGCGGGAAGGCCCCGGGCCTGACCACGGGCAACACCAAGCGCTGCCCCGGCGCGGCGATCCCGGCGCCCGCCGACGGCTCGGCGCCGTTCGTCGACCGCGGTCCGCTGGCCAACGCCGATTGCGATCCGACCCAGCGCCCAGGGGGCACCCGATGAAGCGGCGTTCCCTGGTCGCCGGGCTGGCGGCGATCCTGTTGCTGGCGATCGCCGTGACGGCGGTCGCGTCCGGCGGCGACGACCGCGACGGCAAGTACCGCGTGCGGGTGATCTTCGACAGCGCCGCCTTCGTGATCCCCGGATCGAACGTCAAGATCGCCGGCGTGGTCGTCGGCACCGTCGGGGACGTCGAGCTGACCGAGAAGAACCAGGCAGCGGTGACGATCGAGATCACCGACCCCGGCTACCAGGACTTCCGCACCGACGCCACCTGCCGTGTCGGCCTGCAGTCGCTGATCGGCGAGCAGTTCATCGAGTGCAAGCCGACCCAGCCGCGGGCCGACGGCGCGCCCGAGGCCCCGCGGCTCAGCACGATCGAGGACGGGCCCGGCAAGGGCGACTACCTGCTGCCCGTCGAGCGGACCAGCGTGCCGGTCGGCCCGGACCTGATCGGCAACATCATGCGGGTCCCCGAGCAGGAGCGGTTCCGGCTGATCCTCAACGAGTTCGGCGCGGCGGTGGCCGGCAACGGCGGCGCGCTGCGCGAGGCGATCCACCGGGCCAACCCGACGCTGCGCCAGGCCAACGAGTTCGTCGAGATCCTGGCCCAGCAGAACGAGCTGATCGCGCGGCTGACCGACCAGTCCGACGAGATCCTCGAGCCGCTGGCGCAGAAGCGCGGCGACCTGGCCGGGTTCATCCGCACCGCGGGCGAGACCGCCGCGGCGGCGGAAGAAGAGGGCGACGCCCTGGAGCAGAACTTCGCCAAGTTCCCGGCCTTCCTGCGCGAACTGAAGCCGGCGACCGAGCGGATCAGCGATCTGGCCGACCAGGTCGGCCCGAGCATCGCCAACCTGTCGGCCCAGGCCCCGGCGCTGAACCGGGCGGTGACGGGCTTCGGTCCGTTCGTCAAGGCGTCCGGCCCCGCGCTGGAGACCCTCGGCGACGCCGCCGAGCGGGGGCAGCAGACGTTCCCGCGGATCGAGCCGTTGGTCGACCGCTTCGGTCAACTGGCCGACAACCTGGCTCCGGTCACGCGTGATCTGTCCGACCTGGGCTCGAGCTTCGACCAGACCGGCGGGATCGAGAACCTGGTGCGGCTGGTCTACTACTACACGGGTGCGATGAACGGCAAGGACGGGACGTCGCACTACCTGCGCTCTCGGGGCATCGCAACACAGTGTGTTGAGCGTGCGAACAATCGGAGCGGGTTTGCCGGCACGTCGCTGTGCGACGGCACACTTCGCACGCTAGAGCGCCCCTCGGAGTCGGGATCCGAGCGCTCGGTGTCCCGCTCGGCGACGTTGTCGAATGAGACCTCGTCAGAGAGCAACAAGCGCATCGAGTCCCTGCTCGGTCCCGAGCCGGAGGCGAAGCCGTGAACACCCGTGCCAAGCGCAGCTCGCTGGCGGCGAATCCCGTGCTGATCGGCGCGGCGACCGTGCTGATCGCGATGGTCGCCGTGGTGCTGGCCTACAACGCCAACAGCGGCCTGCCGTTCGTCAAGACCTACAACATCAAGGCGAACATCCCCGACGCCGCCGGCCTGATCGTCGGCAACGACGTCCGCAAGGGCGGCGCGCGGATCGGCTTCGTCAGCGCGATCAAGACCCGGCAGGAGCCCGACGGCAGCGTCGGCGCGACGATCGAGATGAAGCTCGACGACATCGCGCGGCCGCTGCCCCGGGACACGCAGATCCAGATCCGCCCGCGCTCGCCGCTCGGCCTGCGCTACGCCGAGCTGACCGCCGGCACGTCGCAGGAGATGCTGGCCGACGGCGACACGCTGCAGCTCGACCTGGCCGGCGACGAGCCGGTCGAGCTGGACGACTTCTTCAACATGTTCGACGAGCCGACGCGCAACGCGTCGCAGGAGAACCTGTTCGAGTTCGGCAACGTGATGGTCGGCCGCGGCGGCGACCTCAACCGCGCGTTCAAGGGCCTGCTGCCGCTGGTCGAGTCGGCCGAACCGGCGCTGCGCAACCTGGTCGCGCCGAGCACCGGCTTCGACCGGCTGTTCCCCGCGTTCGCCCAGGCGGCGGCCGAGGTCTACCCGGTCGCCCAGCAGCAGGCGTCGATGTTCACCGGCCTGTACCGCACGTTCGAGGCGTGGGCCGGTGTGCGCGAGCAGCTCAAGGAGACGATCCGGCTGGGGCCGGAGGCGCTGCAGACGGCGACCGACGAGTTCCCCAAGCAGGCGGAGTTCATGGCCAACTCGACCGAGCTGTTCCGGCGGCTGCGCCCGGCCTTCGCGTCGATCAGCGCCGCCGCCCCCGAGTTGGCCGTCGCGGTGACCGAGGGCACCCCGGCGCTGAAGCGGGCCCCCGAGCTCAACGAGCGGCTGGAGAACACCTTCGACGCCGTCGATGCCTTCGGCCAGGACCAGCGGGTGCTGACGGGGATCAGCAACATCGCGCGGACCGCCGACGTGCTCGGCGAGCCGGTGGCGCACATTACCCCGGCCCAGACCCGGTGCAACTACATCACGCTGATGACCCGCAACCTCTGGAGCGTGCTGTCCGACACGTCGACGATCGGCAGCTCGGCCCGCGTGAACGTCGTGATCCTGCCGGTGGCCGAGAACAGCGAGGGTGGCCCGGCATCGGCCCCGGCGAATACGGTGCCGCCGCCGCCGCCGCCGCCGCCCTTGCTCCCGACGAAACCGGATGAGAACAACCGCCTGAACAGCAACCCGAATCCAAATACGGCGTCGCCGGGTCAGGTGCAGGAGTGCGAGGCGGGGCGCGAGCCGTTTAGCGCTAACCAGGCGCAGATCGGCAACGTCCCCGGCAACCAGGGGCTCGAGACCGAAGGACAGGACGGCTACAAGCTCGTGATGAAACCGGTGAGGCAGCCGTGACCGGTCTTCCCGTCCACAGCCGCCGGGGGCTCCAGCCGCTGACCGTCGGACTGATCCTGATCGGCCTGTCACTGATCGGCGTGTTCTTCGCGTTCACCAAGAAGAACCCGCTGCGTGAGCACTACGAGGTCAGCGCCGTGGTGCAGACGTCCAACCTGCTGGCCAAGGGGTCAGTCGTCCGGATCGCCGGCATCGACGTCGGCAAGATCTCGAAGATCGAGCGCTACGAGAACAGCTCGAACGCCAAGATCACGATGCGGATCGACGAAGCGGGCCGGCCGATCCGCAAGGACGCGTCGCTGAAGATCCGGCCGCGGCTGTTCCTCGAGGGCAACTTCTTCGTCGAGCTGCAGCCCGGCGAGCCGAACAGCCCCGAGATGCCCAACGGCGGGACGATCCCGCTGGCGGCCACCGGCGTGCCGGTCCAGATGGACCAGTTCTTCAGCGCCCTGCGGGCCGACACCCGCCAGGCGCTGCGCGAGACGATCGACGGCCTGGGGGACGGCTTCGGCGGCAAGCCGACCGCCGCCGAGGACGCCACCCAGGACCCGGCCGTGGCCGGCCTGACCGCGGGCCAGGCGCTCAACCGCACACTGCGGACCAGCGCTCAGTCGCTGCGCGGCGGCGCGATCGTCGCCGAGGCGCTGCAGGGGCAGAACAAGGGCGACCTGTCGAAGCTGTTCAAGGGCGTCGGCGACGTCACGTCGCAGCTCGCGGCGGCCGACCCGACGCTGCTCGACCTGGTGCGCAACCTGAACACGTCGATGGAGGCGTTCGGGCGCAACCCCGAGGCGCTGCAGGCCTCGATCGAGAAGCTCGGCCTGACCGCGCAGACCGGACGGACGGCGTTCACCGCGTTCAACCAGGCGATCCCGCCGCTGCGCGGCGCCACCCAGGACCTGACCCGCGCGATGGACATCACCCCCGCGGTGGTCGAGGCGTCGACGCCGTGGTTGCGGCAGGCCAAGCCGCTGCTGTCCGAGGCCGAGCTCGGCGGCCTGCTGGACGACCTGTCGCCGGCCATGCGCAACCTGGCCAAGCTGACCAACGAATCGCGCAAGCTCGTCCCCGCGACGGGCGACTTCTCGCAGTGCATGAACGACGTCTTCCTGCCGACCGCGATGATCAAGGTGCAGGACGGGCCGCTGAGCGTCGACGTGCCGAACTACAAGCTGTTCTGGTACGCGTTGACCGGTATGGCCGGCAACGTCGGCACCTTCGACGGCAACGGCCAGATGATGCGGGTCCAGGCGATCGGCGGCGCGACGCCGATCAAGACCGGGTGGAGCGTGTTCAACGGGTTGCCGGGGTTCGCGAACCTGACCCAGCCGAGCACCGGCACCAGCCCGGCGTTCACCGGCAAGGAGCCGCCGCTGCGGCGAGACGTGCGCTGCGCCGACAACCCGGTGCCGGACATCAACGGCCCGGCCTCGCAGGGTCCCGGCGACGGCACCCGGCCCGGCCCGCCGGCGCCGCCGCTTAACCCGACCAACGTGCGGGGAGAGTCACGATGACCAGCGGATGGCGCGGGCACCTGAAGGAAGTCGCCGCCCTGATCAGCCTGATCGTGGTCGGACTCGCGGTCGGCGGCTACATCTTCGCCAACCAGAACGTCACGGCCCCGAGCTGGATGCCGGTGCTGGGCAAGACGTTCTTCGACATGGAAGCGCGGTTCACCAGCGCGTCCGGCGTGATGCCGGGCCAAGGGCAAACCGTGACGATCTCGGGCATCAACGTCGGCAAGGTCACCGGCGTGCGGCTGGACCGCGGCCAGGCGGTCGTGGGCTTCCGGCTGGAGGAGAAGTACCGCGACGTCTACCCCGACGCCACGGTGCTGCTGCGGCCGAAGACCCCGCTGAAGGACATGACCGTCGAGCTCAACCCCGGTACCAAGGCGGCGGGCGACCCGCTGCCCGAGGGCGCGGTGCTCGACGTGTCGGCCACCCAGCCGGACGTCAACTTCGACGAGTTCCTGGCGACGATCGACACCGAGACCCAGGCCGCGCTGCAGATGCTGCTCGGCGACGCGGCCCAGGCGCTCGGCAAGGACGGCGGCAAGGCGCTGGCCCGCGCGTTCCGTCGGTTCGAGCCGCTGTCGCGCAACGGCAAGACGGCGTCGGAGCTGCTGATCGACCGCGAGAAGAAGATCAAGCGGCTGGTGACCAACATCGGCCGGATCACCGAGGAGCTCGGCGGCGAGAACGCCCAGCTCACGGAGTTCGTCGAATCGAGCACCGCGGCGCTGGGCCGGTTCGCGGCCCAGAACGACAACGTCGCCGAGACGATCGCGCTGCTGCCCGACACCCTGGACTCGACCAACGAGGCGCTGGCCAAGGCCGGCGACCTGTCGGTCACGCTCGATGAGGGCCTGACCGCGCTGGAGCCGGCGACGTCCAACCTGGCGTCGAGCCTGGAAGCGGTCGAGCCGTTCTCCAAGAAGACGACCCCGGTGCTGCGGGACCAGATCCGGCCGTTCGCGCGGGACGCCCAGCCGACCGTGCGCAAGCTGGTGCCGGTCAGCCAGAAGACCGCCGAAGCGATCCCCGACCTGCGGCGGTTCACCGACGTGCTGAACAGCTTCTTCAACCTGATGGCCTACGACCCGCCCGGCGACGGGCCGAACGGCCAGAGCTACCTGTTCTACCTGCCGTGGGCGGGCCACAACACCAACTCGGCGTTCTCGAGCCAGGATGGCGTCAGCCCGCTTCCGCGGTCGATGGTCAGCCTCGAATGTGGAGCTCTCGAGTTGTTGCAAGACGTTCTCCCGCGACGCAATCCGTACGTCGACACGATCAGCCAGTTGCTGAATCTTCCGAGCTTCCGCGACCCCGCGGGCTGCAAGGGCAGCCAGGTCACGAAATGATCAAGGAAATCCCCTCGATCCCCAAGCTGCTGACCATGGTGGCGTTCGCCCTGGGCAGCTTCGGGGCGCTGCTGTTCCTGTGGCTGTCGTTCGGCGGTCCGGTGCCCTTCCACCCGAAGGGCTACCGCGTGATGGTGCAGTTCCCCGAAGCGGGACAGCTCACCGAGCAGTCCGACGTGCGGATCTCGGGCGTCAACGTCGGCAAGGTGATCAAGGTCTACCCCAACCCCAACGGACCGACCAACGCCGAGATCGAGATCAAGCCGAAGTTCGCGCCGATCCCCGCCGCCAGCAAGGCGACGCTGCGGTCGAAGACGCTGCTCGGTGAGACCTTCGTCGAGCTCGCCCCCAACCGGGGCAAGGACGCCAAGCCGCTCGACGAGAAGGGCACGATCCCCGTCACCGCGGTCGCGCCGACCGTCGAGCTGGACGAGCTGCTACGGACCTTCGACGAGCCCACGCGCGAAGCGTTCCAGGTCTGGATGCAGGAGCAGGCCGGGGCGCTGAAGGGCCGCGGCGCCGACCTGAACGCGGCGTTCCAGGAGTTCCCGGAGTTCGTCGACAACTTCGCCGCGCTGTCGGCGACGCTCGACGCCCAGACGGGCGGCGTGCGCGAGACGATCTCGAGCACCGAGGCGTTCTTCCGCGCGCTGAGCGCTCGCCAGGGCGACCTGCGCGGGCTGATCAGCGCCAGCAACCGCACGTTCAACGTGATCGGCGACCGCAACGAGCAGCTTGCGCAGATCTTCCGCGAGTTCCCGGCGTTCGAGCGGGCGTCGACCAAGATCCTGCCCAAGGTGACCGAACTGGCGGACGAGGCCAACCCGACCGTGGTGCGGATGCAGGCCGTGGCCACCGAGTTGACCCCGGCGTTCGCCGCGATCGAGGAGCTCAGCCCCGACCTGGCCCGGTTCATGACCCGGCTGGACCCGGTGATCACGGCGTCGGCCAAGGGCCTGCCCGCGTTCGACCGGATCCTGGAGCAGTTCCCGCCGCTGCTGGAGGACTTCGGCCCGTTCACCCGGACGATCAACCCGCTGTTGCACTACCTGGGCGAGCACAAGAACGACATCACCGCGTTCTTCGGCAACGTGACCTCGGCTTCGAACTCTCGTCAGGGCCTCGGCGGCACGCGGGCGGGGTCCGCCCACCTTCTGCGCGTTGGGCTTTCGGTCAGCCCGCAGACCCTCTCGGTCCAGCCCCGGGCGTTCGGGCAGAACCGCAACAACCCGTACATGGCGCCGGGCGGCATGAACAACCTGGCCAGCGGGCTGCGCACGCTGACCCCGCAGACCTGCGGCAACGGGGACCCGGCGCCGCCGGTCGCGTCGACCCTCCCCGGTCTCGCCGAGCGTGTGCAAACCTATGCCTTCAAGGGCATGGGACGCGCGACACCCCGTCCCGCCTGTGTCGCGCAAGGACCTCGCACCGGATACAACACGATCTTCCCCCAGCTAACAGCCGACCCCGCGGACGCGGAAGGACCCACGCGATGAGCACGCGCACGACGAGCGGTGTCCTGGCCGTGCTGGCCGGGATGCTCGTGGCGCCGGGAGCCGCACAGGCTCTAGGCACCCCGACGACGACCTCGGAGGCCCCGCCGACGACGACGGGGAAGTCGACGACGGCCACGACGCCGACGACGACCACGACGGTTCCGACGATCACGGAGCCGGTGCCGCCGATCCCGCCGATCACCACCGCGCCGACCCCGACGACGACCAAGCCGTCGCCGACGACCACCGCGCCCGGGCCGACCACGTCGGCGCCCGCGCCGACGACCACCGCTCCCGCGCCGACGACGCCGAAGCCGGAGGCGCCCGCCACCGTCCCGCGCGGCAACCGCCAGAACGCGCCCAAGGGCGAGGACGCCGACAAGGCCGAGGCCGAGCAGGCCAAGCAGACCCGCGCCGAGAAGCGCCGCGCGGCCCGCGAGGCGAAGAAGCAGGCCAAGCAGGAGGCCACCGCCGACAAGAAGGCCAAGGCCAAGGCGAAGGCCGACCGCGAGAAGGCCGACCGCGAAGCCACCGAGGCCGCCGCCGCGGCGACGACCACCGGCGAGACGCCCGCGCCCGTTCCGGGCACGACCGCGACCGACGACCCGGCCGCGATGTCGCAGAACCCGTTCGCGTCCGAGCTGCTGGACCCCGCCCTGGCGGCGCAGGTCCCGAACTTCTTGGTCGACGAGTTCAAGATCCCGCCGTTCCTGCTGCCGATCTACCAGGCCGCGGGCATCCAGTACGGCATCCGCTGGGAGATCCTGGCCGCGATCAACGAGATCGAGACCGACTACGGTCGCAACCTGAACATCTCGAGCGCCGGCGCGCTGGGCTGGATGCAGTTCATGCCCGCGACCTGGGCCGCCTACGGTCTGGACGCCAACGGCGACGAGAAGGCCGACCCGTACAACCCGGTCGACGCGATCTTCTCGGCCGCCCGGTACCTGAAGGCCGCCGGGTCGGACACCGACATCCGCAAGGCGATCTTCGCCTACAACCACGCCGACTGGTACGTCAACTCGGTGCTGCAGCGGGCCCGGCTGATCAGCACGCTGCCGACCGACCTGGTCGGCTCGCTGTCCGGCCTGACGCAGGGGATCTTCCCGGTCACCGGCGAGGCGAGCTACGTCGGCGCCGGTGAGGGCGACGACGTCAAGATCGATTCGGACGCGTCCGTCCGCAAGGCCGAGATCACGGCGCAGGCGGGATCCGACGCCGTCGCCGTTCAGGACGGCACCGTCACCGCGATCGGCGAGAGCGTCCGCCTGGGCAAGTTCGTCCAGATCCGCGACGTCTACGGCAACGTCTACACCTACGGTCACCTCGGCGAGGTCGCCGAGACCTACGCGGCCGCCAAGGACGACGCCGAGACCGAGGACGCGGTCCCGGCCGGCGACGCTGCGGGTGCGACCAACGACCCGGCGCCGAGCGGCCCCGCGTCGAACAGCGACCGCCCGGCCGGCAAGGCCAAGAAGGACGACGAGCCGAAGGCCGACGACGCCAAGGCCAAGAAGGCCGACCAGTCGAAGGCCGACGCCGCCGAGGACGAGCAGCCCGAGAAGGTCTCGACCGACAGCTCGCCCGCCCCGGACGGCAAGGAGCGCGTCTACGCGAACCCCGACTACGCCGCCGCGTCGTCCAGCCCGAGCGCCGCGCCGCACGGCGACCTGGCCGCGACGGACCCGTCGACGGTGCCGTCCAAGCCCGATCCGCTGCTGACGCCGGAGATGCCGGTCGAGACGACCCCGAGCGTCGAGGCGTCGACCAAGGGCATGGTGATCCGCCCGCTGCGCAAGGGCTCCCGCGTGGTCAGCGGCACCAAGCTCGGCACGGTCGCCACCACCGAGGCGTACAACGAGGTCCGCGGCCGCAAGAACAGTGGCGCCGCGGCCACCGTCGAGACCGGCAGCCTGGGCGACGCCCCGGGGGCCGACGGCGCGACCGACGCGGTCGATCCGACGCCGAAGAGCGGCCGGATGACCTTCGAGATCCGTCCCGCCGGCAAGGGCGCC
>JADKLW010000403.1_pt1 | contig 18717 bp, 20 predicted proteins | sample 8641881 | NCBI WGS metagenome assembly JADKLW01 (sample SAMN16272185, study PRJNA661076) | feces metagenome | isolation source: fecal sample from diarrhoea affected cattle B | host: Bos taurus | place: South Africa: Lokaleng Village, Mahikeng | collected 2019-09 | reverse complement strand
GTGGTGGCGATCAGCAAAAGCATGATGGCCGAAATGTCGGTATATTCGAACTGCCGAATGGCGACATAGAGCTCCTGCCCGATGCCACCGGCGCCGACAATGCCGAGCGCTGAGGCACCGCGCACATTGATTTCGAAGCGCAGCAGCAGGTAGCTGGCATAATTGGGCAATGCCTGCGGCACAACGCCCAGCCGCATCAGCATGGGCCAGTTGCCGCCGGCGGCACGGATACCCTCGATCGGGCGGGGATCCACATTCTCGTTCACTTCGGCAAACAGCTTGCCCAGCGAACCGGCCGTGTGCACCGCAATTGCCAGAACACCGGCAAAGGGGCCGAGCCCGAAGGCAAACACGAAAATGAGGGCGAAAACGAGCTCCGGCACGGTGCGCAGGAATTCAAGGCTCCGCCTCGCCGCAAAATAGATGCCAGCATTGTCGACCAGATTGCGCGAGGCAGGGAAACACAGCAGCAAGGCGACGAGGCCTCCCAGCACGGTGCCGACAAAGCCCATCAGGATGGTTTCGACCAGAAGGCGCAGCCAAAAGCGAAGCCCCCAATACCAGTCGGCAAGATCGGCGCCGAGCGTCTCGATCGAGAGGGTCGGGAAGGTTCCGAAAACGTAGTTCCACGCATTTGGCAGGCCGTTCATCAAGCCGTTCAGGTTGAAATCGCTCACAAGGATCGAGCCCGTCAGAGCGATGGCAAACAGCCCCAATTGCAGCAGCGTCCACAGCCGCTTGCGGCGGCGTTCGGCAGCAAAGCGCTGCTCGAATACAACCAGACGCTGCGGCCGGCCGGCGGCAAAGCCGCTTTCTGAATGTCCTATCGTGGTCATGTCGGACGGTCCTTGTCGCCGGAGGAGGCCGGCGCGCGGATGCCGCGCGCCGACGGGTGCTGATCCGATCAGTTGCCGCCGGTGCGACGACGTTCCTGGGCGTTGAACTCGGTGATGGCGACCACGTCGAGATAGTCTTCGTGCTTGGCTTCGACATAGCCGCTGGAAGTGCCATTGGTGTAGGTGGCAAAGCCTTCCGGGTTCTTTTCCGGGAAGGCGAGCAGCGCCGTCTTGAAGGCTTCCTGCAGTTCCTGCGGCAGAGTGGTCAGCACCATCACCGGGGTGTTCGGGATGACGGGTGATGTCCAGATGATGCGGGTCGAGCCGGCGGGGATCAGGCCCTTCCTTTCCATGTTCTGGATGTTGCCGGCTTCTTCATTGCGCCAATGGGTGGCTACGGCCTCGAAAGTGCCATTGACGAGCGCCATGACGCTCTGCTCATGACCACCCGAAAAGGCGACTTCGCTGAAATACTCGTCGGCGCTGGCATTGAGTTCGGTCGCTAGATAGTAGGACGGAACGGCATAGCCCGAGGTCGAATTCGGATCGGCAAAGGCAAAGGACTTGCCCTTGATATCCTCCAGCGTCTGATAGGGGCTGTCCGCGCGCACGGCGATCACCGAATGGTAGCCCAGATTGCCTTCATTATCGAGAGTGACAGCGACGGGAGCAATGTCGTCGCCCATCACCTTGCGCGCCAGTGCATAGGCGGCCGGACCGACCGAGGCGAACTGAACATGGCCCGAGCGCATGGCCTCGATGACGGCAGCGTAGTCGGTACCGCGCACAATCTTGACCGGAACGCCGAGCTCGGCGCTCAGGTAGTCGGCGTAGGGCTGGGTGCGGGCGATGGCGTCGGTTTCGTTCTCGCCGGAAGAGATGCCGATGGTGAGTTCGGGGAACTGCTCGCGCCAATCCTGGGCGACTGCGACGGAAACGAGGGCGGCCGAGATCAGTACGGCCGCAATGCTGCGGCGCACGAAAGTGAACATAGCGATGGCTCCGGTGTTGAGACTGGTTTGGTCGGCGCTAGATCGCGTCGGCCATTTCGGGTTGCATGACGGGTCTTGCCGGCGCGTAGACGGCGCCCATGGTCGAGGTCAGGCTCTCGTCCACCGCGCTTTCCGCATCCCCGCCATAGATCTGCTGGATCACACGGGATGTGAGTTGGGCGGGAGGACCGTCGAAGACGACATGCCCCTGGGCCATGCCGACGATGCGGTCGCAATAGGCGCGCGCAGCATCCAGCGTGTGCAGGTTGCAGATGATGGTCATCTTGTCCTGCCGGTTGATATTGCGCAGGGATTCCATGACCAGCCGCGCATTGCGCGGATCGAGCGACGCGATGGGCTCATCGGCAAGGATCAGCTTGGGGTTCTGGATGAGGGCGCGGGCAATCGCCACGCGCTGCTGCTGCCCGCCGGACAGGGTATCGGCCCTTTGCAATGCCTGGGGCAGCAGGTCCAGGCGGTCGAGAGCCAATGCGGCGGCGGCGCGGTCGGCGGCAGAGAAGTGCTTGAACATGACCGGCATCGTGCCGAGATAGCCGATGCGGCCGATCAGGACATTGGTCAGCACGTCTAGCCGATTCACCAGGTTGAACTGCTGGAAGATCATCGCGCAGCGGGCACGCCATTCGCGCAGGGCCCGGCCGGAAAGTGTCGTGACGTTGGCACCCTCGAAGACAATGTCGCCACTGCCTGAGGTCGCAAGGCGGTTGATCAGGCGGAGCAGGGTTGACTTGCCTGCCCCCGATCGACCGATAATGCCGACCATCTGTCCGGGTTCGAAGCTCAGCGAAACATTGTTGACGGCGATGGTATCGCCGAAGGCCTTGGTGATCTTGCGAAGCTCTAGCACCGCTTATCCTCCACCCGTTGATCGTTCACCGGACTGGATCAGTCCATGTGCCGGTTTTATCGAGCCCACATGACAGGGCTAACTCATTCGAATGACATGCTCGTGACGCCTGCTGGCCGCCAAGACATCGAGAGTGCCATCGGCATGCACGAGACGGCCGCGCGAAAGCGTGGCATGCACCTGGCCAATCCCGGTTTCGGACGCCACCAGAAGGTCAGCACGCAGACCAACACGGATTTCGCCACGGTCCTCGAGCCCCAGAGCGCGCGCCGGGTTGAGCGAGGTAAGGCGTGCAGCGCCTGCCAAGCCATCGGGGTCGGTTTTGCTCAGCACCAGCACGGCAGGTAGCATGGCCGAGGGATGGTAGTCGGCGGCGAGCAGGTCGAGCACTCCGGCCGCATGTGCCTCGCGGGCGGAGAGATTGCCGGAATAGGATTGGCCGCGTAGAGCATTGGGCGCCCCCATGGCATTGAGCATGCCGCGACGATGCGCTTCCGCGGCAGCCTCAAGTGTCACGGGAAACTCACTGATATTGGCGCCGAGCTGGTCCATCAGCGTCACCTTTTCCACCGTGTCGTCGTCATGGCTGGCGACGGGCACACCGTGCAGCGCGCAATACTGCGTGATGGCGCGCAACGTCTCCTTCAGGTCGCCGGCCGTTTCCGTCCGATCGCGAATGCGCTGCTGCAACTGCTCGGCCGCAGCTTCGAGCGAAATGCCTTTGGTCTTCGAGATGCTGGCCGCCTGCAGGTCGAGATCGCGATACTGGCCCTGGCCGGGCGTGTGATCACAAAGCGAGACCAGGTCGACCGAGCCCTCGCCCACCAGTTCCTTGACCACCGAAAGAGCGGCCGGGAACGTCACCTCGAAGCGGGCATGGACACGATGGTCAATGAGCAGACGCGGCCGTGCCTCGACAATTGCGCGGATCAGGGCGCTGGTAAAATCGTAGCTCCGCATATGACCATAGGTCGAGCCGGGCGCAAAGGAGAGCGAGGCATACGCAGTGGTGATACCAGCCGTCGCGAGTTTCATATCGAGGTCGCGCAATCCCATTTCCATGGGCATGCGGACCCCGGGACGCGGTTCGATCTCGCGCTCGATCATGTCACCATGCATGTCGATCATGCCCGGCAGCAGCAACAGGCCATTGCCCTCGATATCGGCATGAGCGACGGGCGTTTCGCTGATCTCGGCGATCAGTCCGTCTTCGATGCGAAGTGCGCCACGCTCCATGAGCCGGTCGGCAAGGACAATGCGGAAATCAGAGAGCCACATGCTCGTCCTCCCGCAGTTCATCGGCCACAACGCGCGTGCTCAAATCGATCTCGCGGTCGATCAGCGTGGCCACGTCGCCGGGGTGATGGAAGACGCCGATAATGGCGACGCCCTGGCTCTTGAGATCGGCGAGGCGGCGGAAGAGGGCAGCACGCGCGCCGGCATCGAGCGAAGCGGTGGGCTCGTCAAGCAGCAGGAGCTTCTGCGGCAGGATCAGTGCGCGCGCCAGGTTCACCTTCTGCTGTTCGCCACCCGAAAAGGTGGAGGGATAGGCGCGCCAGAGTTCTGGTCGCACGCCGAACTGGTCGAGCCAGTGGCGGGCCTGGTCGAGCGCCTCGGCCTGGCTGACGCCAGCCAGGCGCAGCGGCTCGGCGACGATGTCCTGGGCGGCAACGCGTGGGCGGGCGTTGAGGAACTGGGTAACGAAGCCGATTTCCTCACGGCGGAGGAGCGCAATGTCGACATCGGCGGCATTGGCGAGGTCGATCTCACCATGGCTGGAGCGATAATAGACGTGGCCCCCAACCGGCAGGTAGCTGCGCCAGATGGTGCGCAGCAGGGTGGATTTGCCGGCGCCATTGTGGCCGCGCAGCAGGAGGAACTCACCCTCATGGAGGTCAAAGCTGACGCCTTCGAAGGCATGCAGCATGCTGTCGAGATGGTACATGCGGAAGGTCTTGGTGAGACCCTGAACGCGCAGGAGTGGCGTGGTTGTCATGGGTCTGACCTCAGAGCTTGGCGTGGACAAGTTGCTGGGTATAGCTGTGCTGCGGGTCCTGGAAGACCTGGTCGGCCAGGCCCTGTTCCACCACCTCGCCATGACGCATGACCATGACCCGGTCGGCCATGGTGCGAATGACACCAAGATCATGGCTCACCAGCACCATGGTGATCTTGCGATCACGTTGAAGCCTCTTGAGTGTATCGAGCACCAGCGCCTGCACCGAAACATCGAGGCCGGTGGTCGGTTCGTCGAGCAGCAGCAGCGCCGGTTCGAGCGCGATGGCCTTCGCCAGTTGCACACGTTGCTGCATGCCGCCCGAGAGCTCGATGGGCCGCGCATCCATGCGATCAAGCGGGAATTCAGAGGCGTCGAGCGCCTCGCTGGCCTTGGCCCGCAGCACATCGAAGTTGCGTTCGCCGGCGATGAGCAGGCGCTCGGCAACATTGCCGCTGGAGGAATGCTTCATCAGCAAACCCAGATGCGGGTTCTGGTAGACGATGCCGATATGGCGTGCACAGAGCATGCGGCGCTCATAGCGGGTGAGATCGAAGAGGTTCTCGTCCGCGCGCCCGGGCAGTCGCAGGGTGTAATCGCCGCTGTCGGGCGTGTCCTCAAGGTTCATCATGCGCAACAGCGTCGACTTGCCTGAGCCGCTTTCGCCCACAATGCCCATGACCTCGCCCGGATAGACAGTGGCGTCGACATGGCGGAGAGCGCGGATCTTGCCGAAATTCTTGGAAATGTCGCGCATGGTCAGCAGCGGTTCCGCACGCATCAGGCGGGGGGCGGCACGTTCCAGCGCCGAAAGGCCCGAACCTAGACTCATGCTGAAAACTCCCCGTTGCGATACCAGGTTTCGCCAATCTCGCTTGGCGTTCCTTCGGCAGTGTTGATGGCCTTGATCCCCAGGTTGCTGTCGCTGACTTCAAAGACCGAACCGCCGCCATCCTGCGGCAACTCGTTCATGAAGAAGCCGGAAACGCCTGACCGGCGGCAGGTGAGATCGGCATGATCTTCCACGAGATACGGCCGATCTGAGAAGACCAGGGGTTCGACGCGGGTATAGGGCGGCACGGCAAAGAGCCGTTTTTCCCGCCCTGCCGAAAGAATGGTGAGGTGCTTGGCGATGTTGAGCTTGGGTACGTCCCAGCGCGGTATGGGCGACGGGGTCATGACGTGTCGGCCATTGACCATGGAGGGATAGGACGCGCCCTGCATGATGCGGCCCTTGCGCACGATCTGTTCATAGAGCGTCAGCCACAGCTTGCCGTAGTCGGCATCGGCGTGCATCTGTCGGGCAATGGAGATATTTGGTTCGACCCCGCGCAACGGCTCGGGATTGGGCACTTGCAGCACCAGAACCTGGCCTTCGTGCATGATTTCTTCCGGCACGCGGTGACGAGACTGCACGATAGTGGCACTCAGCGTATCCCAGGTCTCGGACGCACCCGACACACGGGAAATGAAGCGCCGGATCGAGGCGGCATTGACCCCGTCATCGGCGCCCTGGTCGATGACCTTGACGACCGAGTTTGGGTTGACCAGCGTCAGCGTCGCCTGCAATCCGCCGGTGCCCCAGCCACGAGCCATTGGCACTTCGCGGCTGGCATAGGGCATCTGACAGCCCGGCACGGCGATGGCCTTGAGCACCTTGCGGCGCAATTCGCGTTTGGCCGAGGCATCGAGGAAACCATAGCTGGTGGCGGCCCAGTCCTTGGTGAGAGTGGCGAGGCTCATAGCACGGGTTCCTCTTCGGGTTCGGCGACATAGGTCTCGCCCTTGGCTTCGGCCTGGGCCGCTTTCGCCTTGGCGTCACGCATGGCATCCAGGACCGACTGGAAGGTGACATAGTGGGGCAGCTTGAAGTGAATGCAGAAGCCCGAGGCTTCGACGCTTTCGGTGTGATATAGGTAGAATTCCTCGTGCACGGCCGAGCCGACGGGCGCTTCGTCCGAGTTGAGGTCGAGCGTTGCCGCGGCAATAGCCTTGACCTCATTCCAGCCGAAGGTGGCGGCAAAGCCCAGTTCGAGATAGCCGCCCTTTTCCTTGGACGTGACTTCCGCCTGGCTGACACGCACACGGCCCGCCGAAAACTCGGCGCCGCTCGGATGGCGCACCACCACATTGGCTTCGCCCAGGCGCAACTCGTTCACGGTCGGATGGGCATTGCCGTAGCCGCGCATGGCCGCATAGCCAAGCGCGAGCACACCGCCGGTCTCGGCACGCGCGAGACTCTGAAGACGATGAGCACGCGAGGCCGGAAAAAGCAGGGGCTCGCGCGTCAGATCAGGGATGTTTTCCGGCGACACGGTCGACGCCTTGGCCGGCGCTACCAGACCCTGCTGGCGCTGCCAGTTGGCCAGCGATGGCTGCCGGGCGGGAGCGGGGTTGGCGGCCTTGTCGACGGCGGGCGGCGTGAAGGGCTTGCCTTCGAGCACGTCGGTAGCCAGCACACGGTGTGAATAGTCGAGCGTCGGCCCCAGTATCTGCCCACCCGGAATATCCTTGAAAGCAGCCGAGATGCGGCGCTGGGTCAGTATTTCGTGCTGCTGCACGGGGCGGGCAATGGCAAGACGCGGTTGGGTGGTGCGCCAAGCGCGCAGAACGAGAACAGCTTCGGACAGTTCGCCGCCAGTCTGCGCCAAAGCGAGGGCCGCCAGTTCCTCGTCATAGAGCGAGGCCTCGCCCATCACCCGGTCGATGAGATAGGGCATGGTCGAGCGAATGGTCGCGACGCGGGCAGCGTCGATCGTGCCCAGGTCCTGGCGGAACAGCCGCTCGGCTTGTTCGATGGCCTTCTCGCCACCACGGGTTGCAACATAGGCCATTTACAGCACCTCCACCTTGGTCGAGCGCGGAATGCCGACGACCTTGTCGCCATCGACCAGGAAAATGTCGAAGCCTTCGGGGTAGAGGCAGAGCCTGTCCCGCATGGCCCAGAAGCCAGGCGACACCGCCAGGGCAATCTCGGTTTTGTCCTTGATGCCGGGACCTGAGAGCCTTACGCCTTGGCCGGAATGGGCCACGGCAGCGACCAGCGTCGCGCCATCATCGGGATAGAGCGCGGTACCGCAATTGATCTGAGCAATCTCGGCGTCATCGAGCGACGACAGAAACACATGATCAGCGCTGCCGATCCGGTCGGCCAGCTTTGCGCCGCTGGCCACGATGCGCTCACGCATGACGGGTGTATCGGCATAGGCGCTGCATTCGAGGTCAACCAGCGTCTCGGCAATGGCGTCAAAACCGGGCTTGGGCAGCGTGCGGATATCGCCGGGGCGCGAGAGAGCCCACATCAGCGCTTCGAACGTGGCGTTCGCGCGCAGTTCGATTGCGTCGGGAGGAGCGACGGTCAGCATCAGAAAGTCTCCATTTCAACGCGGGTGGCCTCGACCTGCCGCATGCGCTCGGCATCGATGTTGGTCTGATGCGCCTTTTCCTCGGCGAGGAAGCTGTTAGTGGCGGCGTCGCGGCCCCGCGATGCAATGCTGAGGTCGACCACCGCCATGGCCATGGCCCGTTCGAGGTCGCGGCCGGTCACCATGCCATAGCCCGTATGGCCGGCCGGGTCGGTGATATGGGCTTCGCTCACCAGCACCTCCCCCAAATGAAAGTCGACATTCTGGACGGTATCTCGCATCGGCAACATGACCAGGCCGGTGCGGTTGGCCACCACGGTGATGTCGCCCATGTTCAGGAGGAGCGTTTCAGCGAGCTGCTTGAGGCGCTCGGGGCGGGCGTGGGCGAGGATGTCGAGCATCTCGCCATGTTCGGGACCTCCCGAAGGGGTTTCATTGAACATTGCTGTGTCTCTCGGTCATGACCGTTGGCTGGTCGGTTTCAAAGGTGAATTGCACGCGGTCGCCAGCCCAGACGGCTTCGGAAAAGCCGAGGGGGTCGCCTTCAAGATCCGCGTCGATTTTCTGGACCACCAGCACGGATTGTCCCGGCCGCAGCATCAGCATGCTGGCCTCGTGTTCCGAGGCGAGGCGAGTGAAGACGGTGGTGCGCTGCCGGCGATAGTCGAGGATGCCGTAGGAGCGGTAGATCCTGGTGATGGACGGCTCGTCGCGACGGCGCTCCGGCAGGTCCGGAAAGCGCTTCGCATCGTGATACGCCCAGCCGATGGAAATCGGCAGCTCATTTGCAAAGCCGCGCCACGAGCGGGCAAACACAGTGGCGTCCTTTTCGATGCCCAGCGCTGTGGCGACACGCTCGCTTGCCGGCAGCGTCATTTCGGCCAGCGTCTCGCCCGACGCAGTGAGACCCTGGCTCATCAGGTTCTCACGCCAGCGGGTGCGCGGGCCAATGACGTAATTCAGGAGCGGTGCCCGCTCGACGAAGGTGCCGCGGCCATGCTCGGCGCGCAATTTTCCTTCGCTGACCAGCGCCGCCAGGGCCTTGCGCAGAGAGTGGCGGCGCACGCCATAGAGCACGCACAATTCCGGTTCGGACGGCAGCCGCGTATCGGCCGCCAGCCTGCCCGATGTAATCTCTTCGCTGATGCTGTCCCGGGTTTCCTCCCAGGACGATCCGTGATTCCGCATGTCACCAACTCATTCGAATGAGGTGGTTCTATCCGTCGCGGGTGACACTGAAGTGACGGTGGTTCATTTCTGTCGCAGGGGGTGGCGGTGCGGTTGGAATGCACCGCCGGACCAATGTACCGGCCCTGTGAATGCAAACTTGTGCAGCAACCGTAGGACCCGGCCGCCGAAGGAAGCTCATGTCGTGCCCTTGTCATACAGCCTGAGTAGGAGGCGACATGGAGACCGCTGGATGACCGCAACTGAACTCGAACAAACGACGCTCACCATCCGAGGTCGCAGGACTGAACGACCGCGGCGAGATCGCATTTGGCAAGCGAGCCGCCCTGGTTCATCTGCGGCTAGAAGACAAGGTGCCATTGGTGCGCACCGTGTACAGGGCCCGCAGACCCTATGAGCGGGACCTTTGTTGCGGTTGTCGGCGCGAGCGGTGTCGGCAAGGACAGCCTGATCAACTTCGCCCGCCCGCTTTTTTTAGACGAACAGGTTGTCGTCGTACGCCGCGTGGTGACCCGTGCTGCCGATGGCGGCAGCGAAGATCATGACAGCATGACCCCTGCAGCATTTGCAGCCGCCAACGCACGGGGTGAATTCGCCCTGACTTGGCAGGCGCATGGCCTGCACTACGGGCTGCCGATTACGCTCCAGGATGACCTGACTGCTGGTCGCCTGGTGATAGCCAATCTGTCGCGAGCCGCCCTGCCCAAGGTTCTGTCGCGCTATCCTGGCGCCGTGGCAGTCGAGGTGACGGCAGCACCCGACATCATCGCCCGGCGGTTGGCAGGACGGGGACGCGAAGGCAGCGAGGAAATACGCCGTCGCCTGGAACGAGGAGCGGGTTTCAGGCTGCCGGCCAGCACTGTGCAGATCGACAATTCCGGAGCGCTGGACCTGGCCGGTGGCCGGTTTGTGGCACTCTTGCGCGATCTGCTGCGGCAGTCAGATGTTGGCCGTGAACTACCGCGGACTATACCCGCTACTACTTCCTAGCCAAACCGGCCGCGTTCCCCGCATATCAAAAGTTAAGCCGCCAGAACTGGAGGAACAAAGCTTTTGGGGCCAGAGTTGGCTGGCAGGAGAATGCTCATGGCAAGCAACATGCGCCCGACCGCCAGGATCGCCGGCCACCCGGTTCACCCAGTCTGACCTAGTCCTAGCGGTTCTTCTCGTCAGCCGCGGCGCCGACCTCGTCTGTCGCCCCGCTACTACCAGCATGCGCAGCGACCCGTTCAACCGACAACCGGAGTTCCAATCATGATCCCCACCCGCGTTCACGGCGTCATCGACTACCTGACCGGTGCGCTTCTCATCGTTGCACCCTTCCTCTTCGGCTTTGCCGACGGCACGGTGGCCCAATGGCTGCCCATGGTGCTCGGCGCCATGACCATCGTCATGAGCCTGGTGACACGGTACGAACTCAGCATAGCCAAGGTGATCCCGCTGCCCGTGCACCTGGGCGTGGACGTTGCAAGTGGTCTGCTCCTCGCCGCATCCCCGTGGCTGTTCGGCTTTGCCGACCGCATCTGGTGGCCCCATCTTCTCGTGGGCTTGATGGAGATCGTCGTACCCCTGCTCACCCGCCGCCACGCCGACGCTGTCTCGGTTTGAGGCTGACGGAGAGCCGACCTCGCACGCGCCTTTCGGACGACTTCAGCACAGCTCGCTGGGTGAGGTCCTAGCTGCCTGACTAGCTGATGACCCGTCGTATGCATGGTGGGGTGGCGAGATAGGCTGACCGCCCTGCCCTCAAGCACCGCTCTGGCTTTGTGCCTTGGCCTTCCGTCCCAGCGTATCCAGCGCACTCAGGAAGGCGGACCGATCGGCCGGTCGGAAACCGGGATTATAGCCCTTGATATCGCCGGTCTCCCGCAGATGCTGCTTGAGGTCGCGCATGGCCAGCGCCATGCCGATCGAGGCGGGCGTGAACGGCTTGCCGGTAAAGCCAAGCACATGACAGCCCTTGTCGATGGCCCGGCTGGCCAGCGGAATGTCCGCCGTCAGCACGATGTCGTTGGCGCTCGCATTGTCGACGATCCAATCATCAGCCGCGTCGGCGCCTGCGGCTACCACCACCACTTTGACCATCGGGTCACGAGAGGGCCGCACGCCGCCATTGCTGACCAGCGTGATGACGAGCCCCAGCCGCTCGGCCACACGCATGGCCTCTTCCTTAACCGGACAAGCGTCCGCATCGACGAAAATGACCGGATCAGGCATTGGCGATCCGCTCCATTACAAATGCGAGCCGCTCTGCCACCGGCACCTTGGGTAGTTCGACAATGCGGTAGCCCAGTTCCTCATACACCGCGCACATCGGCTCGTAGATGCGCTGGGCATGCTGCCAGTCTTCGGTGCGCTCGACGTCTGTGACGAAGATGTCTGCCCAGGGCGGCGCGAAGAAGACCACCGGATTGTAGCGGTAGAGCATCGCCGCCCGGTAGAAATGGCCATCATTGGGCAGATGGAGCATGCGACCGAAGGCAACCAGGTCGGGGATACCACGATCACACAGGACCGGTCCGTCGCTGCGCCGCATGCTTTGCCAGGTCTGGACATCCCGGTCGAGCATGAGCTCACCGAAGATGGCGGCGTCGCGCCATTGGAGGCCGGGGCCGTCAATGGCCCTCTGCGATTGTATCACGCCGCGCGCCGCCTCCTCACCCACGCCAATGCCGGCTTGCGACGCCGCCTGCAGCAGCGTCGTCTTGCCGGCACCGGGCGCGCCTGTCACGACGAAAAGCCTGTCGGCATTCATCGCCTCACCGGGCATCGACAGTCCCGCCTGCTTCGCCTGGCCTCAATAGACCACCACGCTTCTGATGCTCTCGCCAGAATGCATCATCTCGAAACCCTTGTTGATGTCGTCCAGCCGCAGCGTATGGGTGATCATGGGATCGATCTCGATCTTGCCGTCGAGATACCAGTCCACGATCTTGGGTACGTCGGTACGGCCCTTGGCGCCACCAAAAGCGGTACCCATCCAGGTACGGCCGGTGACCAGCTGGAATGGCCGGGTGGAGATTTCCTGGCCCGCACCCGCGACCCCGATCACGACCGACTTGCCCCAGCCCCGATGCGCGCATTCGAGCGCCTGACGCATAACCGTCGTGTTACCGGTGCAATCGAACGTGTAGTCAGCGCCACCGATCAGATCGCCCCGGCGCTTGGTAAGATTGACGAGATAGGGGACGACATCGCCCTCTATTTCCTTGGGGTTGACGAAATGCGTCATCCCGAAGCGCTCGCCCCACTCCTTCTTGTCGTTGTTGATATCCACCCCGATGATCATGTCTGCACCCGCCAGGCGCAGCCCCTGGATGACATTGAGCCCAATGCCACCCAACCCGAATACTACCGCAGTGGCGCCGATTTCTACCTTTGCGGTATTGATGACCGCGCCGATCCCGGTGGTGACGCCGCAGCCGACATAGCAGACCTTGTCGAATGCCGCGGCGGCATCGATCTTGGCGACCGCAATCTCGGGCAGCACGGTGAAATTGGAGAAGGTCGAGCAGCCCATATAGTGGTGGATCGGCTTGCCTTCGAAGCTGAAGCGCGATGTTCCGTCGGGCATCAGCCCCTGCCCCTGGGTGGCGCGGATGGCGGTGCAGAGATTGGTCTTGCCCGAGCGGCAGGAATAGCACTCGCGACATTCCGGCGTGTAGAGCGGAATGACATGGTCGCCCTTCCTGAGGCTGGTCACGCCCGGCCCCACATCGACGACGACGCCGGCACCCTCATGCCCCAGAATGGCGGGAAACAGGCCTTCGGGATCAGCGCCCGAAAGGGTGAAATCGTCGGTATGGCAAATGCCCGTAGCCTTAATCTCGACCAGAACCTCCCCAGCCTTGGGACCCTCCAGGTCTACCTCCACGATCTCAAGGGGTTTGCCAGCGGCGAAAGCGACTGCAGCGCGGGTCTTCATGGTGAGATTCTCCTTGGATGGTCTTTTCCAAGCTTTCGCATGAGCCCGTCCGGGCGGCAACCCGCCGTCAGCCCCCGCCCCCGCCCCCCAGCGCCAGCATGACGTTGACCGCCGCAGCCAGGATGAACGTGTTGTAGAGGTGGGAGAAAACCAGATGGAACACCACGCGCCGACGCATCGCGTTGGAAGTGACCTTGGTGTCCGATGTGGCGACCGAGGTCCCTACCGTGTAGGAAAAGTACATGAAGGCCGAGCCGTCTGGCCCATCCTCGCCAGGAAAGTCCAGACCGCCGACTACGTCACTGCCGCCCGGGCTGCTGGTCTTTGGGGACTGATAGTATTCATAGGCGTAGTGGGTGGCGCCGACTGTCTGCACCGTGAACCAACCCAGCAGCACCGATGCAAGACTCAGGACGACCTCGACAGGCTCCGGCTTTTCGCTGTTGAGGGCGAGGAACAGCGAAACGACAGACGCGACCACTACCATGGCCACGACGAAGAACAGCCCGCCTGAAGGCGGATCCTCATCGCGGGCATGCTTGCTCAGATACTCGACACTGAGTTTGGGCAGCTTGATGAAGGACATCAGGAGGTAGGCAACGAACAGTGCATTGGCGCCGATCACCACTGCAAATTCCGGCGCGAACCAGACTGAAATGGCAGCGGCCAGCGCGCCAGCACCCAGGCCGATATAGAAGGGAGCATGCCGTGGCATGATGCGGTCGACAAGCGACTGGTGAGCCGCAGACTTCTTGCGGGACGCGTTTTTGACAGACATGTCGGTAAACCGGTGGTGACGCTATGCTGTTGCAGCTTCACCTAAACGCTTCTAGCCGGCAATGGCTCCCGGTCCGGGGGTTGCGCCGGGCGGCACCTTGCCCAGGATGATCATGCCGAGCACTTCATCCTTGGTCACGTCGCTGGTGCGGGCGCTACCCACGACCTGGCCATTCTTCATCACTACCACCCGGTCGGCCAGGTCGAAGACGTCGTGAATATCGTGGCTGATGAGGAATATCCCGATGCCATCCGACTTGAGCTGCTTGATGAGATCGCCGACCTGTGCGGTCTCCTGGGGCCCTAGGGCCGCCGTGGGCTCATCCATGATCAGGATGCGCGCGTTGAACAGGATCGCCCGGGCAATCGCCACCGACTGCCGCTGCCCGCCCGACAGGGCCTTCACCGGCTCCTTGAAGCGGCGGAAGTTCGGATTTAGGCGGCCCATCACCTCTCGGGCCTTCGATTCCATCGCCGCGTCATCGAGCGTGCCGATCGGCGTCGTAATCTCACGGCCCAGGAACAGGTTGGCGGCGGCGTCGACATTGTCGGCCACTGCCAGCTGCTGATAGATGGTCTCGATGCCATAGCCCTTGGCATCGCGTGGATTGTTGATCGTGGCATCCTCGCCATTGATCCGGATCGAGCCCGCGTCGCGCTTGTATGCGCCCGAAAGGATCTTGATCAGCGTCGACTTGCCGGCGCCATTATGGCCGAGCAGCCCGACCACCTCACCGGGGAACAGGTCGATGGAGGCGCGATCCACGGCGCGGATACCGCCGAAGGAAATCGAGATATCGTTCATCTCGACCAGAGGCGTTCTGGTGTCCAGCATGACAAGGACTCCTAGTTTTTGTTGCGACGGTAGAGCGTATCGAGCCATACCGCGAAGACGAGAACCGCACCGACCACTATGGACTGCAACGGGCTGTCTAGGCCCATCAGCACCATGCCCGACTGCAGCGACTGCATGACCAGCGCCCCCAGCAGCGCCCCCGCGATACTGCCGACGCCGCCGGCCAGCGAGGTGCCACCGATCACTGCCGCGGCGATAACGTAAAGTTCGTCCAGGGTCCCCAGGGCATTGGTTGCCGCATTGAGGCGCGCAGTCGAGATGGCGGCAGCGATGGCGCAAAGGGCGCCCATGAGCATGAAGATCTTGACTGTAACCCAGCGGGTATTGATGCCCGCCAGCTCCGCCGCCTCGGGATTGCCACCCATGGCGAATACATAGCGCCCGAAGCGGGTGCGGGTCGCGATAAAGGTCATCACCACGCCGACGCCCAGAGCGATCAGCACAGGGATGGCGATGCCGTGCGAGATGAAGAGCCCGGTCTCGGGAACGGCAATACTATTCGCCGCCGCATAATTTTCGGCGATGCGTCGTGGCCAGGGGTATGAATTGGCAACCCACACCGCCCCGATGGCCAGGCCGCACCCGATGGCGCCGAGCGCCGCCTCTGCCCATATCGGACGCAGGGGGAAGCTGAAGCGCCGGCGCTGGCGACGACCCCACCAGAGCCCGATGAGAATGGCAGCGCAGGCAACCACGCCGACGATCCAGCTCCAGAGTTCGCCAACAGAGCCCGAAGGGCCACCGCCCATCAGCTGGAACGTCGGGTCCATGGGAGCAACGGTGCGGCCCATGGTCACCCACCAGGCGGCGCCGCGCCAGACAAGATAGCCGCCCAGCGTCACGATGAAGGCCGGGACACGCAGATAGGCGATGATCGTGCCCTGCAGCCCGCCGATCCCCACGCCGACAACCAGCCCGGCCGCGAGCGCCAGCGCCCAGATCATGGGATGACCCAGACCCAATCCCAGCTGGTTGGGCAGGATATCGGTCTGCATGACACCCATCACCATGCCGACGAGACCCAGTATGGAGCCGACCGACAGATCGATATTGCGGGTGACGATGACCAGCACCATGCCGGTGACCATGACCGCAACGGACGATGTCTGCACCGACAGGTTCCACAGGTTGCGGGGGGTCAGGAACAGGCCGCCGGAAAACACATTGAAGCCGACCCAGATGATCGCAAGGGCTCCGATCATGCCCAGCAGTCGGGTGTCGAGTTCGGTTGCCATCAGAAAGCGCTGCACGGGATTCTGCGCGTATTGGCTGGGATGGATGTGCGTCGGAATGGCTTGCTGTTCTGCCATGTTTGATCTCCCCTGGGCTGCGCGGCCCGACGGCGCGGTCCTGTCACGACAGTGCCGCAGCGCGAGCGCCGCGGCACTGTCTCAATGCCAGACTATTATGTCTGCGCCTTAGTTACACGCAGCAACCGAACCGGCGGCAACGCCCTGGCACACCACGTCCTTGGAAACCCAGCCGGCGTCGATGACGACGTTGAGGTTGTCCTGGGTGACCGCGACAGGGGCGATGAAGAACGCGTTCATCTCGACGCCCTTGGGGCCGCCCGAGAAGGGTACCACGCCAGTGACTTCATTGAGTGCCGTGCCGCCAGCCAGCTCGAGCGCCACTTCTGCGGCCTTCTTGCCCAGTTCGCGTGCGTCCTTCCAGACCGAGACGGTCTGGGTGCCGAGCGCGATGCGGTTGAGGGCGGCATGGTCGCCGTCCTGGCCCGAAACCGGCACCGAGCCGGCGAGACCCTGCGCAGCCAAGGCTGCGATGGCGCCGCCGGCAGTGCCGTCGTTGGAGGCGACGACAGCGTCGACTTCATTGTTGTTGGCAGTCAGGAACTGCTCCATGTTCGCCTGGGCGACTTCCGGATTCCAGTTCTCGGTATAGGCTTCGCCAACGTTCTTGATGGCGCCGGAGTCGATGCCGGCCTGCAGCACTTCCATCTGGCCTTCGAACAGGAAGTCGGCATTGGGATCGGCCGAGTTACCCTTGATGAAGACGAAATTGCCCTCGGAAACGACGGCAGCAACACCGGCTGCCTGCAGGCGACCCACTTCCTTGTTGTCGAAGGTGAGATAGAAAGCGTCGGGGTTCTCGATCAGGCGGTCATAGCCGACCACCGGAATGCCTTCGGCAACAGCAGCGGCAACGGCCGGCCCGACAGCTTCACTGTCCTGCGCCAGCACGATGATGGCATCGGCACCCTGAGATATCAGGCTTTCGATGTCCGTCAGCTGCTTGGAAGCCGACGACTGGGCGTCTGCGGAGATATAGGTTGCACCGGCAGCTTCGAGCACGGCCTTGATAGCCGCCTCGTCGGTTTTCCAACGCTCTTCCTGGAAGTTGTTCCAGGAAACGCCGACGGTCACCGCGTCCTGCGCATGGGCAATGCCGGCTGAGCCGGTGATGACGGTCGTGCAAAGCAAGACCGCTAGAAACTTGTTCATGTCTGTCCTCCCGAGTGGGCCAGTCCTCCTGCCCACATTGTGCCGGTGGTGTAACCCCAGCGGGCCCGCTCCACCGGCGCCCTGAGCATTAATTTTACTGCTCGAAAAAAGAATTCGCATATGAGGCGCAAACGAGTCAACATTCTATTTTGCAACCTGAAGTAAAGACGATTGCGATAGGCGCTGCGGAATGCTGTGCTGCATTCGAGGTGAGGAGTAGACTGCTTGGCGCGCAACGTCAGCGATAGTGACAGCGTCCGGCGGCAAAACCGGGGCCTGGTGCTCGGCGCTCTGCGCATGCATGGCCCCATGTCACGTACCGCGCTCGCCGCCGGGACTGGTCTCAGCCACGCCAGCATCACTGCCATCACGCACGATCTGATTCAGCAGCAGGTCATCACCGAACTGGAACCGGCTGAGCCCGCCGATGCACGCGGCCGCGGGCGCCCGGCGACCCTGGTCGGTTTCAATCGCACCGTCGGCGCCGCCGCCCTTTTCGAGATCGACGTCAACCGCACGCGGTTGTCACTGGTCGACTATCGAGGAGTTCTAGTTGACCGCACCGAAACGCCCATCACCCCCACGACCTTTGCCGAGATCTCACCGACCGCCTTCCTCTCCGAGCGCCTGCAGCAGCTGCAGGTCCGAAATCCGTTGGAAGCTGCCGCTCTGCGTCGCGTGGCGATTTCCGTTCAGGGCATTCTCGATCGCGATGGGCTCACCCTCAAGTGGTCGCCCATAGCCCATCTCGCCAATCGACCATTGGTGGAAGAACTTGCCGCCGCCTTCGCCTTGCCCGTTACCTTGCATAAGCGCGGCCGCCTGCTTGCTGAAGGCGCCCGCTGGCTCGATCCTGCATTGCGTGACGCGAGCGTCGCCACGGTGTTCGTAGGGTCCACGGTCGCGATGGGCATGACCTTCCGCGGCCAGATCCTGGGGCGTGGCGACGAGGGCGCCACCGAATTCGGGCATATGAACCACCTTCCCAATGGCGCGCTCTGCCGCTGCGGCATGCGCGGCTGCATCGAGGCCTATGCTTCCGACTATGGGGTGTTGCGCACCGCTTACTCTGTTCCGGAAGGCGCGCCCCCTGCCCCGGCCGTTCCAACGCAGGAATATGAGGGCCTCATCGCCCGCGCCGAAGCGGGTGATCGCAACGCCACCCATGCGTTCAACCTGGCAGGCCGCGCCGTCGGCTTCGGGCTCAGCCGCATGATGGCGGTCTTTGATCCATCCCACATCCTGATCGTCGGGCCCGGCGCACGCGCCTTCGGTCTCATGCAGGCTGAGATCAAGGCGGCCCTCGCCAGCGCGCTGGTCTGCCGTGTCAACGGCCTGCCCGAGGTCGTCGCCTATCGCGATGAGCGCGAACCGGTCTTCAAGGGCCTGCTGATGAAAACGCTCAACGAGATTGATCAGACCGATTTCGCAACGCTGGCCTAGCATGGCAGC
>JADKLW010000402.1_pt1 | contig 18754 bp, 18 predicted proteins | sample 8641881 | NCBI WGS metagenome assembly JADKLW01 (sample SAMN16272185, study PRJNA661076) | feces metagenome | isolation source: fecal sample from diarrhoea affected cattle B | host: Bos taurus | place: South Africa: Lokaleng Village, Mahikeng | collected 2019-09 | reverse complement strand
CTCGGCGACGCTGAAGTCGACGATTCGCAACAACCAGATCGGCACGGCCGGCGAGGCCCGGTCCGGCTCGGCCACCGGGGACGGGATCTACGTCAACGGTCACGGCGACAGCACGATCACGACGTTGATCGAGAACAACGAGATCCGGGCCTGGGCGAACGCCTGGGGTATCGACATCGTGCAGAACGACGGCGACGGCGCGGTCAACGCGACGGTCCGCGGGAACACGCTGACCGAGCCGGACCCGACGCTCGGGGTGAACGGCATGCGGATCGTGATCGGCAGCGACGCGGCCGACGGCGGCACCTCGTGCCTGGACATCGGGCACCCGACCGACAACGCGCAGAAGAACCGCGTGATCGGGACGGGCGTGCTCGGTGCCCCGGACATCCGCTTCGCGATGCGGGGCGGCGCCGCCGGCGCGGTCTCGACGGCGCGGCTGGCCGGCTACACCGGCGGGGCGCACGACATGCCGGCGGTCAACGCGTACCTGCAGGCGCGCAACAACCGCGACGGGACGCCGACCGTCAGCTCGACGCAGTTCGACAACTTCTCGGTCTACGCCCAGGTGGCGAGCTGCCCGCAGCCGTAGCGACGCGGGGCGCGGCGGGCGGCCGTTGCCACCCCGGGCGTGGCCCGCGACGCCCGAGGTCGCAACGCGCGGTCGGTCCCGCGCCCGTCGTCACCCCACGGGCGTCTGCTCGGCGACCATCGCGTGCGGGTGCGCGGCGTCGCGGCCCTGGAACGAGAGGATTCGCGGGTTGAGGATCCGTCCCTCGCGGATCTCGATCGCGCGGCGCACCGTCTCGCTGCGGTCCCAGGCGTCGGGGCCCGCCATCACCGTCGGCAGGTACTCCAGCAGCGCCTCGCTGTTCTCCCACGTCGACGAGTTCCAGAGGTGCGTCGGGCTGTGGTCGACCGCGTAGGTGTGGACCCCGTCGCCGACGACGAACATCGGCTCGGCGAACGACGTCGGCCGGGACCACTCGAAGCCCATCCCCTCGTCGCAGGAGACGTCGATCACGACCGTCCCGGGGGTGAACAGCGGCAGCTCCTCGTTGTTGGCGAACATCAGCGGCTCGTCGGTGTCCTGGAGGATGCAGTTGACCACGATGTCGTACTCCGCGAGGCTCTCGGCGAGCGGACGGGCGTCGTCGTCCAGGAGGGCCAACGCGTGGCTCGGGCGTGCGGCATCGCGGGTGAAGTGCTGCATCCGCACCGACGCGAACGGCGACGCGACGGCCTGGACGTTGCGCTGCGTGAACACCGTGACGTCGCTGACGCCCAACGCCGACAGGCCGCGCACGGCGCCGCGCGCGGTCGCGCCGAAGCTGATCACGGCGGCCCGCAGTCGGCGTCCGTAGTCGCCGGTCATCCCGCGTAGTTGCAGCGCGTGGAGCACCGAGCAGTAGCCGGCCAGCTCGTTGTTCTTGTGGAAGACGTGGACGTTGAACGCGCCGTCCTTGGTCCAGTGGTTCATCGCCTCCCAGGCGATCAGCGTCAGCTTGCGGTCGACCGCGGCCTGGGTCAGGGCGGTGTCCTGCACGCAGTGCGGCCACCCCCACATCACCTGGCCGGGGCTGAGCGCCTCGATGTCGGCGACGAGCGGCTTCGGCAGCAGCAGGATGTCGCACTCGGCGAACAGCTCGTCGCGGCTCCTCATCCCGCCGACGAGCGGTGCCAGTTGCGCGTCGGCGTAGCCGAACCGCTCGCCGTAGCCACGCTCGAGGAAGACCCGCGGCCGGAGCGCCGGGTCGATCCGCTCGACGTGCGCGGGGTGGATCGCCAACCGGTGCTCGTCCTCCTTGCGGGAGGTTGCGACGACACCGATGGAAAGTTGTTGCACCGAACAAGACTACGGCCGGCGCCTAACCACCCCACCGGATCACGTAGAAAAAGGACCCCCCGGAGGCAACCGGGGGGTCCTGAGTGCTCCAATGGAGACCGTGATCGCCTACTAGGATAGTCGTCGTGGCCGACCACCGCAAGCCTTCGAGCGCCGTGCGCGCGGTCTGGGATCAGTTGGTCGCTTCGGGCGGCATCGTCACCGTCTCCGAGATCAGTCGTCGCTTGGGCGTGTCCCGCGCCTACGCCTCGAAGATCACCCGCCGCGACGACTTCCCGGACCCCGTCGACACGCTCGGCGACCGCCCGGTGTGGCTCTGGGCGGAGGTGGAAGGCTGGCGCGACGCCGAGCGCAAGCCGGGGCCGAAGCCGGGCCGAGGGCGACGCTAGCGTCCCGAGTCCGAGGTTCCGCGCCCCTTCCCGGCGCCGAAGCGCGTTAGGCCACCCACTGTTAGGGTGCCCTTCATGCGCTTGCCCGTACTGCTCGTCTCCGCCGTCGCGACGCTCGCCCTGGCCGCGTGTGGAGGCGACGACTCCGACTCGACGACCACCACGACGGCCGCGTCCGGCGCCCCCACCGGCTTCCCCGTGACGATCGATCACGCCTTCGGGACGGCGACGATCCCGAAGGCGCCCGAGCGGGTCGTGACCGTCGGGTTCAACGAGCAGGACTTCGCGCTGGCGCTCGGGGTCAAGCCGGTGGCCGTGCGGGAGTTCCTCGGGGCGTTCCCGTACAAGACCCGTCCGTGGGCGCCGGAGGCGCACACCGATCCCGAGCCGCTCCTGGTCGGCGGCGACGAGATCGCGCTGGAGCGGGTCGCCGAAGCGCGTCCGGACCTGATCCTCGGCATCTACTCGTTCATCGACGAGAACGTCTACGGCAAGCTCGCGAAGCTCGCCCCCACGGTCGCCCAGGGGGCCGACGCTCCGACCGGTGGCACGCCGTGGGATCGGCAGCTGCTGGAGACCGGCAAGGCGCTCGGTCGCGAGGAGCAGGCGCAGCAGGTCGTCGAGGACGTCAACGCGCAGTTCGCCGCCGCGAAGGAACGCAACCCGGAGTTCGCGGGCAAGACCCTGACCGTGGCGTTCGAGTCCGGCGGCACGATCTTCAACCTGGAGGACAGCGACCTGCGCCAGCAGTTCTTCACCGACCTCGGGTTCGAGACGCCGGAGCAGGCCGGCATCGAGAACATCAGCCAGGAGCGGCTCGACGTGCTCGATCAGGACGTGCTGGTGCTGATCACCAGCGACCCGGAGGGGATCGTCGACGACCCGCTGTTCACGAAGCTCGACGTGGCCCAGGAGGGGCGCGTGATCGTCGTCCGGGACTCGGACGCGTTCGCCGGGGCGCTCGGGTTCAACAGCCCGCTGAGCCGCCCGTACCTGTTGAAGCAGGCCGAGCCCCGCCTGGCGGCGGCGGTCGACGGCGACCCCGCGACGGAGGTCGCTGCGACCGAGTGAGGGGGCGGTCCCCGGCCGGGCGGGATACCTTCCAGGGGTGCATGACGCGCTGACCCGGATCGCCGCCGTCTTCGCCGATCCCGCCGCGCCCGGGGCCGCGGGGGAGCTGGACGCGGTGCGCGGGCGGTGGAAGGCGCTCGACGCCGCGGAGCGGGCCGCCCTCACGCCGCTGGCCAAGCTCGCCGCCGAGCGGGTGGCGGCCGCGGAGGCAGCGGCACGGCCCTCGCTCTTCGACATGGCGCCGGGTGAGCCCACCCCGCCGGCCGCGTCTCCTCAGACCGCCCCGGACGACGACTACCTCGCCTATCTGGACTCGCTCGCGGCCGACGATGCTCCGACGGAGCTTGGGGGCACCGACGACTTCGCGTCCTCGGGCGGCGAGACGTCCGGAGGGTGGCAGGCCACCGCGATCCGCGCGCGTCCCGCCCCGCCCACCGGTTCCGCCCCGGACCGCCAGCCGCTCAGCGACGTCAGCCCCGAGTCGCTGCTGCACCTGCTCGGCCTGGAGACCTTCCGTCCCGGCCAGCGCGAGGCGGTCCAGGCGGCGCTCGACGGGCGCGACTCGCTGGTCGTGATGCCGACCGGCGGCGGCAAGAGCCTCTGCTACCAGCTCCCCGCGCTGGCCGGCGACGATCTGACCGTGGTCGTCTCGCCGCTGATCGCCCTGATGCGCGACCAGTGCGCGCGGTTGACCGACCTCGGTCACCCCGCCGTGATGCTGGCGTCCGGCGGCGACGGCGAGGCCAACCGCCGGGCGCTGGACGAGATCCGCGACGGCACCGCCAAGGTCTGCTTCGCGGCGCCGGAGCGGTTCGCGTCGGGGGTCTTCCGGGCGGCGCTGCGAACCCGGGCGATCGCGCTGTTCGTGGTCGACGAGGCGCACTGCGTCAGCGAGTGGGGGCACGACTTCCGTCCCGACTACCTGCGGCTGTCGTCGGTGATCGGCGAGCTCGGGCATCCGCCGGTGATGGCCTGCACCGCGACCGCGACGCCGAAGGTCGCCGACGAGATCGTCGCCCGGCTGGCGCTGCGCGACGCCACCCGGGTCCGCTCGGGCTTCGACCGCCCCAACCTCTCGTTCGACGTGCTGCCGTTCGACGGTCAGGGCTCGGTCGCCCGCAAGCGCGCCACGCTCGTCGCCGGGGTTTCGGACCCGATCAACCGCCCCGCGGTCGTCTACTGCGGCACCCGCAAGAGCACGGAAGAGGTCACCGAGCTGCTGAGTGCGGCGGGGGTCACGGCGGTCGGCTACCACGCGGGGATGTCCGCCGACGTGCGCGCGAGTCGCCAGGACGCGTTCATGCGCGGCGAGGCCGACGTCGTCGTCGCGACCAACGCGTTCGGGATGGGCGTCGACAAGGCCGACGTGCGCTCGGTCTGGCACTGGGCGCTCCCGTCGTCGCTCGAGGCGTACTACCAGGAGGCCGGCCGCGCGGGCCGCGACGGCGCGCTCGGCCGGGCGGTGCTGCTGGCGTCGCGCTCGGACCTGGGACGGCTGGTGCGGTTCATCCAGGAGGCCGAGGTCACCGTCGAGCAGGTCGGCGCGCTGATCGGTCGGCTGCGCGCGCAGGCCGGTCCGGACGGCGAGGTCGACGCCGACGCCGGGCAGGACCGCGACCGGATCGCGCTGGCGGTCGCCGAACGGGCCGGCGCGATCGAGCTGGAGCCCGGTCCCGGCGGGCGGTTGCGGGTGAAGGTGCTGCCGGGCGACCCCGACCACGGCCGGATCCGCGAGCTGTGCCGCGAGGCGACAGACCGGCGCTGGCAGGCGTACCGCTCGATCGAGAAGTACGCGTCGGGCGACAACCAGGTCTGCCGTCGGCGGCAGATGCTCGACCACTTCGGCGATCCCGAGGACGGCGCGCCGCTCGGTCGCTGCTGCGACGTCCACGACCCGGTCGACTGGCTGCCGCCGATCGAGGTCAAGGCGGCGCGGTCGAAGGCGCCGGTCGAGGAGGAGGGCCGTCCGGTCAGCGACGACGAGCTGGCCCCGCTCAAGGCGTGGCGCCGTGAGCGCGCCGACGGCAAGCCCGCCTACACGGTGGCCACCGACGCGACCCTGCGGGCGGTGATCCGGCAGCAGCCGACGACCCCCGACGAGCTCCTGGCGATCAAGGGCATCGGCAACTCGTTTCTCGAGAAGCACGGCGACGCGCTGCTCGAGCTGCTGGGGTCGCTGCGGGCGTAGCGGCCCGTGGCGTCCTACGCTCCACCCGGCGGGAACAGCCGGCCGAGCGCCTCGCGCGCTGCGTCGGCGTAGCGCGGCTGGTCGGTCTCGAGGCCGAAAGCGAGGTCCTCCAGCGCGAGGCAGCGGGCGTAGAGCCCGGCGCGGGCACGCAGGCCGTCGTCGTCGCGCGGGCTCGCGGCGCGCACCGCCGCCTCGTACCCCGCGGGCCCGAGGTCACGGAGCACCAGCCCCAGGTCCTTCGCTGGATCCACGATCGCGGCGTCGGCCCAGTCGATGATCCCCACGACCGCGCCGTGCTCGCTGATCAGGACGTGCTCGGCCCCGAGGTCGTTGTGCGAGAGCACACGCTCGGCGGCGGGACCGGGAACGGCCTCCCGCAACCAACGATCGATCCCGGACCGGGCCGTGTCGGGGAGCGCGGATCCGAGCTGCGAGGCCCGCTCGCCGGCCTCGTCCCGCCAGTCGTCGAGCGGGGTGGTGTCGTCGTCGACGAGCCCCTCGACCTGCGTCCGCGGCGTCGCCCAAAGCGCGGCCAGGACCCGCCCGACCGTGCGCCCGACCGCGGCGGCGTGCCGGGCGCGCGCCTCGGCCGGCAGGTCGAGCAGCGGCGTGCCTGGCAGGATCGGGTAGACCATCCATCCTGATCCGGCGGCAAGCGGTTCGGGCACGGCGACCGGGCAGCGGTCCCGCACCACGGTCAGCAGCGCCGCTTCGCGCGCCACGGGGTCGCGACCGAGATCGTCGGCGGGCACGATCTGGTCGTCGTCCCCAGTGGCGGCCAGCCGCACGACCAGGTCGCCGACGCGGTAGGCGGCGTGGTCCTGGCCCCGGCCGAGCGGGATCGCCGACGCGCCGCGCAACCCGGGGCGAAACGCGGTCAGGGTGGCGAGCGCGGTGTCGAGCTTCATTCGGTCGGTCGGAAACGGCGAGCCGCCCGAGCGTACCCCGCACGCCGGCGTCGGCGCAAGGGCGTGCACCGGGCCCTCGGGGCATCGTCTACGGCGCCCGCCGACCGGCTCGCCACGATCCGACGCGGGATAGGATGGCTGCGTTCTCGGCGCGGAGGACGCTGGTTCCACCGCGCGGCGCCCGAACGGCGCACGGCGCAGATCAGGAGCGACTCAATCATGCCCGAACCATCCCGGACCCGTCCGCGCTCGATCGCCGCGCTGTTGAGCCTGGTCGTGGTGGGAATCGCCGGCGTTCCCGCGGTCGCCTTCGCGGCGCCGGCCGACGATCCGGACCCCGGCGGTCCGGTGCCCGCCTGCGGTGACGTCGAGGCCCCGCCGGACTGCCCGGAGCCCGAGCCGGAGCCCGAACCCGAACCCGAGCCGCAGCCCGAACCGCCCCTGCCCGTGCCGGAGTCGCTGCCGGCCCCGCCCGCGCTGGCGCCACCCGTGCCCGCGCCGCCCGCCCCCAGCGCGGCGGCGCACGTCGTGCCGCGGCTGTCGATCCCGGCGCGCGGAACGGCCGTGCGGGCGAATCGCACCACGGGCCGCCTGACGCTCGCGCGGGTGACCTGCTGGCAGGGCCCGTGCACGATCACCGCTCGGCGGCGGATCGGCGTGCGGATCGACGGCAAGCGCTACGTCGCGCGGGTGCTGGGTGCGCGCCGTACCCGCACGGGACAGACGAGCGTGTTGCGCCTGCAGCTCACCCGCGCCGCGCTTCGTGGCCTGGACCGCGCCGCGGCCCCGGCCCAGGTCGAGGTCGAGCTGACGGTCGAATCGCCGACCAGCACGGTCGACCAGACGGTCCTGCTGACGCTGCGGTAGGCGCGCCGCAGCGGACTCAGGCGAAGATCGACTCCCACGGCGCGTAGAACCGCTCGACGACGAGCAGGGCGATCAGCAGCAGCCAGGTGGTGATCACGACGCCGTGGTTGCGGTGCAGGGCGGCGACGAGCCGGCCGACGGGGGAATCGCGGCGCGCGAGCGCGCGCGTGTTGTCGAGCGTGACGTACCAGAAGCTCGGGATCGTGGCCGCCCAGACGGCCATGCAGAACGGGCAGAGCGCGCCGATTCGGTAGAGCGCGTGGAAGATCAGCCAGTGGACGAGGACGACGGCGAACGTCAGACCGATCTGCAGGAGCACCCGGTAGGCCGTGGTCAGGCGCGCGCCCGTGGCCACCAGCAGTCCTGTCGCCAGGAGTCCGCCGAAGCCGGCCAGGCCGATGAACGCGTTGGAGACGCCGAAGGTCGTCGCCTGCGCGCTGCGCATCACCGCCCCGCAGTCGACGGCCTCGCCGAGCGAGCAGGCGGGGACGTAGAACGGGTTCTCGAGCAGTCGCTGCTTCTCGATCGCCAGCGCGAAGGCGGCGACCAGCCCGACGATCCCGGCAACCAGCAGCAGCACGCCGAGCCAGCGCTCGCCGGTCGGCAGGCCGCCGGTCCGCCGGTCGGTCATGCCTCCGTCGTCGAGTCGAGCACGCCGCCCGGGTCCGGATCGTGCGGGTCGTCCGGACCCGGCCGGGGCTGCGGGGTCCGGGGCGGCGTCGGCGCCGGCAGCGGCTTGCCAGCGAGCGCGTCGTCGAGCAGGCCCGTCAGGTGCTCGCGACTCTGCGGGGTGACGGGCTGCTCGTTGATGAAGAACGACGGGGTGCCCGAGAGCTGGAGCGCCTCGGCGGCGTCGAGATCGCGTTGGACGCGCCGGCGGGTCTCGCGGCTGCGGACGTCCGTGTCGTAGCGCGCCATGTCCAGCCCGAGCTCGCGAGCGAACTCGCGGAAGAGCTTGGCCTGGGACCGTCGCTGGCCGCCCCACTGCTGCTGCGTCTGGAACATCTTGGAGTACATCGGCACCAGCTTGCCCTGCTGGGCCGCGGCCTCGACGGCCAGCGCGGCCGGCAGCGCGTTGCGGTGGCTCGGCAGCGGGAAGTAGCGGATGTTGAAGGTCACGCGCCCCTCGTACTGCTGACGGAGCTGCTCGACCAGCGGGTAGGCGGCGCCGCAGGCGGGGCACTCGAAGTCGAGGAACTCGGTGAAGGTGACCTTGCCGTCACCCGGGCGGCCGAGCGTTCGCGGGTCGGGAGCGACCACCGCGGCGGCGCCCTTGGCGGGATCCTCCGGCGCGGTCTCGGTCCTCGGCGTGGTCGTGCCCGGCCCGGGCGCCGGGGCGGACTCGGTGGTGGCCGGCGGAGCCGCCTGCGTCGTGGTGGTGGCGGCCGCGCGCGGCGGGCTCTTCTCGTCGTCCCCGCCGTCGGAGGTGAGCGCGAAGACCGCGACCACGAGTGCGAACACGGCGACGAGCGCCGCCGAGATCTTGACGTTGCGACTCATGCGGCTGCTCCGGTCGGGCGGGAATCGGCGGGCGACGGCGTCGCTGCTGGATGGGCGTTCGGCGACGGCATCATCGGAGGACCATCGTAGAACCCCGTCCCGTGCGGCTCCTAAAGGTGCGGTGGGCTACCCGCCAGGTAGCCCTCCGGCATCGGTTCGGGCAGCTCGGCCGCGCGGCTCACGTCCTGCCACCGTTCCCACGTCGCGATCCGTTCGCGGGTCGCGGCGATCATCGCGTCGAGCACGGCGCTGCCGAGGACCAGTCGCAGCGGCGGCTCGTCGCTGTCGACCAGTCGCAGCACCGCGGGCGCGGCTTGGCGTGGGTCGCTGTCCGTCGGGGCGGGGGCCTCCCCGTCGTCCCCGTCGTCCTCCACCCGCAGCGCGGCGTAGGCGTCGAGCGGGGCGGCGTAGTGCAGCCCGCGGCGGTAGAGGTCCGTCCAGTAGCCGCCGGGCTCGATGATCGTCACGTGCACGCCGAACGGCGCGAGCTCCAGGGCCAGCGCTTCGCTCATCCCCTCGAGGGCGAACTTCGACGCGCTGTAGAGGCCCGCCGTCGGTCCGGTCGCGACTCCGGCGACGCTCGAGATCTGGAGCAGGCGTCCGGAGCGTTGCTTCCGCAACTGCGGGGCGACGGCCTGGGTGACCCAGAGCGCGCCGAAGAAGTTCAGCTCCATCGCGGCGCGCGCCTGCGTCTCGCTGAACTCCTCCACGGCGCCGAGCCACATCGTGCCGGCGTTGTTGATCACGACGTCGAGCCGCCCGAAGTGGTTCACCGCCTGCGCGACGGCCGTGAAGACGGCGGCCCGATCGGTCACGTCGGCCGGCAGGGCGTGTACGCGGTCGCCGTGCTCACGAGCGAGTCGGTCGAGATCGTCGGAGGCCCGGGCGATCGCGAGGACCCGGTCGCCGGCGGCGAGGGCCGCCTCGGCGAAGGCACGTCCGAGTCCGCGGCTGGCGCCGGTGATCAGCCAAACGCGATCGGGGGAGGTATCGGCAGTGGTCATCGGGGCTCCTCGCTCGATTGTCGAGACGGTGCGTCTCGGCAAGCAACGGTGACACGGCGCTCTCGGATTGTCAAGACGCAACGTCTCGTATTGCCGGTTGCTAGGGTGGCCGACGTGGCCAAGCGGATCCCGAGCGCCCCGGAGCCGGCTCGCGAGCGGAGCGGGCCGCGTCGCAACGAGGCGTCGCGTCGGGCGATCCTGACCGCGGCCTTCGCGCTGGTCGGCGAGGTCGGCTACGCCCGGCTGACGATCGAGGGGATCGCCGCCCGGGCGGGGGTCGGCAAGCAGACGATCTACCGCTGGTGGCCCTCGAAGGGCGCGGTCTTGTTCGACGCCTTCCTCGCGCTCGCCGAGGATGGGGACGGCGATCCCGCGTTGCCCGACACGGGGAGCCTGGAGGCGGACCTGAGACTCGTCCTGCGGGCGACCGTCGCGGAGCTCGTCGACCCGCGCTACGACCGGCCGATGCGGGCGCTGAGCGCGGCGATGCTCAACGACTCCGGCCTGGCGGCCGAGTACGAGCAGCGACTCGAAGCACCGATGCGCGAGCTCAAGCGGGCCCGGTTGGCCAGCGCCCGCGACGCGGGCGAGCTGCCGGCCGACGTCGATCTCGACCTGGCGATCGATCTGCTGTGGAGCCCGCTGCAGAGTCGCTGGCTGGCGGGCGGCGAGCTCACGCCGGCGTTCGCCGACGCGGTCGTCGAGACGGTGCTGGCGGGTCTGCGCGGAAGCTGAGGCCCCGCAGGCCGAGAGAGCGAGAGCCGGCGCTGGCGCGCGTCGGCCAAGCTGTACGCCGACGACCCGGGCACGACGGAATCCCGCGAAACGGCAGAACGCGGGCCAGAGAGGGGAAGCGTCCTCGGGCGGGGGTGGGGCACGCTGGACGAACGTCGTAGGGCGGTCGATCGGCTCGGGGTCATCGGCCGCCGGGTGTGGTTGCCGCGACCCGCCGAGTACGGGTCTCGGGGCGCCCGGTTGCGGCTGCGACGTCGAATTTGGGGGTGGCCCCCTCATGACGTCGCGGCTCCGGACGACGAGGGTGGGCGGTGCCCAACTCCCGAGGAGAACCCGAGATGCCGTCTTCCCCCCACGATCCGAGCGTGGCGCCACGCCGTCGCCGGATCAGCTCCGCCCACGTGATGGCGGGCGCCGCCCTGTTCATCGCGCTCGGCGGCACCAGCTACGCCGCCGTCAGCCTGCCGAAGAACAGCGTCGGATCGGCGCAGCTTCGCAAGAACGCCGTCGCCTCGAGCGACATCCGCAAGAACGCCGTGACGTCGGCCAAGGTCCGCAACGGCACGCTCGGCGTCGCCGACCTCAGCAAGGGCGCCGTGGCCTCGTTGCGCACCCCGGGTCCGGCCGGGCCCGCGGGTCCCGCCGGCGCGGTGGGCGCGGTGGGCGCCCCGGGTCCGACCGGCGCCCAGGGCCCTGGGGGACCCCAGGGCCCTGCTGGTCCCGCCGGGATCGTCGCGCCGTCGAGCTCGACGGTCGCCGGCTCGATCAACATGGTGGCCGGTGCGACGCAGACGGTGTCGACCCTCGCCGTTCCGGCCAGGAGTTACGTGGTGCACGCCAAGTTCAACCTGTTCAGCGTCGGTGCCGACCAGATCGATTGCGAGCTGCGCGCCAACGGCGTGGTGGTCGACCTGATCCGCTGGAACCCGGCGGCCAACACCCGCATGCCGGTCTCGCTCCAGGCCGTGGCCCCGGCCGACACGGCCCTGCTCGACGTTCGCTGCCACAACGGCGACGCCACGGGCAGCGCGTTCCAGCGCAGCCTGATCGCGATCCCGGTCGGCTGATCGACGGTCCGGGGCGTCCGCCGCTTCAGGGCGGGCGCCCGGGCCGCGCCGGTCGGCCGCGCGACCCTCCACGACGTCGCGGTCCTTGACTCTCCCCCCGGGGGAGCCCCGAGACTGTCCGTGTGATCCCGATTGGACCGTTCGCCCGTCTGACCCGCCTGAGCGTCAAGCAGCTGCGCAGCTACGACGCGCTCGGCCTGCTCGCGCCGGCCCGGGTCGACGACGGCAGCGGCTACCGCTACTACCACCCGGCGCAGGCGCGAACGGCGATCACGATCGGACTGCTGCGGTCGCTCGATGTCCCGCTCGAGACGATCCGCGAGCTGCTTGTCGCCGACGACGAGGCTGCGGACCGGCTCCTGGCGACGCACCGGACGCGCCTGGCGGCCGAGCTCGCCCGCACCGAACGGACGATCCGCGCGCTCAGGCATCTACGCAGCGACCTGGAGCTGATGCCGCATCGCGTCCGCGAGGGCGTCGACCCACCCCGGCGTCTGCTGGCGATCCGCGGGACGAGCAGTGCGGAGCGGCTGGCCGACGACGCCGCGGCCGAGATCTCCCGCCTGCTGGCGACGCTGCCTCCTTCGACGTCCGCGGAGACGCCTGTGATCGGGCTCTACCCGCTGGACCTCGACGACGATGTGACGTTCAGCGTCGGGGTCGAGGTTTCGGCGGTGACCGACGCGTGGGTCGCCGAGGTCGACCCGTCGTCCGATGGCATCCGTCCCGTCGACAACGCTCTCGTCGACGTCGAGATCCCCGGTGGCCCGGTGGCCCGCGCCGTCCACGTCGGCCCGCACGACGAGCTGCCGCTGGCGTGGTTCCCCCTGCTCGCCTGGGCCCGCGAGCGCGGTCACGAGGTGGTCGGACCCGTTCGTGAACGCTACGTCGACGACCCGGCCACCACCGAACCCCACCTGTTGCGCACCGAGATCAGCATCCGCTTCGAAACTTCCGGAGACCCCGCATGAGCAGCATCGCCTCGATCTACCCCGTCCTGATGACCGATGACGTCCCGCGACTGCATGCCTTCTACGCGCGGCTGCTCGGCCTGACGGAGACCTTCGTGTCGGACTGGTACGTCAGCCTGGCCGCGGACGGCGACGCCGACTCGGCCGCGCAGCTGGCGATCGTCTACCGCGACCACGAGAGCGTGCCGGCGGCGTACCGCGTTCCCGGCGGGGGGATGCTCGTGACCGTCGAGGTCGCCGACGTCGATGCGATCCACGCCCGGGCGGCGGACGACGGCCTGGCCTTCCACGTCCCGTTGCGCGACGAAGCGTGGGGCCAGCGGCACTTCGTCACCAACGATCCCGACGGCGTCCTGGTCGACGTGGTCACCGTGATTGCGCCGAGCGCGGACTTCGCGGCGCAGTACGCGGGTTGAGGCCTGGCGGGTCCTCCGCCGCACGGTTCCGCCGGTCGGGGAGCCGTGCAGCCCGCGGCCCGGGTACCTGGCCGGCAGCGTGCCCGCCCCCCCCGGGCGCCGAAGCCGCCGAGGACCGGGCCGTTGCTGTTGCCGCCCTTGCCACCGACGGCGACCACATCGACCGGGGCGATCCCGGGCGGGACGTCGAATGGTTGGGCCTCGCCGGTGGGCGTGAAGACCTTCGTCACCGTCACGGCGTCGGCCGCGAGGCGGACGCTTTGGGACGTCACTGAAGCCAGGCCGAAGAAACGGCTTGGTGCCCGCCGGCGCTCCGAGGTTGAGAGTCTTCCCGGCATGACCGCCGCGCTGTCCGTCCGCGCCGTCTCCAAGCGCTACGGCTCGACCACCGCGCTCGACGCCGTCGATCTTCAGGTCGGTGCGGGCGAGCTGGTCGGGCTGCTCGGCCCCAACGGCGCCGGCAAGTCGACGCTGGTCAAGATCGCCTGCGGGCTGGTGCGGCCGACGTCGGGCGAGGTCGAGGTGGCCGGGGCGCCGGCCGGCAGCCGGGTGGCGCGGGCGTCGCTCGGCTACCTGGCCGAGCTGTTCCGCTTCCCGGGGTGGGCGCGGGCCGACGAGGTGCTGGCGCTGCACCAGCGGCTGGCTCGCTCGGACGGCGGAGCGGCGGAGCGCGAGACGTTGCTGGCGCGCGTCGGACTCGACGGCGAGGGCGGCCGGCGGATGGAGACGATGAGCAAGGGCATGCAGCAGCGACTCGGGATCGCCCAGGCGCTGATCGGCGATCCCCGGCTGGTGCTGCTCGACGAACCGACCAGCGCGCTCGACCCTGGCGGCCGCCGGACGGTCCGCGACCTGCTCGTCGGATTGCGGGAGCAGGGCGTCGGCGTCCTGCTCAACTCGCACCTGCTGAGCGAGGTCGAGCTGGTCTGCGACCGGGTGGTGATCGTCGACGGCGGACGGGTGGTGACCGAGGGGCCGCCGGAGCGGCTGACCTCGCCGGGCGGGGTCGAGGTGGAGACCGGCGACGGGGTCCGCCGCCTGCCCAACGCGCGGCGCGAGGACGTGCCGCGGATCGTCCGGGAGCTGGTCGACGGCGGCAGCGAGATCTACGGGGTCCGGGTGATCAGCGGCACGCTCGAGGACGCCTACCTGGCCGCGGTGACGGGGCGCGACCGATGAGCGACGCGATCACGATCGCCGGCCACGCGCTGCGCGAGGCGGTCCGCCGCCGGGTGCTGCTCGTCGTCGCCCTGGTGACCACGGTCTTCCTGGCGCTCTACGCGCTAGCCGCGTTCGAGGTCTTCGACTCGCTGGAGTCGTCGAGCTTCGGCGACGTGCCGCTCGACGAGCGGGCGTTGGCGGGCGGCACGCTGCTCGGCCTGGCGATGTTCGTCGCGCTCTTCCTGGGGGTCGTGCTGGCGATCTTCCTGACCCTCGGAGCGGTCCGCGGCGACGCCGACCGGGGGCTGCTGCAGCCGCTGGTCGTGCGTCCGGTGGGCCGCACGACCCTGCTGGTCGGCCGTCTGCTCGCCGCCTCCGCCGTCTGCGCGCCGTACGTGGTGATCGTCTTCCTGACCGCGGCGTTGATCACCAACCTGGCGGGCGGCTTCACGCCGTCGTCGCTCGTCGTGCCGGCTGCCGGCCTGGCGCTGGGGGTGGTGACGATCGTGGCGGTCTCGCTGCTCGGATCCGCGGTGCTGGGGACGACCGCCAACGGGATCGCGATCTTCATGGTCTTCGCCACGGGGCTGGCCGCCGGCCTGCTCGGCCAGATCGGCGAGGGCCTCGACGTCGAGGGACTGATGACCGCGAGCACGATCATCTCGTGGGCGGTGCCGTTCGAGGCGCTCTACCAGAACGGCCTCCACGCGCTGACCGCGGACGTCGGCGGCACGGCGGGGGTGATCGTCCAGCTCGGCCCGTTCGGCGGGGCGGCCGACATGAGCGCGGGAATCTGGCCGTGGGCGGTCGCGTGGACCGCGGCCGTGACGACCCTGGCCGCGTGGCTGTTCCGGCGGCGGGACCTTTGAGTCGCCGTGCCGACGCGGCCATGCGGGGAAGGGGTCAGCTCAGAGCAGGGTGATCGTGCAGCGGGGCCCGGGTGGAGCGGCGAGGCGGCGGAGTCCGCGGCGCGACGTCCGTCGCTATCCTGGCGACAGGTGTCCCCATCTTTGCGACGGATGTCGCTAACATGGGTTCCAAGATGACCGACGCCACCGCTGCTCCCGCCTTTCCGAAGGATCACGTCGCCGCTCCGGAGGCCCTCCGGTTCCCGGATCCACTGGTCCCCGTGGCCGATCCGCCCCGGACCCGCAGCGCCGCCGAGGAGGCCCGCGCGCTCGTCCAGGTCGGCACGATGGCGTCGCTCTCGACGCTCAGCGACGACGGTCACCCGTGGGGCTCGGTCGTCACCTACGGCGAGATGCCCGACGGCGCGCCGGTGATCCTGGTCTCGACGCTCGCGGAGCACGGCCGCAACCTGGTCCGCGACGCGCGCGCCAGCATCGTCGTCCAGCAGGTCGAGCAGTTCGGGGACCCGCTCGACAACGGCCGCGTGACGCTGGCCGGCACGATGCGCGCCCCGCTCGACGACGCCGAGCGGGCGATCGCTCAGGCCGCGGTCGAGGCCGTCTCGCCGGCCGCCGCGATGTACGGCGGCTTCGGCGACTTCTCGCTCTGGATCCTCGACATCGACCGGGTGCGCTGGGTCGGCGGCTTCGGCCGGATGGACTCGGTCACCGCCGACGACTACGCGTCCGCCGAGCTCGACCCGGTCGCGCCGTCCGCGGGCTACGCGATCCGGCACCTCAACGACGACCACGCGGACGCGCTGCTCGACATCGCCCGGGGGATCACCGGCTACACCGACGCGACCGAGGCCACCTGCACCCGTGCGGACCGCTACGGGATCGACCTGACCGTGAAGACGCCGCGCGGTACCGCCTACACGCGCGCCGGCTTCGCCGAGCCCTGCACCGAGCCGGGCGGGCTGCGCGCGGCGACGGTCGAGCTGACCAAGCGCGCCCGCGCGTAGGCGTCGTCGTGCCCGGTCGCCGCCCCTCGTCCTGGCGGCCGCGCGCGAGCCGAAAACCCCCTTCGCAACTGGAGTTCGGGCCACCGAACGCCGCTGTGGACCCGCCCAGCGGCGTAGGATCGTCCTGATGCCGAGGATCGAAGCCGACAGCGTGGCGGAGCACCGTGCCAACCAGCACGACGCCCTGCTGGACGCCGCCGAGCAGCTTCTCCTGGAAGAGGGCTACGAGGCCGTGAACTTCCGGGTGCTCGGCGAGCGGACGGGAATCGCCCGCAACTCGGTCTACCGCTACTTCACGTCGACCGACGACGTGGTCGCGGCGCTCTGCGAGCGCGACATGCCGCGGTGGCTGCTGGAGATCGAATCGGCGATGGCCGCCGCTCCGGACCCCGCCGGCCGGATCGAGGCCTACGTCCGGACGCAGCTCGAGCTCGTGGCCGGCGGTCATCATCGCCTGGCCGAGGTGCTGCAGGCCGCGCCGCTCGGTCCCGGGGCACGCGCCCGGATCGGCGCGCTCGCCTACGCGCCGGCGACGGTGCTCGAGGAGGAGCTGCGCACCGCCGGTCATCCGCAGCCCGACGTCACGGCCCAGCTCGCCCAGGGCCTGGTCGGCGCGGCCGTCCGGCTGCTGCACAACGGTCGCGCGATGGACGAGGTCGTCGCCGAGACGACCGAGGTCGTGCAGCGGCTGCTCACGACGGCAGGCTGAGCCCGCGGGCCCGCGCCCGCAGCGAGCCGTGGACGGCCGAGCGCACGACCCCGCGAGCGGGCGATGGTCGTCCGTCGGGGAGTAGTGTCCGGCCGGTCGCATCCCCAAGCACCCGCGGCCGAATCGGCTGAGTCCGAGCGCGACCGTCGCGCCCCGGATGGGTGCGCCACCACCCATCTCCGAGATCACCCCGAGGGACACCATGGCTGAGACCCTGTACGGCAGCGAGACCCAGAAGGCCGTCGACAACTTCCCGATCTCCGGCGAGCGCGTGCCGGTCCAGGTCGTGCGCTGGCAGGCCCGGATCAAGGGCGCCGCCGCGCTGGTCAACGCCGAGCTCGGCAAGCTCGACCAGGGGATCGCCGACAAGATCTCCTCCGCCGCTCAGGCGATCGTCGCGGGCGAGCACGACGACCAGTTCCCGATCGACGTCTTCCAGACCGGTTCGGGCACCTCGACGAACATGAACGTCAACGAGGTGATCTCGGCGCTGACCGGCGGCGAGGCGCACCGCAACGACCACGTCAACATGGGCCAGTCGTCCAACGACACCTTCCCGTCGGCGGTCCACCTGGCCGCGCTGGACGAGGCGACCAACCGGCTGATCCCGGCCCTGCAGCAGCTCGAGAAGTCGCTGCAGGCCAAGGCCGACGCGTTCGCCGACGTCGTCAAGGCCGGCCGCACCCACCTGATGGACGCGGTCCCGGTCACGCTCGGCCAGGAGTTCTCGGGCTACGCCGCCCAGGTCCGCCAGGGCGTCAAGCGGGTGCAGAATGCGCTGCCGCACGTCGGTCAGATCCCGCTCGGCGGCACCGCCACCGGCACCGGCCTGAACACCCCGGCCGAGTTCGCGCCGAAGGTCCGTCAGCGGCTGATCGCCGACTCCGGCCTCGACCTGATCGCGGCGCCCGCCGACCCGTTCGAGGCCCAGGGCAACCGCGACGCGCTGGTCGAGCTGTCCGGCGCGCTCAAAAACGTCGCGGTCTCGCTGACCAAGATCGCCCAGGACATCGCGCTGATGGGCTCCGGCCCGCGCGTCGGCATCGGCGAGCTGTTCCTGCCCGAGCTGCAGAAGGGCTCGTCGATCATGCCGGGCAAGGTCAACCCGGTCCTGCCCGAGGTCGTCCTGCAGGTCTCCGCGCAGGTGATCGGCAACGACACCGCGATCACGATCGGCGGCATGCAGGGCCAGTTCGAGCTCAACGTCCGCGTGCCGCTTATCGCCCGCAACCTGCTGCAGTCGATCCATCTGCTGACCACCACCTCGACCGCCTTCGCCGAGAAGTGCGTCGATGGGATCGAGCCGAACACGAAGGGCACCGACGCGTCGGCCGCCGGCACGCTGGCGACGGCGACCGCGCTCAACGAGGCGATCGGCTACGACCTGGCGACGAAGATCGTCAAGCAGGCGACCGACTCCGGCGAGCCGCTGCGCGACGTCGCGCTGGCCAACGGGGTCGACGCCGACCTGTACGACCAGACGATCAACCTGCGCGAGATCGCCCGCGGCAACCAGTAGGGCCAGTAGGGCCGGCTGGTCTGGCGTGCGGTTGTCCTCCTCCACCGAGGCAAACCGCACACCAGTGCGGTCATGTGCCGGTCAGCGGGCCGCCCGGACCGGCTAGCGTCCGGGGCGTGTCCTCCCCGCCTCCCTCGTCCAACGCCGCTCCGCGGATCCGCCGGGTCACCCTGACCACCGCGCGGATGGCGGACGAGCAGGCGTGGTGGACGGGGCGGTTGGGCCTCGACACCGCGCCCGGCGCGCCCGCCGGCGGCTTCGCCGTGCAGGTCGGCGACGGGGTGCTCGCGTTCCAGCCGGTCGGGGCGGAGAGCCACGGCCGCGGGGCCGCGCCGGCGCACCACGTCGCGCTCGAGGTCGCCGAGGACCGGCTGGTCGAGGCGTCGGAGTGGTTGGGGCGCGCCGCGCCACTGATCCCGCTGAGCGACGGCGAGACGATCGTCGACTTCTCCAACTGGGTCGCCCACAGCGTCTACGCGCAGTCGCCGGGCGGGCACGTGATCGAGCTGATCGCCCGCCACCGGCGCGCC
>JADKLW010000321.1_pt2 | contig 18761 bp, 17 predicted proteins | sample 8641881 | NCBI WGS metagenome assembly JADKLW01 (sample SAMN16272185, study PRJNA661076) | feces metagenome | isolation source: fecal sample from diarrhoea affected cattle B | host: Bos taurus | place: South Africa: Lokaleng Village, Mahikeng | collected 2019-09 | reverse complement strand
TTGTGATTCAGAAGCTCGGCTATGCCACGGGCCGCCGGTTGATGCTGACCGCTGCGCGCTTTGACGGAACAGAGGCGCACAATTTGGGCTTTGCAGATTTTATCGCCGATGATGTGGCTGGGCTGGAAAAGATCGAGATGCAGCTTCGCAAGCAGGTGCTAGGCGCAGCGCCCGGCGCGGTTGCGGCAACCAAAGAGTTGCTCATTCAGATTGCTGGGAAACCGCGTGATGAAGTCATCCGTCTGGCTGCCGAAAATTTTGCCGACCGCATGGTCAGCGACGAAGCCAGAGAGGGCGTCGCCTCCTTCTTTGAAAAGCGCAAACCCAGTTGGTTTGTGAAACCGGAATAAGGAACAAGAGATGACACGAATATCCACACTCCTTATTGCCAATCGCGGTGAAATTGCCTGCCGCGTGATGCGCACGGCCAAGTCGCAGGGCATCAAGACAGTTGCCGTCTATTCCGATGCCGACGCCCATGCCCCGCATGTTCAGATGGCGGATGATGCCGTGCATATCGGCGCTGCGCCGGTCAATGAATCTTACCTGTTGATCGACAGGATTATTCAGGCCGCCAAAGACAGCGGCGCGGATGCGATCCATCCCGGCTATGGCTTCCTCTCCGAAAATGCGGCTTTCTCACAAGCCTGCTCGGATGCCGGTATCATCTTTGTCGGCCCGCCGGAAAAGGCGATTGATGTGATGGGCGACAAAGCCCGCTCCAAACGCGCCATGATCGCGGCTGGTGTGCCGTGTGTTCCCGGTTATCAGGATGATGACCAGTCCGATGCCACCTTGACGTCAGAGGCGGAGAAAATCGGTGTGCCGCTGATGGTCAAGGCGGCGGCGGGCGGCGGCGGGCGCGGTATGCGTCTGGTCCACGATCAAAAGGATGTGCCGAACGCCATCAAACTTGCGCGGTCAGAGGCCGAGAACGCTTTTGGCAATGGCGAGCTGATCCTTGAAAAAGCGATCATCAAACCGCGCCATGTCGAGATTCAGGTTTTTGCAGATAGCCACGGCCATACCATCCATCTGGGCGAGCGGGATTGCTCGGTCCAGCGCCGTCATCAAAAGGTGATAGAGGAAGCGCCCTGCCCCGTCATGACACCTGAGCTTCGCGCCGAAATGGGTGTAGCGGCAGTGGAAGCAGCCCGCGCGGTAGATTATCGCGGCGCGGGGACGGTGGAGTTTCTGCTCGACCAGTCCGGCAGCTTTTACTTCCTTGAAATGAATACCCGACTTCAGGTCGAGCATCCGGTGACCGAGGAAATTACCGGGCTTGATCTTGTCGCCCTGCAACTCAAAGTCGCGCAAGGTGAACCGCTGGGCATCGCGCAAAGTGACGTCACGCTGACCGGTCATGCCATGGAGGTCCGGCTCTATGCCGAGGATCCCGCTGATGATTTCCTGCCCAGCACCGGCCATATCGACCTGTGGCATCCGGCGCAAAATGCTCGCATTGACAGCGGCATTGCTACCGGCGGCGAAGTGTCGCCTTTTTACGACAGCATGGTTGCGAAGATCATAACCCACGGCGCAACCCGGGAGGATGCGCGGCGGCAAATGGTCAAGGCGCTGTCCGAAACCGCGCTTTTCGGTCCCAAGACCAACCGTGACTTTCTGATTGATGCGCTGGAAAGGCCGGATTTTGTCGAGGGCAAGGCAACCACCGCTTTCATCGCCGAAAATTATGGAGAGGATGGAGTCGATCTGGGCGCGTATGAATTTGACGCCTTTGCCATTGCTGCGGCTATGCAGCACAAGCTGCGCCAACAGACGGCGCATAAATTGGCGCTGAACGTTAATCCGGAACTGCTGGACTGGTCGAGCACTGCGAACCTGCAAACCGTGGCGCAATATGCCCAGCTTGGCGAAGCGAGCGATACCGATGGCACTATCCATGTCCATGTCATCAGTCCGGGCCATTACCGGGTCGAGGGTGCGGGACAGGAAGCGGAGGTCGAGCTGCTCTCCATCACCGAAGACACCGCGAAACTGCGCGTCAATGGCCGGACGGTTACGGCGATATATCATGCCCATGGCCGCAACCTGCACCTCGCTCTGGAGAAGCGGTCGCTGTCCGTCACCGATATGACCGGCCTCAGCGCCATGGAAGATATGGCAGGCGGCGGAACCGTCGTCGCGCCGATGCACGGCCTGTTACTTGAGATACTGGTCGAGCAGGGCGCGACCGTGGCAAAGGGCGACAAGCTGGCCGTGCTTGAAGCGATGAAGATGCAGCATGAAATTCTGGCAGAAATTGATGGCACTGTCGAAACGGTTGCGGCAATAGCAGGGAAACAAATAGCAGCCGATGATCTGATCATGGAGATTGTCGCAGAAGAAGAGGATGAATCAACCGTATGACGGGGCAAATATGATAGAGCAGGCACAGGATTTTCTCGACGAAAGCGAAGCCATATATGCGCTGGTCAAGGATCTTTCCGACGAGCAAATGGAACAGGAAACCGGGTTCAAGGACTGGTCAATCAACGCGGTTCTGCGCCATCTTCATATCTGGAACATGGCCGCTTACTGGTCATTGACCGAGCCTGCAAAGTTCCACGAATTTTTCAAGCAAGCCATGGCCGGAATGAAGGACCACGCCAAACAGGGCCGCACGTCCATGCGCTATTTCGAAGCGGATTATCTCGACAATCTGTCCGGCGCGGCGCTCGTCAAAACATGGCGCGATTTCTACCAGATGATGGCCCCTGAATTTGAAGCCGCTGATCCTGCAATGCGGGTTGAATGGGCTGGCCCGTCGATGAGCGCGCGCTCATCCATCACCGCGCGATTGATGGAAAACTGGGCCCACGCCCAGGCTATTTACGATGTGCTGGGTCTGAAGCGCGAAAATCACGACCGTATCCGCAATATCGTGATGATCGGCCTCAATACCTATGGCTGGACGTTCAAGGTCAACCGCGAAGAAGCACCCCAACCAGTGCCCTATCTAAAGCTCACCGCTCCGTCGGGTGACATCTGGGAATATGGCGATCCCGATACGGGCGAGAAGATCGAAGGACTGGCCGAGCAATTCTGCCAGGTCGTGACCCAGACCCGCAATATCGCCGATACCGACCTGAAAGTCACAGGCCCGATCGCAACCCGCTGGATGGAAATTGCCCAATGTTTTGCCGGCAGCGCGGAAAAACCGCCCGCTCCCGGCCAGCGCGCAATGAAGACGAGCTAATATTCTGACGCATATATCCATGGTGATAACGACTATTGTAGAATAGCGATTTGCGGCTATGCTCACACAAAAGGGACAATGAAGCCCAAAGTGAGGAGAGATGCGGATGAGCTGGCACATGGCTGATATATGGGAGAATATTGCCGGAGCAATTCCCGACAAACCAGCACTGGTTTATGAAGACAAACGCTATAGCTGGTCCGAATATGAAGAGCGCGCTGCCCGGCTGGCGCAGGTTTTTTCCGAGCATGGCCTGAACCCCGGCGCAAAACTGGCCATCTATGCCTATAATTGCTCCGAATATATGGAAACGCAATTCGCCGCTTTCAAAGCCCGGATTTGCCCGGTGAACGTCAATTACCGCTATCTGGAGGCGGAACTTACGCATGTTATCAACAATAGCGACAGCGAAGCGCTCGTCTATCACGCCCAGTTCGCGCCGCGTGTAGCCGCGATCCGCGACCAGCTTAGCCAGGTAAAGCTATTCCTGGAAATTGACGATGGTTCGGGCGAGCATATGGATGGCGCTGTTGACTATGAAACAGCCCTGAATGCTGCGGCCCCCATGCCGGTCATTCCCCGATCCGATGAAGATCTTTACATGCTATACACCGGCGGCACGACCGGCATGCCAAAGGGCGTGATGTACGATCACAAGACCTTTGCGCGTGCCCTGTTCACCAAGGGCTTTGAGATGCGGGAAATGACCTTGCCAGAGGGTGCGGCGGGTTTCGGGCCTCTGGTCCGCGCACTACATGCAGCAGGAGCCACGGGCCGGGCGATCCCCGCCTGCCCGATCATGCACGGCACCGGCATGTGGATCGGCGCGATGATCCCCCATGCGATTGGCGACTGCGTTGTCCTGTTCAACAACAAGCATTTTGACGCGCATGAGCTTTTGAGACTGGCCGATGCCGAGAAAGCCACGGACATTACCATCGTCGGTGACGTGTTTGCCAAGCCGATGCTGGCGGCCTTAAACGAAGCGAAAGCGGCGGGCACGCCTTATGATCTGTCATCCGTAAAGATGATGGGTTCATCCGGCGTGATGTGGTCTGCCGAGGTCAAAAAAGGACTGCTCGAACATATCGAAATGGCGATAGTTGACAGTATGGGCTCGACAGAAGGCAGCATGGGCGCTTCGGTCACGACCCGCGAAACCACCGGCAGTGATCGCACAGCAAGCTTTGAAATGGCCGAAACCACCAAGATATTGACCGAAGATGGCAACGAAGTGAAACCCGGCTCCGGTGAAATAGGCCTGATCTGCAATGGCGGTATGGTGCCGCTGGGTTATTATAAAGACGCCGAAAAAAGCGCCGCGACATTCCGGACATTTAACGGCGTCCGATATTCCATCCCCGGTGATTATGCCGTGGTGGAAGCGGACGGATCAGTCACCCTGCTGGGCCGCGGATCGGTGTGTATCAATAGCGGCGGGGAGAAGATTTTTCCCGAAGAAGTTGAGGAAGCATTGAAAACCCATGACAGTGTTTATGACTGTCTGGTGGTTGGTGTGCCGGATGACCGGTTTGGTGAAAAAATCACTGCTGTTTTATCCCTATCCGCTGGTTGTTGTCTGGATGAAGACGCGCTGCATAGCCATATTCGCGGTAGGCTCGCCGATTATAAGGCTCCGCGATCGTTTCTGGTGATTGAAGATGTTCCCCGCGCCGCTAATGGCAAGCCAGGTTATAAGGCCGCGAAGGAGATCGCTTTGAAAATGCTGGATTTAGTTCCGGCTTAAGGTTGGAGGCGCAGCATTTATTGTCATTTCGCCTGCGCGGGAATGACAATATACTTGCTAAATCCTATGGTTTTTGCCTCGCGGCAATGGTCCAAATAGGATAAAAACCCTATATATGTTCACCAGTCAGGCGTTGGCAAATCAGGTCAAGCTGGTCGAGATTGCTATAATTTATAGTCATCGCTCCGCCGCCAGTCTGCCCCTTGGACTGGATAGCGACTTTCAGCCCCAGCAAGTCGCCCAAATGGCTTTCCACCGCGCGAATGTCGGAATCGCCAGCGCTGTTTCCGGTCGATAGCTTCTTGCCTTTACGCTGCGACCCGCCAAGGGCTTTCCGCACCAGTTTCTCGGTATCGCGAACAGAAAGGCCGTTTTTCACAATCTGCTCTGCCAAGGCTTCCGGATCAGGCGCATTTATCAGCGCGCGGGCATGGCCCATGGTCAGCTTTTCTTCGCCTACAAGTGCACGAACGGATTCCGGAAGATCGAGCAGCCGCATCAAATTGGCGATATGGCTGCGGGATTTACCCACCAGTTCCGCAAGCTTCGCCTGACTATGGCCGAAATCATCCTTCAGCTTCACATAGGCTTCGGCTTCTTCAACAGCGTTCAGATCGCGCCGCTGGACATTCTCGACAATCGCGATTTCCAGAGTTTCCGCGTCATTAAGATTACGCACAATCGCTGGAACATGGTGAAGACGCGCGCGCTGGGCGGCTCTCCAGCGGCGTTCACCGGCAACAATCTGGAATGTTTTGCCAAGCGGGCGAACAACGATGGGCTGAATAACGCCGCGCTCTTTCATGCTGTCGGCCAGTTCGTCCAATGCCGCATTGTCAAAAACCTGCCGTGGTTGGTCAGGATTGGGCCGGATATCCGAAATCGCAATCGAACGCAGACCATCGCTGCGGGCTTCCGTAAGATTATCATCCGCGCCTGATTCCGGAGCCTGAACAAGCGGTTCCTCGCGCTGGATCTCTCCGAACAGCGAGTTTAGCCCCCTGCCCAGTCCGGTAGTTTTCTTTTGCGTTGCATTGCTTTTCGTCATGGGAGCGCTTTCTTCATTCGCCATTATGCAGCCGCCTTGCGTGCAGGCAGGCGAGCAATCAATTCACGGGCCAGGTTGATATAGGCCTCTGATCCGCTGCACCGGTGATCGTAGATCAACGCCGGCAAACCATGGCTGGGAGCCTCGGAAAGCCGGACATTACGCGGGATAACGGTATCAAACACGATATTGCCAAGGCAGGCGCGCACATCGTCGGAAACCTGCTCGGACAGCTTGTTACGGCGGTCATACATGGTAAGCACCACGCCCATGACCGAAAGCCCCCGGTTGAAACGGGCGCGGATGCGTTCAACCGTTTGCAAAAGCTGGCTCAATCCTTCCAGCGCAAAAAATTCGCATTGCAGCGGCACGAGCAGCGATTCTGCCGCCACCATCGCATTGAGCGTCAGCAGCCCCAGCGATGGCGGACAATCGATCAGGCATATATCCCAAAGCCCGTCATCGCCTTCATCCAATGCTTTTTTCAGCCGGTGGGTCCGCTCTTCAAACTCGACCAGTTCCACTTCGGCACCGGACAGATCAACCGTTGCGGGGACAATATCCAGACCGGGCACACGCGTCTTGACCACACAGTCGCTCAAGCCAATGTCGGAAATCAACAGGTCATAGCTGTTATTTTCGCGCTCCGACTGGTTCACGCCCAGGCCGGTAGAAGCATTTCCCTGCGGATCGAGATCGATCAGCAACACCTTCCAGCCACTCGCCGCCAGGGCCGTCGCCGCGTTTATTGCCGTTGTTGTTTTACCAACACCACCCTTTTGATTCGCTATCGCTATCCGGACCATTTTATGCAGAACCCTTCGCTAAGCTGACACAATATAGTGTTTTCAGCCAATTCCTACCAATATCCCCGCTTGCGGATCGGTCAAGCTCTGTTCCACGTGGAACATTTTTTGCCTTTTTGGTGACAGGCCTTTTAACTCCATTACCGCATTTTTGCCCTTTGGTAAGAGCCAAACCGTTTTTTCTGTGGAAAACCGGTGTGAAAGTGTCAGTAATTTCGGTAATGGCGCAAAAGCCCTCGCACTAATCACGTCAACGGGGTGAGTTTCGACACTCTCCAAACGGCTGCCAAAAACCAAGGCCTTTTCGTCCAGTCCCAGCTTGTGCACGACAGATTCAAGAAAGCTGATCCTGCGCGCGCGTGATTCGACCATTTCGACTTTATAATCACCCAATATGGCAATGATGATTCCGGGGAAGCCTGCGCCGGTTCCGAGGTCGAGCCAGATTTTATCCGGATCACCTTTTGGCGCATGAAGCATCAGCTGCGCGCTATCGACGACATGACGATCCCAGATATGATCGGCAGTGGATTTGGAGATCAGATTCTGATGCTCCATCTCTTCTTTCAGAAGGGTCAGGAAATCTTCAAGCCGCTGCCATGTTTCACGTGGAACGTCAAAATTGTCACGCAGCCAATCCTGCGCTTCGCTCTCCGTCATGAGCGTTTCATGCCGCGAGCGTCTTTGAGTCCCGGCGCCGGGCATGGACTAGAATCGCGGCAAGCGCTGCTGGCGTAATGCCGCGAATGCGTGAAGCCGCTGCCAAAGTTTCCGGCTTTGTGCTATTCAGGCGGTCAACCATTTCGTTCGACAAGCCGGGTATCGCTTTATAGTCGAGCTGCTCGTCCAGACGGATCTGCTCATTCGCGCGCAGGTCTTTCAGTTCCGCTTCCTGCCGCTGAAGATAGGGTGCGTAACGTGCGTCCTCCTCAATCTCGTTGAGCAGATCACTATCAACCTCGCTACCGGAAATCCCAAGACCTTCCAGCGAAGCGAGAGAAATGTTCGGGAAGCGCAGCCAGTCAAACAGCGACTGTTTGCCCCCGTCGCGGCGCACTTCAATTCCCTGGGCGGCAATTTCGTCGCAACTGTGAATCGACTCTAATTGTTCCATGATACTGGCCCGCTGTTCCTGACGCCGGTTAAACCAGTTCAACCGTTCCTCACCCATGCACCCAAGCCCGGCCGCAATTGCACCAAGCCGCGTCGCCGCATTATCTGCCCGCAGCCGCAAACGATATTCCGCACGCGCGGTCAACATCCGGTAAGGTTCCGTTACACCCTGCAAAACAAGATCGTCGATCATCACCGCAATATAACTCGTCCCGCGGTCGAGTTCCGGAGCATCCTTATCCTGTATAGCGCAAGCCGCACCGATACCGGCAATCAACCCTTGCGCAGCAGCTTCTTCATAGCCGGTCGTGCCATTGATTTGCCCGGCGCAATAAAGACCGTCCATATCACGGACCTTCAAACTGCTGTCCAAAGCACGCGGATCAATATGGTCATATTCAACCGCGTAACCCGGAACGATTATCTTGGCTTGTGAAAGGCCATCCATCGTCCGGACGAAAGCTTCCTGAACTTCAGCGGGCAGCGAGCTGCTAATCCCGTTCGGATAGACATAATGCGTATTCAGTCCTTCCGGTTCGAGGAATACCTGATGGGAATCGCGGTCGGCGAAGCGGTGGATCTTGTCTTCGATCGACGGACAATAACGCGGTCCCAACGCATCAATCGCTCCGGTAAACAAGGGAGAGCGATCCAGATTGCTGCGAATAATATCATGGGTCGCGGCATTGGTCCGGCTGATCGCGCAATATATCTGCGGCACTTCCCGGCGCTTTGACATTGGCGACATCGTCCAGTCACCATCATCGGAAGGCTGCTCTGGTAAAGCGCCCCAGTCAATCGTCCGGCCATCAATGCGCGGCGGCGTTCCGGTTTTCAATCTTGCTATGGGAAGCTCTGCCTGACGAAGTTGCTGCCCAAGGGAAACCGCGCTGCCCTCACCCGTCCGACCACCCGGAGTGGATTCTTCACCGCGGAACATCTTGCCATTCAAGAATGTGCCGGTCGCCAGAATCACAGCCGATGCAGTAATCCTGCTACCATCTTTCAGTGTTATCCCACTGACTGTCCGGTCATTCAAAATCAGCGCAGCAACCTCGCCCTCAACGATGGTCAGGTTTTCCTGCGCATCGAGCATCCGGTGGATGGCGGCTTTATATAATTTGCGATCTGCTTGGAGACGTGGCCCCTGCACCGCTGCACCCTTGGACAAGTTGAGCATCCGGTAATGGATTCCCGCAGCATCGGCAGCGCGGCCGATCAGGCCATCAAAAGCATCAACTTCCCGGACCAGATGCCCTTTGCCCAGTCCGCCAATCGCCGGATTGCAGGACATGGCGCCGATGCTGTCTTTTGTAAAGCTGACCAGTGCCGTGCGCACACCCATGCGCGCAGCAACCGCGGCCGCTTCACAGCCTGCATGTCCGCCACCGACGACGATGAGATCAAAATTAACATTCATGCTGCGCCCATAGCGGAACACGACTTTCAGGTCAAAGCTAACCGCTGTTCCACGTGGAACACTATTTCCCGATACAGAATTTCCCGAACAGACTGTCGAGCATATCCTCGGTGCTTGCCCTGCCCGTCAGCGCATCAAGAGCGCCGCGTGCCATGCGGAGTTGCTCGGCGATAATCAGAAAATCTTCAAAATCCAAAATAGCATCTAGGCTGCGTTGGGCCAAAGCCAGATGATCGGCTTGGCGCTTGTTGACGCTGATCTCGTCCCCGCGCGGAACAATATCCTTCGCTCTTTCCACCAACATCCTGACAAGTGCATCCATCCCGGTTCCTGCCAAAGGTGAAACCGAAAGCACGTCCGAAGACTTGGGCTGATATTCCGGATGATCCTGGCGCGAAGCGATCTCGACCAGATTGCTGCTCATCGGACCTTCCCCTTCCGGGCCCAGCCATAATATCAAATCGGCAAGCTCAAATTGCTGCCGGGCGCGATCAATGCCGATGCGCTCGATTTCTTCCGCTCCGTCGTCGCGAACACCGGCGGTATCAATGAACAGAAAAGGAATACCGCCTATCGCAATCGGCACCTCGATCACATCGCGCGTGGTCCCGGCTATGGGAGAGACAATCGCTGCCTCTCTTTCTACCAGCGCATTGAGCAAAGTTGATTTCCCGCTATTGGGCGGACCACCCAGAACCACCCGCACCCCTTCACGCAATTTTTCCGCGCGTGGACGGGCCAGCATATTTGCCATTTCCTCCGCCAAATCCTGTGCAGCAGATTGCAGAGCATCCAGTTGCGCGGGCGCAACATCATCTTCGTCGGAGAAATCAAGCTCCGCTTCGACCATGGCGGAGAGGCGCAAAATGCCGGTTTGCCACTCCTCCACCTTGCGGGATAAAGCACCGCCAGCAGCTTGAATCGCAGAGCGGCGTTGGAGTTCCGTTTCCGCGAAAAGCAGATCGGAAAGCCCTTCTGCCTCGGCCAGATCCATCCGGCCATGCGTAAAGGCGCGGCGGGTAAATTCTCCCGGCTCGGCCTGACGTAATCCCTCGATATTACCCAGTGCATTTTCCAGCACGCGGATCACCGCGCGGCCACCGTGACAGTGGATTTCCGCGAGATCCTCGCCGCTCGCGCTATTGGGTCCGGGAAACCATAAGATCAGCGCCGTATCCAGCAATTCACCGCTATCCGGGTCCGTCAGTTTCGCCAGGCTTGCGCGCCGTTCATCCGGCAGCGTCCCGGAAAGCAGGCGCAGTGCAGACGCAGCTTTGGGACCGCTGATACGGATAATACCAATTGCCGATGGTGGCTGCCCACTGGACAGAGCAAAGATTGTATCAGTTGCAGCCATATCTATCTATTTGATATTTAATCTTTTTTATCGGAAGGAGCCGGTTTTTCACCCGGCTGTCCAGCGCCCATAGCCCCGCTGAGGAAGGATGAGAACATCTTTATTCCCGCTTCTCCCATTGGCGCTATAATCTTGGTAAAGCTTTGCAACTGTTCCACAGAGCTCGCGCCCTTCAGGAATTTCGATAATTCCGACACATAGGTATCGTTCAACTGTCCTACGTCCGGCAGGCCCATTAACCGACGCGCTTCTTCTGGTGTGCAATCCAGTTCTACGGTTACTTTCATCATGCTTCCTTTTTATCTATCGTCGAAGCGAAGTTCCCTCCCTCACTGCAACAGATGATCTTCCGCCTTGCCACAACAGGATATGGGGATATTGTGGGGCAATAATCAAGTCATCATCAAAGGAGCATTGAAAATGGGTGAAATGAAATCGATTGAAACACTAAGCGGAAATGAGAGCTTTCCTGCCTATGTCGCAGCTCCCGATGGAACAGCAAAAGCCGCTATCATTGTGATTCAGGAAATTTTTGGCGTGAACAAGGGCATCAAGGCCAAATGCGATACATGGGCAAAGGCTGGCTATCTTGCCGTCGCGCCGGATCTGTTCTGGCGGGTCAATGACAATACCGATCTTGACGCCGATGTTCCTGAAGAGTTTCAGACCGCTCTCGATCTGATGAACAAATTTGACCAGGATCAGGGTATCAGGGACATTGAAGCCACGATCCAGTTTGCCCGCGAAGCCGTTAATGGCGGAAAAGTCGGCTGTGTCGGTTATTGTCTCGGCGGCCGTTTGGCTTTCATGACAGCGGCACGGACCGATATTAACGCTTCTGTCGGCTATTATGGCGTTGGAATTGACGGCTTGCTACGCGAAAGCCATGCAATCGCCCATGATGTGATGCTGCATATTCCGACCGCTGACGGATTTGTTCCACCCGAAGCACAGGCCGCTATGCATGAAGGGCTGGACGATAATCCTAAAGTCACACTGTATGATTATGAAGGGCTGGATCACGGTTTTGCCGCCGAATTCGGTGCTCGCCGCGATGAAGCAGCAGCCAATCTGGCCGACAGCCGCACGGCAGAGTTCTTCAAGAAGCATTTGGGATGAGCGTCCGGGAGAGCCTGAAAACATGGCATGAGCGCTTTGCCGAGAAGAGGGAGAATGGCGGCAAAAGTGCCGACATAAACGACCCCGGGCTTAGCGCGCAAATTGCCGACGACGCGGTATTCCACTCCCCCGTGGTTCATACTCCGCAAGTCGGCAAACCGATTGTCATGGCCTATCTGAGCGCCGCTGAAACAGTATTGGGCAATGACAGCTTTCGCTATGTCCGCGAGATTGTCGACGACGGTGCCAATATGGCGATGCTGGAGTTCATGCTTGAACTGGATGGGATCGAGGTCAACGGCGTGGACATCATCACATGGAATGAAGACGGATTGATCCAGGACTTTAAAGTGATGGTCCGCCCGTTAAAGGCGATCAACAAAGTCTGGGAAGAAATGGGTAAGATGCTGGAAAAGATGAAGGGCTAGTTCTCTCGAACCAGCCCTTTATATCTTTAATTCAATAGGTTAACTGCCTAAAAAAGCGTCATCATGCCAAGGTTCGGATCGACGATACCGTCGTAAATCATCCGCACGGCAACCCAGACAATCACGGCAAGACCGATGAAGGCAATCCATTTATAGCGCTCGATATACCGGGCGATGACATTGGCCGCGATGCCCATTAAGGCAACCGACAGCAGCAATCCGATCACCAAAATGCCCGGGTGTTCGCGAGCAGCGCCAGCAACGCCGAGCACATTGTCGAGGCTCATCGAAATATCGGCTGCGGTAACCGCCCAGACGGCACCCCAGAAACTTTTTTGCGGTGCAACGCCGCTGCTTTCATCGCCAAGAATTTCAGGAGAACCGGCGGAATCCTTCGCACCGAAGATTTCACGGTAGAAATTCCACGCAACCCACAATAGCAGCAAGCCACCAGCGAAAATCAGGCCGACGACCGACAATAACACGCTCACGGTAAGCGCAAATATGATACGCATGACAAGAGCGGCAGCGATACCGATAAAGATAACCTTGCGGCGCTGCTCGCTGGGCAAACCGCCAGCCAGGGCGCCGACCACAATCGCATTGTCCGCAGCAAAGATAAGGTCGATCAATATCACTTGCCCAAATGCGGCCAGGGCTGCCGGGGTGCCGATATTCTCGAAATCATGGAGAATAGCCGCCCATATTTCTGCCAGCGAGCCGAGTCCGGGGGTAACTGCGGCGGATAAAACAGATAAAAGATCAATCATAAGATAATGGAAGGTCCATAATAAGTTACGGTTGGTATAAAGTCATAAAAACCATGAAGCAAGGCGCGCCATTGTTCATATTCCGGTGATTTACGAAAGCCGTCGCGGTGAGATACCACACTGTCCCACTGGACCAGCATAAGATACTGTCCGGGAACCTCGGTTGACGGACGCACCTCTATCGACTGAAAGCCGGGCTGGGCCGCGATAAGCGGCTTTGCCTGTTGCATTGCCCTAGCAAACCGGTCCGCCTGGTCCGGTTTAACCTGTAGCAAAGCATGTTCGACTATCAATGCAGGTGCGCCGACTTTACTGGTTCATGCTGTCGAAGAAATCGTCATTGGTCTTGGAATCCTTCATCTTGTCGAGCAGGAATTCCATCGCGTCGATCGTGCCCATCTGCATGAGGATACGGCGAAGCACCCACATTTTCTTGAGCTTGTCATCCTCGACCAGCAATTCTTCCTTACGCGTGCCGGATTTACCAACGTCCAGAGCAGGGAAGATGCGCTTGTCTGCGACTTTGCGGTCCAGCACGATTTCGGAGTTGCCGGTGCCTTTGAATTCTTCAAAAATAACTTCGTCCATGCGGCTGCCGGTATCGATCAGCGCAGTCGCGATAATGGATAGCGAACCGCCTTCCTCGATATTACGCGCGGCACCGAAAAAGCGTTTCGGGCGCTGCAAGGCATTGGCGTCCACACCGCCGGTCAGCACCTTACCAGAGCTTGGAACGACCGTATTATAGGCGCGGCCAAGACGGGTGATGGAGTCGAGCAGGATGACAACATCATGCTTGTGCTCGACCAGACGCTTGGCTTTTTCAATAACCATTTCAGCAACTTGCACGTGGCGGGTTGCGGGTTCGTCAAAGGTTGAGCTGATGACCTCGCCCTTGACCGAACGCTGCATGTCGGTGACTTCTTCCGGACGTTCGTCGATCAGGAGGACCAGCAGATAGACTTCAGGGTGGTTATCGGTAATCGCCTTGGCAATATTTTGCAGCAACACGGTTTTACCGGTGCGCGGCGGCGCTACGATCAATGCACGCTGGCCCTTGCCCTGCGGAGAAATAATATCAATGACCCGCGCAGACTTGTCTTTGACCGTGGGATCAAGGCTATCGAGTTTCAGCTTTTCATTCGGGTAAAGCGGGGTCAGGTTATCGAAATTGACCCGGTGGCGCACGGCATCCGGCGCATCAAAGTTGATTGCGGTCAGCTTGGTCAGCGCAAAATAGCGCTCGCCGTCACGCGGAGCACGGATTTCGCCTTCGACCGTATCGCCAGTGCGCAAACCAAATTTGCGAACCTGGTTCGGGGAGACGTAAATATCGTCGGGACCGGCAAGATAATTGGCTTCCGGTGAGCGCAAAAAGCCAAATCCGTCGGGCAGCACTTCGATCGTGCCAAGCCCCATTATCAGTTCGTCATTATCCGCAAGTTCTTTCAGAATCGCGAACATCAAATCCTGTTTACGCAATGTCGATGCGCCTTCGACGCCCAGTTCTTCCGCCATAGAGACGAGGCCAGCGGGCGATTTTTCTTTTAATTCTTTTAAATGCATGGAGGTTTATCCAAGTATATCAGGGAGTTATTAAATATTATGCATGCGCGCGGCGTTCAGCCATCGGATTTTCACATGATAAGGTCGCCCGGACGGGCTTTGACGCTTAATTACGCTTTTGCCCCTATTCTGTCAAACCCAAATCAGAAGGGTTTCACAATGGCCAATATGACGATGATTGCCGCTGCCATGCCCGGCACTTCGTTGACGAACCGCAAGGTTTTGTCCTTCATCGTCCGTTCGCCGCGGGCCAGCTTTTTGACATAGCCCATCATCCAGCCGTGATAGCCCGAAAGCATAATAACCACCAGAAACTTGGCATGGAACCAGCCCTGGCTGAACGCACCAATATTAAAGGCAAGCGTCAAACCCAGTATCCAGGTGATGACGAGCGAGGGATTGAGGATGATCTTGCGCAGTTTTTGCTCGCGCTCGATCCATTTGCTGTCCTCTGGCGTGCCCACAGCCGCTTCCTGATGATAGACAAAGAAACGCGGCATCATGAACAGCCCGGCCATCCAGAAGATAACAAAGATAAGATGTGCGGATTTCAACCAGAGATAAAGCATGGATATTATTTCATTCATTGCCGGACGATATGAAGAAGCTGCTCCACATGTTCAATGGGCGTATCGGGTAAAATACCGTGGCCGAGGTTAAAAATATGGGGCCGGTCTTCGAATATCTGCAATATGTGACGCGCCGATTTTTCCAGCGCTTCACCGCCAGCAATCAATGCCAGAGGATCAAGATTGCCCTGTAGCGGCAAACCGGCGGGCAGATTTTCATGCGCCCAGAGCGGATCGACCGTTTCGTCCAGTCCGATCGCGCTGGCCCCTGTTTCATTCGCATAAGCCAGTAATTTCGCGCCCGCCCCTTTGGGAAAGCCGATGATCGGCAGATCGGGATGGACCGCCTTTAACCGCGAAATAATCTCGGCATTGGGCGCAATGACCCATTTTTCAAACTGGGCGGGGGAAAGCGTCCCTGCCCAGCTGTCGAAAAGCTGGATCGCTTCTACGCCTGCATCGACCTGGCCGAGCAGATATTCGACCGTATTTTCAATGATGGCATCGATCAATTCGCCAAAAGCCACCTCATCCTTATAGGCATAGCGCCGCGTAACGGCCTGGTCCTTGCTGCCCTGTCCCTGCACCATGTAGGTCGCAATCGTCCACGGACTTCCTGCGAAGCCCATGAAGGTGGTTTTGTCATCAATCTGCGATGCGACACGTCGCACGGTCTTGTAAATAGCCTCAAAATGCTCTGGGGCACGCTCAAGAGACGCCAAAGCAACCTCTGTGATCTTGGGTGCCAGACGTGGTCCTTCCCCTGCCTCAAACCACAGATTCTGGCCCATCGCATGGGGCACGATCAATATGTCGGAAAACAGGATCGCTCCGTCAAAAGCGAAACGCTTGATCGGTTGCAGAGTCACTTCGGCCGCAGCTTCCGCATCATAGCAAAGTTCCAGAAAGCCGCCTTTACTGGCGCGCAATTCGCGATATTCGGGCAAATAGCGCCCTGCCTGGCGCATAAGCCAGACCGGCGTGCGATCGGATTTCTTGCCGCGCAGAGTTTCGAGCAAAAGTTTAGGGGAGTGTGTTACGTTAGGCATGGGAAGAGTGTCATCCAATATAATATATAAGTATATTTATAGAATCTTGTTGTTGATGTTAGACCGTGGATAGAGGGCGTAATCGGCCTCTACCGCGATTACAAACAGATTGACAGAGCAGTGATAGCGATAATCGCAGCGATTCCAAAATTCAGTCCCCGTTATCCACAATCTGTGGATGAAATTTTCAAAAGTTGACGGGCTGTGGATAGAAATCGGAATGTTGGGGATGAAAATCGGATTACCGAATATCCCTCATTCATCCCTTGCTTTATCCACAATGAAATAACAGGGTTGCAGCAGTTTGGAGCCACTATGAATCGTTTGCATCTTCACATGCTGTCTGACTCTACCGGAGAGACGCTGGAAAATATCGCCAAAGCCGCCTTGGCACAATTTGATGGTGTCGAGATCATCAAGCATTTCTGGCCGATGGTGCGTTCTGAATCGCATTTGAACCGGATATTGGTGGAGGTTGCGGATAATCCCGGGCTGGTTATCTTTACCCTGGTAAACCGCGATATCCGCGCGCGACTGGAGCGGGAGTGCCGCCACCTCGGCCTGCCCGTTGTGCCGGCGCTCGATACGGTAACCGATGCCTTGTCCAATATGCTGGGGCAGGAAGCCAAGGCGCGGCCCGGCAGGCAACATATATTGGACGCCGCCTATTTCAAACGGGTGGAGGCGATACAATTCACCATTGCCCATGATGACGGGATCGGCTGGGAAAATTGGGAAGAGGCGGATATCGTCCTTGCCGGTGTATCGCGCACGTCGAAAACGCCGACATCTATATATCTGGCCAATCGCGGGTATAAAACCGCGAATATACCCATCGTGCCGGAATCGCCTCCGCCCGATGCTCTTTTTCATTTGAAAAACCCCTTGGTCGTTGGCCTTGTCGCCAATGCCAGCCGTTTGGTTCAGGTGCGGCGCAACCGGTTGCTCTCGCTGAATGAAGCCACCGAAACCGATTATGTGAACGAGCAAAAGGTCATCGAGGAAACCCAATATGCCCGGCGCATGTTCAGCGATAATGGCTGGCCGACAATTGATGTGACACGCCGGTCGATCGAGGAATCGGCTGCCGCGATCATCAATTTCTATAATGAGCGCGACGCTGATGTTAACGCAGACGCTGCGGAGTTGGAGCAGGACAAGAGCGATGGATGAGACATCAGCGGAGCCGATGCTTATTCTCGCCTCCAAAAGCAAAGCCCGGCGGGCGATGCTGGAAGCCGCCGGGGTCGTGGTCGATTGTCTTTCCCCCAATGTCGATGAAGACGCATTGAAAGCGGGACTGAAAGCGGAAGGCGTGACCGCCCGCAATCTGGCGGATGCGCTGGCCGAAGCAAAAGCTGTGCGGCTATCAAGGCGTCTTGGACCGGCGCTGGTCGTTGGCGCGGACCAGTTACTGGCACTTGAAGACGGGACGATGCTCGACAAGCCGGAAAGCCGCGAAGATGCCAAAGCCCATTTGCGCCTGTTGTCTGGTAAAAAGCATAAATTGTTCAGCGCCGCCGTGATCGCTGCCCACGGCTCCCCGGTCTGGCGGCATATTGATATTGCGACATTAAGCGTCCGCCCGTTAAGCGATGCGTTTATCGACCAATATGTTGATGCGGAGTGGGAGAATATCCGCCACTGTGTCGGATGCTATGAAATCGAAGGCCGCGGAGCGCAGCTTTTTTCGGATATTAAAGGGAGTCAGTTCACGATCATGGGTTTACCGCTTTTGCACCTGCTTGATTATCTTCGCGTCCGGGGGATCATGCCATCATGACCGGCCAAGCTAATTCCGGGCCCTATGCCGAGGTTATCGGCGATCCGATTGCCCATAGCAAATCGCCCCTCATTCATAAATTCTGGCTCGATAAGCTCAACATCGACGCGGACTATAGATTGTTCCACGTGAAACCTGATGAACTGGAGAGCTATATTACGAGCCGCCGCGACGATGGCGATTGGCGCGGGTGCAATGTTACGATCCCGCATAAACTAGCGGTGATGGACTATGTTTCCGATCCGGGTGGAGTGCGTGATACTATTGGCGCGATGAACACGATTGCCCGCACTGAAAGCGGCGAGTTGTTCGGCACCAATACCGATGCAGGCGGCTTTTTTGCACCGATTGCCGATGTTCCGTTAAAAGGGCAGGACGTGATCGTCATAGGCGCCGGCGGTGCGGCCCAGGCCGTTCTCTTTGCCTTGTCCCGCATAGAGGTTGCGTCGGTCACGATGGTCAACCGTAATGCGTTAAAGGCGTCTGCCTTGCTGGCGCGCTTCGGGTTAAAGGGGCAGGCGCTGGAACATGGCGCTGCGCTTCCCCCTGCGCGGCTGCTCGTCAATGCCAGTGCATTAGGCATGAAGGGTCAGGACGAGCTGGTCATTGATCTTGGCACCCTGCCCGATGATGCGATTGTCTATGACCTTGTTTATGCCCCGATTAAAACCGGGTTGCTGAAAGCGGCAAAAGCGCGGGGGCTGGAAACGATTGACGGTCTGTCGATGCTTATCGGCCAGGCAGCGGTCGCGTTCGAGATTTTCTTTGGCCAGTCGCCGCCGCTCGA
>JADKLW010000401.1_pt1 | contig 18775 bp, 19 predicted proteins | sample 8641881 | NCBI WGS metagenome assembly JADKLW01 (sample SAMN16272185, study PRJNA661076) | feces metagenome | isolation source: fecal sample from diarrhoea affected cattle B | host: Bos taurus | place: South Africa: Lokaleng Village, Mahikeng | collected 2019-09 | reverse complement strand
TCTGGATTGTCAGCGCCTGCATACGTAGTCAACTATTAACGTGAACACACCCTAGACATGATGGAGCGCGTGCTCACGGAGATGGGGGAGAACTTCCGTCTCTATGTCACCGGCACCGCTTGCCTGCATGACTTGCGCCGCGAAACCTTTGACATGCTGATTGTCGATTGGGAGCTGCCTGACACCAGCGGGCCGGAAGTCATCCGCTGGGCACGCGAGCATTTAGAGCCCACGCTGCCCATCCTCTTTATCACGCACCGCAGTGAAGAAAACGACATCGTCGAAGGCTTGAACTGTGGGGCAGATGACTTCATGGTCAAGCCGCTGCGCATACCGGAACTCAAAGCCCGCATCAACGCACTGCTGCGCCGCGCGCACCCGCTGTGCACGGATGATGTGCAGCAATTTGGCCCCTATACGTTCACGCGCTCCGCGCTCACGGTTCGCTTTCACAACAAGGAAGTGGCGTTGACTTACCGTGAGTTTGCCCTGGCCATGTTGCTGTTTCAGAACACTGGCCGTTTACTTTCGCGCGACCATTTGCGCGAATCCGTCTGGGGCCACAACGCGGAGGTGCTGTCACGTTCGCTGGATACCCATGTCTCGCGCCTGCGCCAAATCCTGCAACTGCGCCCTGGCAATACACATTCGATTGCCGCGGTCTATGGACTGGGCTACCGACTGGATACAGCCTGATGCAGCCAGCCGCCACTCCAGTCCCTTCGCGCTCCCGTAGTACCCCTTGGGTGTGGCAGCCTGGTGCCCTGGCACTGGGCCTTTTCATGCTGGGGCTGCCCAGCGCCATGCAAGCACAGACACAGACGCACCCCCTGGCGCAAGAAAACATCCGCCACACCATTTTGCAAGGCGACACCTTAGAGCAACTGGCACGGCGTTATCTGGGTGATGCCACGCTCTGGCAACAACTGCAAGCGCACAACAGCGTACCCAGCCCCTACCGTTTACGCCCCGGTGCCCTGCTGGAGATTCCGCTGCGCTTCATGCGCACGGCCACTGCCTCTGTGGATTACCTGCAAGGCAACGCCACTGTCAGCCGTACTGACCATCGCAACCAACGCGCCCCGCTGACGCCCAATATGCTGCTGCAAGAGGGCGACCAGATCCAGCTTGAGCCCGATGCTTTTGTCACCGTGCGTTTGGCCGACGGCAGCACCGTGCGCGTGCAAGCGCAATCCCAGCTGCAGCTGACCCAGTTGCGCCGCAGGGGTCGCGCTGGCAGTTTGCAATCCGTGTTGGAGCTGCAGCAAGGTGGCATGGAAATCCAGGTGCCCGGCAAGCCCGATGGCACACGTCGCCTGGATGTATTCACACCGGTTGCGGCCACCAGCGTGCGGGGCACGCAGTTCCGCGTGCAGCTGGAACCCACAGGCCGCACCAGTACGGCGCTCTATACCGGGAAACTGGCCGTTCAGGGCATTGCCAATGCGGCCAATACAGCCCATCCCACCACCTCTGGCACCACGCTGCCCGCAGGCTATGGCGTTGCCGTCGCACCCAATGGTCAGCTGGGCCAGCCCACCCCTTTGCTGCCTGCGCCTGAAGCCAGCAGCCTGCCCACGCTCCAGGAAGATGCGCAGTGGCTGGAGTTGTCCTTACCCACACTCACCGGCGCACAAGCCTGGCATGTGGAAGTGCGTGCAGATTCCGCCGGTCACCAGGTGCTGCGCAACGGGCAGTTCGCGCCGGGCGTGGCGCGCTTTGCTGCGTTGCCCGACGGCCACTACTACCTGCAATTGCGCGCAGTAGACGCGCAAGGCATTCATGGCTTGCCAGCGCAGACACCGCTGCGAGTCAAAGCGCACCCCGTCGCGCCGCTGACGCAGTCCCCCTCTCCGGGCGGATTGCTAGCCCAGGGCGAGGCACAACTGCTTTGCACGCCCGTAGATGGCGCCCAGGCTTACCGCCTGCAAATCGCGGCACTACCCAGCACCACCATGGCCGCGGAGCCCTCGCACTTTGCCCAGCCGGCGTTGGACGTGAACGACAGCGCGCAATGCCAATTCGCACTCGGTGCTTTGCCGGCAGGCCACTATGCGTGGCGCACCGCCAGCATTCGCGGACTGGATCAAGGCGCACGCGATCAAGGCCCATATTCAAAGCCACAGCTGCTGCGCATTGCGCCGCGCCCGGCCACGCCCTCGGCAGATGATGTGCAAACCCGCACGCTGGCAGGCATGACACAGGTTTACTGGCCTGGCGAAGCCGGTCAGCGCTACCGGCTGCAAGCTTTCTCTACGCCCGATGGCGCACAGCCCACGCTGGATACCGTGCTCACCCAGCCCCAATGGACCGCGGCTGGCCTGCCCCCCGGCACCTGGCACGTTCGCATTCAAGTGCAAGACCCATCCGGGCTGAACAGCGCCTTTTCTCCGTCACGCAGCGTGCAGGTACTGCCTTTGGTGCGTGATGGATCGGGCAATGCCATCTCCACCGGAACAGGCTTGGGCCTGGAACATCCTGCCTACTAGGGCTATCAGAAACAGGAGCTACTCGCCCTTGATTTACTTGAATATCAGATAGTTTTAGCTTTGAAGATGAGTAAATACAAGGGCAAGTAGCTCACTTTTTAAAGAGCATGCGCAACACGGCATCGCCATGAACCACCCCACTCAACCATTCTGGAAACGCTGGTGCCCTCGCGCCTTGCACGTCTCGTTGACGGTGGAATGGCTGTGCATGTCCGCCCTGCTGCTGGGTCTGGTGCTGTGGCTGTCCGGGCCCGGTCAGCTCGCGCGGGCCAATGGCTGGATGCAGGATGTGGCTTCTCGCCTGCAGGTGCATGCCGCCTCGCCCGATGTGGTGCTGGTGGTGGCCGATGAGCGCAGCGTCTCCGCCATTGGCCGCTGGCCTTGGCGGCGCGCCCTGCATGCGCAGTTGGTGCGGCATATTTCCGCAGGCAGGCCACAGTCCGTTGGCATGGACATTTTGTTCACCGAACCTGATCTCGATTACCCGCAAGACGATCTGCTGCTCGCCCAAGCCATCGCTGCCAGCGGCCGGGTGGTGCTGCCGGTCATGCCCAATTTTTACCCCACTGCCGATCAGCCTACGCTGTTGCCGCTGCCCGAGCTGGTGCAGGCCGCTGCCGGGCTGGCCCACGTCCACTTGCCGCGTGATGCAGACGGCAGCATCCGCAGCTTTTATGCGCTGGAAGGCCCGTCCGCTGCACCCTGGCTGCACCTGGGCCTGGCCATGCGCTGCCTGGAGCAGCCAGCGCCCGCGCTGTGCCAACGCAGCGCCCGCAAACCTGAGCCTACCGCACACCTGAACGCTCCCACGTGGGCCCGCAGCCAGCCCATGCACATTGCATTTACCGACGGCCAGCCGCCTTTCACCACCTATGCCTATATCGATGTGCTGCGCGGCACGATTCCAGCAAGTGCCTTTCGCAACAAGCACGTGGTGGTCGGCGTCACGGCCACCGGTTTGTCCACCCCGATGGTCACGCCCGGTGCCCACGCCCAGCACGCCAGCTACAACGTTGAGTTGATCGGCCATGTGCTCAGCGGCGATCTGCAAGGTAACCACACCGCCAGCGCCAGCCCTTGGGCCAACCGTGCATTCAATGCCCTGCCTGTGTTGCTGGCCTTGGTGGCGCTGGGGCTGTGTGGCCCGTCCATGGCTTTACTCAGTGGCGTCATCTTGGGAGCGCTGACTGTGCTGACTGCCTGGATAGCCGCCGCCGGGTGGCAAGTAGCTTTCAGCCCAGCAGCGGCGCTGTTGGTCATCTTGCTGGCCTATCCGCTGTGGAGCTGGCGAAGGCTGGACGCCGCAGCCCGCTTTTTGAATCAATCCATGCGCCACCTGCAAGACCAAGGTTTGCCGATGCTGGCAACACGCAATCTGCCGGCCGGTGATTTTTTGCAGCATCGCATTCAAGCGGTGGAGCATGCCTCCGAACAGTTGCGCCAGCTGCACCAGTTCGTCACAGAAACCCTGCTGCAACTGCCCTCTGCCACACTGGCTTGCGACAGTGCGGGCCATATCTTGCTGGCCAACAGCGCTGCCCACCGCTACGCCACCACGCTGGGGCGCAATCTGCAGCAACACCAGCCAGTGGCCGATTTGCTGGAGGGCAGCATGGAGCGCGGCACCCTGCAGCCGCTTTGGGATGCGCAGGCGCTGGCACCTCTTGACCAAGCCATCCAGCGTGAAGGCATTGATATCTTGCAAAACAGCCTGCTGATGCTGTGCCAGCCCTTTCGTGTGGGCGCGCAGACCGGCTGGTTGATCAGCCTCGTAGACATCAGCGACATGCGCCAGGCACTGGCTCAGCGCGATGAAGCCATGCACTTCATCTCGCACGACATTCGTGCGCCCATTGGCGCCATCCTCACCGTTCTGGAGATGGAGCAGCACTTCGGCAAAGACACGGCCTCCCCCTTGTTGCTGGAACGCATTGAGCGTTATGCCCGCAGCTCCTTGGCACTGGCCGATGATTTTGTGCACCTGGCCCGGGCGCAGCACGCACAGGCCAAGCGGCAACCCGTCGAGCTGGGTCAGGTGATGGACCATGCGCTTGATGACACCTGGGCCGCAGCGCAGGCCCGATTTGTGCACCTGGATTGGATGCCACAAGAAGCTGAAGCCTGGATAGCGGGCGATGCCAGCATGCTGCGCCGCGCCTGTGTGAATCTGATCAGCAATGCCATCAAATACGGCCCTGTCGAAGGAACGGTGTTTTGCACCTTGACGTTGGCGGATGCGCACTGGGTAGTGGCCGTGCGCGATGAAGGTGAAGGCATTAGTGCGCAGGAACAAGCGCGCTTGTTTGCCCCATTTACCCGCCAGCAGCAGCATGAGGGCAGCAGCATTCAAGGCATTGGTCTGGGGCTGGCCTATGTACACACGGTGGCACTGCAGCATGGGGGCAGCATCAGCGTAAGCAGCCAGGTCGGGGCTGGCGCGACTTTCTCGCTGCATATTCCGGCAACGCAAGCACCCAATCCAGCCTGATTGCGGCAAAACCAGAGACCAACAACGAAAAAGCCTCAGAACTTTTCAGTTCTGAGGCTTGTCGTTTGGTGCGGCTGGCAGGAATCGAACCCACGACCCCTTGGTTCGTAGCCAAGTACTCTATCCAGCTGAGCTACAGCCGCTAAGCCACGATTATAGGCACGCTTTCCGGCATGATTTTCGAAAAAAACGAAAAAACTGGAATCTTTCGCCTGCAGGCTGGTGGCCTCAGCAATAACACTGTATCAACATACAGTTTTTAACACCCAATCAACGCCATAGCCTTACACTACGCCCGCTGCATGCTATCAGCACCCTAGCAAACCTTTCGGCTGGCATGCACGTCTTCATGGCTACGCGCAAAAAGAAAACCCTTCCCTCGATCTCCTGGATACGCCAACTGCGCAGCAAGCTCACCAGCCGCGTAGCGTGTTTCGTATGGGGGGCGCTGTTCGGTAACGCCATTCTTTCGCAGCCAATCAACCCGCTGAACCTGCTCCTGCAACCGCCGGAGTACATGCTCAGCGACGATTCACGCCAATGGCTGCAGCAGATGCGGCTGCGCATCCGCCAGCTTTCAGGCTCATTGCCCGGGATTGCCCTCGACAAAGCACTCGAACATGCCCCGGCATTACCGGCTACCAATGCCAGTGCTGCCGCGTCTGCACCTGCGCATGGTGATTTCGCCGAATGCGCCGCACAGTTTCCCGGACAAAAACCGTTGCAGGTTGCCGCTATCAGCACGCAATGGGCACCGCTGGCCTTGTGTTCCGATGCGTTTGCAGTGCTGTACTCCGGCCTGACCAAAACGCCCATGGTGGTGGTGGAAAAACTCCATCGCCAGCGCTTGCAGCAGGCCGCCGGAATTGCGCGTACGGACCAGTTTTACGCAGACAGTCGCATTCCCGCGCAGCAGCGGGCGCAATTGTCAGACTATCAAGGCAGTGGCTTTGACCGTGGCCACCTCGCTGCGGCCGCCAACCAGCCCAGCGCCAAAGCAATGGCGCAATCCTTTGCGCTGAGCAACATGGTGCCGCAAGACCCTGTGCACAACCGCAAAATCTGGGCCAAGTTAGAGGCGGACACGCGCAAATATGTGCAGCGTGCTGTGGGCAATGTCTATGTCTTTTCCGGCAGCATGCATGAAGGCAAGCCCCAGACGGTGGGACAAAACGGTGTGTGGGTGCCCAGTCATCTGTTCAAGCTGGTCTATGACGAAGCCGGGCAACGCGCCTGGGCCTATGTGCTGCCCAACCGCAGTGATGTGCAGCTTACGCGCCCGATGGACTATGCCAGTTTTGTCCAGCGCACCCAGTGGCGCTTGCTCGCGGGCATGCCTGTCACCGGCACCATTCGCTGAGCGCAATACAGGCATTGCGCAAAACAAAGGGCACCTGCTGTGCCCTTTGCCTGTATCGCTAACGCGGCCCCTCAATCGCGAGGATTTAGATGCTGGAGCTGGCGTTGTCCTGCAACTCGTCCTCTGCGCGCATGCGTACGCGCATCCAGAACCCGCGTGCTTCGCCTTGCTTGACCAGCTTGCTACTGAGCTTGATGCGGTTGAGCAGCGGCATCGGAATGTTGTAGAGCGCAGGCATGCGCAAGATGGCTTCCTGGGTCGGCATCTTCCAATACTGGTCGTAGCTGGCGTGGTAGGCCACTTCTTCGCACCAGCCGGCGCGCTGCAAGTCGTCCAGCATCGACTGGGTAAAGTCTTCGCCTTTGGCCACACCCAACTCTGACACCAACAGCAGCCGCTGTGTGACGGGTTGGATGTGCACCCAAATCATGCCCGGGGCATTCAAGCGTTTAACGACGGGCGCAGCAGCCACCTCTGCTTGCTCGCGCCCCATAAAGCGTGAGGCGGCAGGTTCCCGGGGAGTCGCCGCCACCGGCGCCTCTTCGCTGCCTGTTAATGACGTGATTAACCGATTAAAAATGCTCACTGCTCTGTTTCTTTCAGATAAACCTGCTGCGAGCAGGCTATAGCCACTCCATTGAAGTGCTTATTGTGGCAAAAAAGCCGCTGCTCAGTCAGCCTACGGGTGTTGACCCACCCGGATATTCACTACATGGTGCCAGGGATTATTGTTCGCCATGGCACAAAGCACCGCCGAAATAGACCATCTTTGCGCTGTTTCACGGCACTGTGTCACACCAAAGCCAGTACAACCGACGCTTGCGGCACATGCATTCGCACCTTACGCCCAGCACGCAAGGCACTTCGCGGCGCTGCAAAGCCCACCATTTGCAAACCGCTGGCGGTTTGGGCCGCCACTTCATCCCCCATCGCGCCCGCGCTGACACGGCTGACCTTGGCAGACCAGCCATTGTCTGGTGCAAAAGAGGCATCGGCCAGCCATGGCTGCACCTGCACAGCAGTGGCTTTGCACATGGCCAGCACGTGCATGCCTGCTACCAGCCCCAAAAGCTGGGCGCTTTCCACCGTAATGCTGGCGGTCAGTGGCAGGGCATGCCCGCTGGCACCCTGCGCCAGCAATTGCACGCGGGCCAAAGCACCCGCCATCGTCACCGCTTGCACCTGACAGGGCCACTGGTTGCGCATGCTGGTTTGAATACCCAAGCGCTGTACGGCAGCGGTGGACTGCAACTGCTGAATCACCGCGCCCCGCGCCTGGGCCATGGCGGCGGCAGCACGCAGCAATTCTTGCCCGGCGTGGGTCAGCTTGGCGCCGCCTCCGCCCGCGCCACCCACTGATTTTTCCACCACCGGTACACCGGCCAGATTGCTTAAAGTGTCAATGGCCTGCCAGGCAGCTTTGTAGCTCACCCCCACTTCGCGGGCGGCTTGAGAAATAGAGCCACACGCGCCCAGCGCACGCAGTACCTGCAGGCGGCGGTCTGTCAAAGCGTGGCCCAGCGCCTGCATCAATGCCGGTGGGGTCGGGGCTGCTGCCTGGGCAGCGGGGTCGGATAAATCGGTACAAAGCTTCACCATCTCCGCATCATGCCGTTAAGCGCAGCAAGGTCAGAGCGCGCAGGGCTATACTTTCGCTATTCCAGAAAAGAATAGCGCTTATGACCTGCCTTATCCCACTGCGTGTTGCGTTGAGCCTTGTCACTGGGTTGGCGGGCGCTGCGCAAGCCGACACGGTCGCTGTAGCCGTTGCCTCCAACTTCACAGCACCGATGCAAAAAATTGCGGCAGCGTTTGCCAAGGACACCGGCCACCAAGCCCAGTTGTCGTTTGGCGCGTCGGGCAAGCTCTATGCACAAATCAGCCACGGCGCGCCGTTTGGGGTGTTGTTGTCGGGCGATGACAAGGCCCCCGCCAAGATTGCTGCCGAGGGCAAGGGCGATGCCAGCAGCCGCTTTACCTATGCGCAGGGTCAGCTGGTGCTGTGGAGCCCGCAGGCGGGATACGTCGATCCGCAGGGGCACATACTGAAAAAATCCGGCTGGACACACCTTGCGATAGCCAACCCCAAGCTGGCCCCTTACGGCACGGCGGCAGAGCAGACTTTGGCCACGCTGGGCGTGCTTGCGCAAGTCAGGCCCAAGCTGGTGCAGGGTGAAAACATTGGTCAGACCTACCAGTTCGTGGCCACCGGCAATGCCCAACTGGGCTTTGTGGCGCTGTCGCAGGTGATGGCAAACGGCCAGATCCCATCCGGTTCGGCCTGGGTCGTGCCTGCGGCCATGCACGCACCGATTCGCCAAGATGCCATCGTGCTGAACTCCGCCAAAGACAATCCCGCAGCCCGGGCGCTGGTGCAGTACCTGCAAAGTGACAAGGCGCGCAGCATCATCGCTGGGTATGGCTATTCTTTTTGAAGCAGCTTGCCGTCTCTAATGCTTAACTTCAGCGTATTTTCATGCTGAAATTGTTATTTCACTAGGGCCAGCAGCTCACTTATTTAATATCTTTCTGACCATGCTTTCCCCCGACGATTGGGCCGCCATTGGCCTCACGCTCCAGCTGGCATCGGTGACCACCGTGCTGTTGCTGGTGCTGTGCACACCGCTGGCGTGGTGGCTGGCGCACACATCGTCACGCTGGAAAGGGCCGATTGGTGCCGTGGTGGCGCTGCCTTTGGTGTTGCCGCCCACCGTGATTGGTTTTTATCTGTTGATCACGATGGGCCCCCATGGCCCGGTGGGGCAGCTGACGCAATGGCTGGGTTGGGGGCGATTGCCCTTTACCTTCGCTGGTTTGGTGGTGGGCTCGCTGATTTACTCCCTGCCGTTTGCCGTGCAGCCATTGCAACGCGCTTTTGAAAATCTGGGCCAGCGCCCGCTGGAAGTGGCCGCCACCTTGGGCGCTAGCAAAATTGATAGCTTTTTCAGCGTGGTGCTGCCCCTGGCGCGCCCCGGTTTCATCACCGCCGCGGTGCTCAGCTTTGCCCACACCGTGGGTGAATTTGGCGTGGTACTGATGATTGGCGGCAACATCCCCAGCGTGACGCGCGTGGTGTCGGTACAGATTTACGACCATGTCGAAGCCATGGAGTACGCCAGCGCCCACTGGCTGGCGGGCGGCATGGTGGCCTTTAGCTTCGTGGTGCTGATGCTGCTGCACTGGCTGCAACCCAAGGCGCCGCGCACATGATCGAAGCACGACTGCAACTTCAGCGCGCAGATTTCACCCTGGATGTGAATCTGCAACTGCCTGGGCGCGGCATTACCGCCTTGTTTGGCCCCTCTGGCTGTGGCAAAACCACGTGCTTGCGCGCCATGGCGGGACTAGAGCGCGCACAAGGCCGTGTGGTGGTGAACGGCCAAGTCTGGCAAGACGATGCCACCCGCCAATGGCGGCCCACGCACCAGCGCGCACTGGGCTATGTGTTCCAGGAAGCCAGCCTGTTTGCGCACCTGAGCGCACGCGGCAATCTGCAATATGGCCTGCAACGCACCCCCGCAGCACGCCGCAAAGTGCAACTGGAGCAGGCCGTGGAATTGCTGGGCATTGGTCACTTGCTCGAGCGCAGCCCTGCCTCCTTATCAGGTGGCGAGCGCCAGCGCATTGCCATTGCACGGGCGCTGGCCACCAGCCCGCAGTTGTTGCTGATGGACGAGCCGCTGTCTGCCCTTGATGCGCAGCGCAAGGCCGAGGTGCTGCCTTATCTGGAGCGCCTGCAGCGCAGCCTTGATATCCCCGTGCTGTATGTCAGCCACGCCCAGGATGAGGTGGCACGCCTTGCGCACCATGTAGTGCTATTGCAGGCCGGGCGCGCGGTGCTGACCGGCGACACAGCCAGTGCCATGGCGCAAACCGCTTACCCCATGGGCCCTGCTGCAGACGCCGCCAGCCTGGTGCAAGGGCAAATTACCGCCTATGACGCCCAAGACCACCTGAGCACGGTGGCGTTTGACGGTGGAGAACTTTTTATCAGCGGTGCTGCACAGCGCCAGCCGGGCCAAACGGTGCGTTTGCGCGTGCTGGCACGCGATGTGAGCATTGCGCTGCAAGCGCCTGCAGGCAGCAGCATTTTGAACCGGGTGCCTGCCACGATTGCTGCGCTGCACGCCGACAGCCCCGGCCATGCCATGCTGAGCTTGCAGGCAGGCAGCACCACCTTGCTGGCGCGCGTTTCTGCCCGCTCAGTGCGTGAACTGGGCTTGCAGCAAGGCCAGATGGTGATTGCGCAAATCAAAAGCGTTGCACTGCTGGATTAAGGCCATCGGCCTATCATGCGCAGCTATGACCGATGCCCGCGCTTGTTCCTTTGAAGCTCCCCACGTAGCCGCCCTCACTGCCCGCGAAGTGCGGTTTCACCATGCCCAACGCGGCGTGCTGACCGAATCACGCGTACTGGCCAGCGAGGTGCCAATTGCGCTGGTCTTTAACGGCATCTCGCACGCGGTGATGATGGGCACGCCCCTGGATTTGGAAGACTTTGCCATCGGCTTTGCGCTGAGCGAAGGCATCATCGACAGCGCTGCAGATTGCTATGGCGTTGAAGTGCGTGCCATAGCTGCTGCCGCAGCAGGCTTACCAGCGGGCATGGATGGCATGGAAGTGCAACTAGAAATCTCCTCGCGCTGTTTTGTCCGCCTCAAGGACCATCGCCGCAGCCTGAGTGGCCGCACGGGGTGCGGTGTGTGCGGCGTAGAAAGCTTTGCGGCGCTGGATTTATCGTTCGATGCCCTGCCCGCGCGCGACTGGGTGGCGCAAGTGGATTTGCCCAGGGTAATCAAAGCCATCGACAACCTGCCGCCCCAACAAATTCTCAACGCCCAAGCCGGTGCCATTCACGCAGCAGGCTGGGCCACGCTGGATGGGCAGGTGCATGAAGTGATCGAAGACGTGGGCCGCCACAATGCGCTGGACAAACTGCTGGGCCGCCTGGCCCGCGCTGGTCAACTGGAGCAGCCCGGCTTTGTGGTGCTTTCCAGCCGCGGCAGCCACGAACTGGTGCGCAAATGCGCAAAATTAGGCATTGGTGCGCTGGCTACCATTTCTGCGCCTACTGCGATGGGTGTGCAGATGGCAGAGCTAACAGGCTTGCGCTTTTGGGGTCTGTGCCGTCCACCCCAAGCCACTTTGTACGCTGCTGGCAGGGGACTGACGCTCGATTGCACAAGTTCTACCTGAACGAAGTACGCACCGCAAAGCACTTTCGTAAAATGCAGCAATCTGTCAGCCCCTGGATGTACACCATGAATCGCTGCTCCCCACGTTATTTGCTCCCAATTTGCGCACTGGCTGGCTGCCTGAGCCTGGCTTTGCCTGCTGCTGCGCAAGTGGCCACCGTTGTGGCTCCACAAGTCGGTGCACGCAACTTTCCCGCCAATGTGCAGTACGGTGAGCTGGAAATCAACCAGATCCCTAACGCCCAACTGAACGGCAAGCCATTGCGCACAGCCCCTGGCTTTCGTTTGTTCTCTGCGGAGAATCGGCTGATCTTTGCCCACACGGTACAAGGCCAGCGTCTGCGTGTGGCGTATGTGATTGAAACCAGCACCCAGTGGCTGTTGACGGCGTGGATTCTCAAGCCTGAAGAAATCGCCCAGATTCCCCGGCACTAAATAGCGTTCACCACCCTTTTTTCCGTGCCTTGTGGCTTTCCTCGCCACAAGGCTTTTGGCTTTCTACATTACAGCTTTAACCCACGCACCTGTTGGCTGCGCTGGTCATCGACTGCCTGAAACTCCTGCTTCTTCCCATGTCCAAAAAAGTCTTTATCAAAACCTTCGGCTGCCAGATGAACGAGTACGACTCGGACAAGATGGCGGATGTCCTCGGCGCTTCCCAAGGCTATGAATCCACCAACGACCCCGAACAGGCCGATCTGATTTTGTTCAACACCTGCTCGGTGCGCGAGAAGGCGCAAGAGAAGGTCTTCAGCGATTTGGGCCGCTTCAAACACCTGAAAGAAAAAGGCGTACTGATTGGCGTGGGCGGCTGCGTGGCCAGCCAAGAAGGTGAAGAAATCATCAAACGTGCTCCGTATGTGGACGTGGTTTTCGGCCCGCAGACCTTGCACCGCTTGCCCGAACTACTGAACGCCCGCGCTGCTAAGGCCAAACCCCAAGTCGATATTTCATTTCCAGAAATCGAAAAGTTCGATCACCTCCCGCCAGCACGGGTGGAGGGCTCCTCTGCCTTTGTGTCGATCATGGAAGGTTGCTCCAAATACTGCAGCTACTGCGTGGTGCCCTACACCCGGGGTGAAGAAGTCAGCCGCCCTTTTGAAGACGTGCTGGTAGAAGTGGCAGGCTTGGCCGACCAAGGCGTCAAAGAAATCACGCTGCTGGGTCAGAACGTGAATGCTTACCAAGGCAAGATGGGCGATACCGCTGAGATCTGCGACTTTGCGCTGCTGCTGGAATATGTGGCTGAAATCCCTGGCATTGAACGCTTGCGCTACACCACCAGCCATCCCAACGAGTTCACGCCACGTTTGATCGAGGCTTACGCCAAATTGCCTCAATTGGTGAGCCATTTACACCTGCCAGTGCAACATGGTTCCGACAAAATCTTGATGGCCATGAAGCGTGGTTACACTGCCATGGAATACAAGAGCACGGTGCGCAAGCTGCGTGCCATTCGCCCGGATATGGCCATGAGCTCCGACTTCATCGTGGGCTTTCCCGGTGAGACGGAAGAAGACTTCCAGAAAATGATGAAGCTCATTCACGATGTGCGTTTTGACAATTCCTTCAGCTTCATCTTTAGCCCCCGCCCGGGCACGCCCGCAGCCAATCTGCACGATGACACTCCGCACGAGGTAAAGCTGCGCCGTTTGCAGGAACTGCAAGCTGTCATCAATCAGAACATCAAAGACATCAGCAACGAGCGCCTTGGAACCGTGCAAAAACTGCTGGTGGAAGGTTTTAGCAAGCGTGACAACAGCGAACTGATGGGACGCACCGAATGCAATCGCGTCGTGAATTTCCCGGGCAACGAGCGTTTGATTGGGCAATTGGTGGATGTAAAGATTACGGAAACCATGACTTACACGCTGCGCGGCGAAGTAGCCATTCAAGACCAAGCCCATCTGCACACACACTGATGAACCTCGACGGGCACCCATTACTCAAATAAGACTACAGACGAAGCACTCGCTCGCATGCATTCTGGGTGTTCGCCTTTGTACCTTTGTACTGGCCTTAATTTAAGGAGTTCATTTATGAGTGATACCGACAAACAAGTGCCTTCGTCCCCAGCACCCCAAAATGCGGCAGAGCTGGTACACGAACGCAAAAATCAGACGCCCACGGGCCTGAACGATGTGCGCAACCCTAAAACGCAACAGCCCCACGAGCCCACGGCACAGCAAAACCGAGTGATCCGCCAACCACGGTGATGCTCTTCAAAAGCCTGCTTTCTTCTTCTAATAGATAGAGATAGCGGGCTTTTCTTTATCCATATGGCAGGGCGTGACAGGCTTTGACCTGCCCCCTCTGAGCCGTACCAATCGAATGGAAGTTAGGTCCGTCAACCAAGAGAATGACGGATATGAAGAAGAGTCGATTTACCGAGCAACAGATCGTTGGTTTTTTGAAGCAGGTTGATTCGGGCCTGGCGGTCAAAGATGTTTGCCGACAAGGGGGCTTTAGCGAAGCCACGTTCTACAAATGGCGATCAAAGTACGCAGGCATGCAGGCAGATGATGTCCGCCGCCTTAAAGATCTTGAGGTTGAGAACGCACGCCTGAAGAAGCTTTTGGCCCAGGCACATCTGGATTTGGAAGCGCTGAAGGTTGGTTTCGGGGTAAAGCGCTAGCCCCGCAAGACTGCTCTGCGTCAGCTCCAAGCCAAGTACCAACAATCCTTTCAACGGATGCAAGCACTACGAGACGAATTGCTGATGTAGTCGTCATCACTTGCAACCCAACGGCCTCCGCAGCACACACTCAGCCTGCGGAGGCTTTTTCGTAAGATAGCCCGATAAACACAAGTAATTCAGGAGGGGCAGCCATGACGCGGGTAGCAGGCTTTCAACAATTGCGCGTACCTTGCTGCGGCCAGGTCTACATCAAGCCCAACTACCTCTCCATGAACTTTATGGCCAGCGAGCATTGGACGGATGGCTTGCGCACAGCATCGCTAATGCCCAATGAGACGGGCTTGCGCCGCTGTCAGTGCGGCCAGTTTCTGCTGATGCACGACACCGAATTCCTAGGCTTGGTTGAGAGTGCCGAAAACCTCACCCATTTACCTTGCCCCAAAGCGCATGAGCTGGATGAATACTTAACAGCTTCACCCAAGGCTGCGCTTGAAATCGCTGCGCGCACAGAGCTATGGTGGCACCACAACCACCCCTACCGGCAAAGCTATCGCGACCATCGCAATGCTGAAGAACAAGCCAGTCGGCAAGCTTGGGAAGCCGCGCAGCCTGACCAGCGCACTTGGTGGGATAAGTTCCGGGGCAAAGCTGCGCCCCAGTACCAGCGGCCCAGCAATGCACCTTTCACCATTCCGCCGTTCGAGCCTACGAGCGAACAGCTCTCCAACATGACAAAGCTGTGCGTGCTGCTCGAGCAAGAGGCATCAGAGTTCGCTTCTTCAAAGGCACTGATGCTGGCTGAACTCTATCGCGAGCAAAGTCTCTGGCAGCAGGCCCAAGATTGGTTAGACAAAGTCAGCCCAGAAGAGCAGCAGCACCAACCCTTCGGCCTTATGCAAAAAATGCTGCATCGGCAAACAGCAGCACCTATGCGTTATCGGGCATAGTTCATTGGTTCACGCGTGCTGCGGTGTGCAACAGCCGCTCCACACCACTACAAATAGAAGTTCTCATGCTCGACGACATCAAAAAAACACTCTGGGCCACGGCTGACAAGATGCGCGCCAACATGGATGCGGCGGAATACAAGCACCTCGTGCTTGGCCTTATCTTCATCAAATACATCTCGGACAGCTTCACCGGCCACACCGCGCTGCTGGCCCAGCGCCTGCGCGACCCGCAAGACGAGTTGTTCTACGGAGACTGCGCCGATGAAGACATCTACGCTGAGCTGGAAGACCGTGACTACTACACCGCAGACAACGTGTTCTGGGTGCCCGAAAGTGCCCGCTGGGAAGACCTGCGCGCTGCCGCTAAGCAGCCTGACATTGGCAAGCGCATTGACGATGCGCTGGCGCTGATTGAACTGGAGAACCCCAAGCTCAAAGGCATTTTGGACAAACGCTATGCCCGTGCCCAATTGCCCGATGGCAAGCTGGGCGAGCTGGTGGACTTGGTCTCTGCCATCGGCTTTGGCGGCACGCCAGACCAAGCGCGGGATGTGCTGGGGCAGGTGTATGAATACTTCCTGGGCCAGTTCGCCAGTGCCGAAGGCAAAAAAGGCGGCCAGTTCTACACGCCCGCCAGCATTGTGAAAACCCTCGTGGCCGTGCTGGCCCCGCACCAAGGCAAGGTGTACGACCCCTGCTGCGGCTCCGGCGGCATGTTTGTGCAGTCAGAAAAATTCATCCAAAGCCACGGCGGCAAGATTGGGGATGTGTCCATCTACGGGCAAGAGTCCAACCCCACCACTTGGCGCTTGGCTGCCATGAACTTGGCCATTCGCGGCATTGACTTCAACTTGGGCAAAGAGCCGGGCGACACCTTTGTGCGCAACCAGCACCCCGACTTGCGCGCCGACTACATCTTGGCCAACCCGCCCTTCAACATCAGCGACTGGTGGCATGGCAGCTTGGAGGGCGACCCGCGCTGGGTCTATGGCACACCCCCGCAAGGCAATGCCAACTACGCATGGCTGCAGCACATGCTGCACCACCTGCGCCCCACCGGCCGCGCAGGCATTGTGCTGGCCAATGGCAGCATGTCATCCAGCCAAAACAGCGAGGGCGAGATTCGCGCCGCCATGGTGCAGGCCGATGTGGTGGAAGTGATGGTGGCGCTGCCCGGCCAGTTGTTCTTTAACACGCAAATTCCAGCTTGCCTGTGGTTCCTCACCAAAGCCAAGCCCGCGCACCGTAAGGGCGAGGTGCTTTTTATTGATGCCCGCAAGCTGGGCAGCATGATTAGCCGCGTGCAGGCCGAGCTGACGGATGCGGCCATTGACCGGATTGCCAGCACCGTAGCCGCATGGCGCGCGGAAGCAGGCAGCGCCAGCTATGAAGATGTGGCCGGTTTTTGCCGCAGCGTGCCGCTGGCTGAGATTGCCCAGCACGGCCATGTGCTCACCCCCGGCCGCTATGTGGGCGCGGAAGAAGTGGAAGACGACGACGAAGCCTTTGCCGAAAAGATGCAGCGATTGACCCAGCAACTGGGTGAGCAGATGAAAAAAGGCACGGAGTTGGATGCGGTGATTCGCCAGAAGCTGGGGGGGCTGGGGTATGAGTTCTGAACTTTATGACGCAATAAATTTAGGAGATTTAATTAACTATAAAAAAGGGATAGCATTCAAGTCAAAGGATTATTCGGACAATGGTATTCCATTAATAAGAGTTAGCAATTTTCATGAAGATACGTTGTCTCCAAATGATTTGAAATTCCTACCGAGAAAAATAGCAGAAGAAAATAAATCTGTAGAGTTGAAATTTTCTGATATTGTGGTTGCGACAGTAGGTTCTTGGCCTAATAATCCATCTTCAGTTGTTGGTCGTGTTATTAGCGTTCCCAAATGGTCTGCTGGCGCATTAATGAATCAGAATTCTGTAATATTAAGAGCCAAAGACTCTGACTTTTACAATCAAAGATATTTATTTTATTGTCTTAAGACCAAAGATTTTTCAAATCATATTATTTCAAAAGCACAAGGAAGTGCCAATCAAGCATCAATAACCCTAGATGCAATTTTTAGTTTTCCGATTTTTTGGAGTGATTACTCTCACAGGCAGAGCGTTGCAAGCTTTCTCACAAATATCGATGACCGCATCACCCTCCTGCGCGAAACCAACACCACGCTAGAAACCATTGCCCAAGCCTTGTTTAAATCATGGTTTGTGGACTTCGACCCCGTCCACGCCAAGCAACAAGGCCGCGCGCCCGAAGGCATGGATGCGCAGACGGCGGCGCTATTTCCAGATTACTTCGAGGAGTCGGAATTGGGGATGGTGCCGAAGGGGTGGAGGGCAAGCAATTTAGGTGAGATTGCGAGCTTCCAAAATGGCTATGCATTTAAAAGCAAAGATTGGAAAGATTCAGGCCATCCAGTTGTGAAAATTGGAGATGTGAAGCCAGGAATTATCGATTTATCCGGTTGTAGTTTTGTTTCACCTAGTACATTGAAAGGATTAGACCGCTTTGCCCTTTTCAGAGGGGATTTACTTGTTGGAATGACAGGATATGTTGGTGAAACAGGTTTAGTTCCAAGCCACAACCCTCAAGCATTTTTAAATCAGCGAGTCGGTCGAATTGCTGCAAAGAATAAACAGGCTTGTTTTGAATATATATATTGCGCTATTCGTAATAGTGGATTCAAAGAATTTGCTGTTTCTCAGTCGCATGGCAGTGCACAAGCTAATGTGAGTGGTGCCTCTATTCTGGAATACCCAATAGTTCTGGCATGTGAAAAAATAATTGATGCTTTTTCTGGGATTGTTAAGGTGTTGATAGAGAAAATCCTCACTAACCACGAACAGGCTCTTGCTTTGGCGAGCTGTAGAGACACCTTACTCCCCCGCCTAATCTCTGGCCAACTACGCCTGCCCGAAGCGCAAGCCTTGGTGGAAGACGTCGTGGATGCCTAAAACCATAGCTGCTAGCGCTGATGTATGCTAGTTTTTCAATAGTTTTATATTGGAAAGTCTTATCCAGAAATCGCTAGCAGCTATCAAAAATAAAAGACGAGACAAAGCCATGCCTCTGTTCAAAAGCTGCCCAGCAGTCAAATCAAACGCGCTATGGGCCGCAGCGCTGTTGGCCATAAGCAGCACGCTGGCAGCGCCTGCCATTGCGCAGCCTTCAGCATCGCAGCTTTCCGCCAGCTTTGCCGCTTGCATGGACAAGTCCGGCGGCGTAACGGCTGAGATGCATGCCTGCATCAGCGCCGAGCATGCGCGCCAAGACCAGCAGCTCAACCGCAACTACCAAGCCTTGATGGCTGAACTCACCCCTGCGCGCAAAAAGCAACTGCAAACCGCCCAGCGCCTGTGGCTGCAGTACCGCGATGCCAATTGCCACTTCTACGCCGACCCCGATGGCGGCACGATGGCTGGTATTGCAGCGGCGGACTGTGTGTTGCAGATGACGGCGAGCCGAGCACGGGAGTTGGCGGATTTGCGTTGAGGGCCTGCAAGGCAATAACAACAAGGGAGACCATCCATGTCCTTATTCCACGCCAAGATTGAAGGTGTGCCGCAGTTTGTGAGCTACTTCCCGGCCGTTGGTAATCCCCCCATAAACCACCGCTCTGAGAAGTAGAGCTATGCGGCCATGGCC
>JADKLW010000398.1_pt1 | contig 18829 bp, 19 predicted proteins | sample 8641881 | NCBI WGS metagenome assembly JADKLW01 (sample SAMN16272185, study PRJNA661076) | feces metagenome | isolation source: fecal sample from diarrhoea affected cattle B | host: Bos taurus | place: South Africa: Lokaleng Village, Mahikeng | collected 2019-09 | reverse complement strand
GATGAAAGCATCCGAACTTGAAATGTGTCACACAAATGGCGTGACAGATGTTGTTGAAGTCCAGATTGGTATTGACGGTATTGCCGTTGCTCAATCCAATGAAGGACCAACGATCGGCCTGACACCCAAGCAAATTTACCAAGCCATCGCGGAACGGCCATTCGGCAAAGAGAACACTGCGAAAAAATGGTCTGACATTGACCCGTCACTCCCCAATATTGCCATTAATGTTTATGGTCCACCATCAACATCAGGCACACGCGATGCTTTGACCGAGCTGATTATGGAAGTCGGTTGCAAAACAGACGCGACAACCAAGGCGCTTAAAGATAGTAACGAAGATGAATATAAAGCCATCTGTCACAATGTCCGTGCTGACGGGCCGTATATTGATGCGGGTGAGAATGACAATCTGATCGTCCAGAAGCTGAAAGCCAACCCCAATAGCCTCGGCATTTTTGGTTACAGCTTCCTTGGCGAAAATACCGATACCGTTCGCGGAGTTCCGGTTTCCGGCATCGCACCAACTTATGACGCGATTGCATCGGGCGAATATCCCGGCGCACGTCCACTTTATATATATGCCAAAAAACAGCATGTTGGAGTCATTCCCGGTCTTCAGGAATATTTGACCGAATTTGTCAGCGCCGGAGGAAATGACGGCTACCTGGTGAAAATCGGTCTTATTGCTTCGCCGGATGCTGTCCGCGCGACGATGGCAGAGACAGTCAAAAACCTGCCCGCATTGACCGGCACTGAATTGGAATAATAATCGTTGGGATGCGGGCTATTTTCATGTAGCCCGCATCCATTGATACCCTGATTCTGGGGTAAGAACCAAATCAAGGACCAGATTTTATACCGTGACAGGCTCAATTCTCTTCCTGCTAATCATCGTTCTCGGTTGTGCGTCCTGGTTCTTTGGCCGCGTCAAGGCGAGGCGTTTGATTGTAAATAGCCCCGAAAAGCGGCCCATCCATTCGCTGCCCAGCTATCATGGATGGTATGTTGCACTTTGGGCAATTGGCCCTGCCCTGTTGTTCCTGGTCGTCTGGAACATTGTCAGTCCTTCGCTGATTACAGAAGCTGCGCTGACCAGTCCTGCGGCCGAACAATTGCCAGAGGCTCCTTTCGCGCGAGGAGCGATACTTGCGGAAGCCCGCTCTATCGCTCTCGGCAATCAAACGACTGCATTCAATCCTCTCTCGCTGACGATGGTTAAACCCTATCAGACTGCCCTGTCCTATTATGGGACGCTTGGTACGATTGCTGTCCTGCTTCTGGTTTTTGCCTGCGGCACTTTTGCATGGCTACGAATTAAACCGGATCTCAGGGCGCGCACAAAGGTTGAGCGGATCACAATGATGGCGCTGCTTTTCGCTTCGCTCATCGCTACGATCACCACAATCGGCATATTTATATCGCTGGTTTTCGAGTCCATGCGGTTCTTCTCGATGGTGTCGCCACTGGACTTTTTGTTCGGTACCGAATGGAATCCAAAAGCTGTCGCTGGCCCGTCCGGAGATAGCGGATTTGGAGCCATACCGCTGTTCTGGGGAACAATATTCATCGGCGCAATCATTGCGATGATCGTCGCAATCCCGCTCGGTTTGATGAGCGCGATCTATCTCACCCAATATGCAGCACCGAAATTCCGCTCGTGGATGAAACCGATATTAGAGATTCTCGCTGGCGTCCCGACGGTTGTTTATGGTTATTTCGCTGCATTGACAGTCGCGCCTGCCCTTCGCGATTTTGCTGTTTCTATTGGCATTTCAAACGCCTCTTCAGAATCCGCTTTGGCTGCAGGTGTGGTTATGGGCATCATGATTATCCCGTTTGTTTCCTCTATGGCAGATGACAGTATTGCCGCGGTTCCTGCCGCCATGCGCGACGGCTCGCTCGCTATGGGCGCGACGAAGAGCGAAACGATTAAAAAGGTTTTGATCCCAGCGGCCCTGCCCGGTGTCGTCGGCGGTGTCTTGCTGGCTGTCAGCCGCGCGATTGGCGAAACCATGATCGTTGTCATGGCTGCCGGTCTTGCCGCGAACCTCACTGCCAATCCGTTTTCCAGTGTGACTACGGTCACCACGCAAATCGTCCAGTTGCTAACCGGCGATCAGGAATTTGACAGCCCCAAAACGCTCGCCGCTTTCGCGCTTGGTCTGGTACTGTTCATTGTGACCTTGCTGCTCAATCTGATCGCGCTCAGGGTCGTTAAAAAATATCGGGAAGCTTATGAATAGCGCAGCCACCCCTTCACAAAAGCGCACGCCTACTGATTGGCAGGGTGCCGAGATGCAAAAGCGTATTCGCGGCCGCTATGCAGCGGAACGGCGATTCAAGATCATGGGTCTTGGTGCGGTTTTGATATCGGCGGCTTTTCTTGCGTTTCTATTATTCGTAATGGTTGGCAACGGTCTGCGCGGATTTACCCAGACTGAGCTGCCTGTCGAAATAGACTTTCCTGCCATGACCGGCGGCGCTTCGCCAAGCCAGTTTGAAGGGCAAAATGCCAAGGCAAACCTTCAGACTTTGGGTGTGCAGGATATCGTAGAAGCCAGCATCCAGATCCAATATGGCGAAAAAGGCACCAACCTGTTTTCGACTGGCGGATGGCAGGACGTACGTCAGGAAATCCTGAAAAATCCCGACATTGTCGAAACAAAGGCTACCTTAAGCCTGCCGGTAAATTCCGACATTGACGTTGCCTATAAAGGCACAGGCAGCGATGATTCAGAGGCGAAAGTGGCGCAGCTGGGTGACAGTATGCGCACCGGATTCAACTGGAACTTCCTGAGCAGCTCTGACGCAACAGACCCGATGCAAGTGGGTATCTGGGGCGCGCTGAAAGGCTCTCTGATAACGATGTTCATCACGTTGATCATCGCCTTTCCCATCGGTGTGCTCTCGGCTCTCTATATGGAAGAATATGCGCCAAAGAACCGTTTTACCGACCTGATCGAAGTTTCGATCAACAACCTTGCTGCCGTTCCATCCATCATCTTTGGTCTGCTTGGCCTGGCTGTGTTCCTAAACCTCTTTGGCATGCCGCGATCTGCGGCACTGGTCGGTGGTTTGACGCTGGCCCTTATGACTATGCCCGTAATTGTTATATCGGGCCGTAACGCTGTCAAAGCCGTGCCGCCCTCCATCCGCGAAGCCGCTTTGGGTATCGGTGCAAGCAAGATGCAGGTTGTTTTCCACCATGTGCTTCCGCTGGCGCTTCCCGGCATATTGACTGGCACAATCATCGGTATGGCCCGCGCTTTAGGGGAAACAGCACCGTTGCTGATGATCGGAATGCGCGCATTTATCGCGACGCCGCCAGACGGTATTACCGAACCTGCCACGGTATTGCCGGTGCAGATTTTCTTGTGGTCCGATGAAGTTAACCGCGGGTTTGTTGAAAAAACCTCTGCAGCGATCATTGTTTTGCTGGTGTTCCTTCTAACGATGAACGCAGTAGCTATATATCTGCGTAACCGGTTTGAAACCCGCTGGTAGAAAGTGATATGACAGAATTACTAGACAGTGACATTCCGAATGAAACCCCGAATGCCCGTCCGAATGAAGGCTCAACTATGACAGAAACAACAGCCCCTACCATCTCTGCCGGTGACGGGCCGCTGAAAATGACCACGCGCAACGTGAATGTTTTCTATGGCGAGAAACAGGCTATCAAAGACGTTTCTATCGATGTCGCGCTCGACAATGTAACGGCGTTTATCGGTCCTTCCGGTTGCGGCAAATCAACCTTTCTGCGCTGTTTGAACCGGATGAATGATACGATCCCGATCGCCAGAGTGACGGGCGAGATCACATTGGAAGGCGAAGACATTTACGCACCGCAGATGGATGTGGTGCAACTTCGCGCCCGTGTCGGCATGGTGTTTCAAAAGCCCAACCCCTTTCCAAAGTCGATTTATGACAACATAGCTTATGGTCCGCGGATTCATGGCCTGGCCAATAGCAAGGACGAGCTCGATCATATCGTTGAAAGCTCACTGCAACGGGCTGGTCTTTGGGGCGAAGTGCAGGATCGATTGCAGGATAGCGGAACCGCCCTATCTGGCGGCCAGCAACAAAGGCTGTGCATCGCCCGAGCAATAGCAGTTGACCCCGAAGTCATTCTCATGGATGAACCTTGTTCTGCATTAGATCCCATAGCAACAGCCAAGATCGAAGAGCTTATTCATGAACTTCGTGGTAGATATGCTATTGTTATCGTGACGCATAATATGCAGCAAGCTGCCCGTGTTTCACAACGCACTGCTTTCTTTCACTTGGGAACACTTGTTGAATATGGCGTTACGTCAGATATATTCACAAACCCGACAGAAGAAAAAACACGGGATTATATTACCGGGCGCTACGGTTAGCCGTTACGCAATTAAAGGAAAGTCGGAAAATGACAAATGGCAGCATGGAACATACGGTCAAAGCCTTTGATACCGATATCAATGAACTGCGCGGTATGGTTGCGGAAATCGGTGGACGCAGCGAGCAGGCAATTGCCAAGGCAATGCGTGCGCTGGAAAAGCATGACCTGAAACTGGCGGCAGAGGTCGTTGCTGAAGACAAGATTATCGACGAGCTTGAAAAGCGCATCGATGAACTGACGATCCAGACCATCGCCTTGCGCGCGCCAATGGCCGATGACCTGCGCGAGTTAATCGCTACGTTCAAAATATCCGGCGTGGTCGAACGTATCGGCGATTATGCAAAGAATATCGCAAAGCGCGTGCCGGTTATTGCCAGCACCCATAAATTGCGCCCTGCTTCTTTGCTGCCATCAATGTCAAACGTGGCATCCGAACTTGTGCGCGACTCCCTGGAAGCGTTTGCACGCCGCGATGCCGACCTGGCTGTGGATGTCTGTGAGCGGGACCAGATTGTTGATGACTTTTACACCAGCATTTTCCGGTCCGTCGTCACTTTCATGATCGAGAACCCCAAAGATATCGGGGAAGCTGCCCACCTGCTTTTCATCGCCAAAAACCTGGAACGGATTGGCGACCATGCAACCAACGTCGCAGAAATGGTATATTTTGCCGCTAAAGGCGAACCAATGCCGGAACGCGATCGCGGTAACAGCCCCACCGATTTTGTGGATGCGCCAGAAGACGGGAGTTAGTAAAATGGCCGGTGCGAAATTGTTACTTGTTGAAGATGACGCTGCATTAGCGGAGCTTTTGATCTGGAACTTCAAAAAAGAAGAATATGATGTCATCCAGACACCCGATGGCGAAGAAGCTTTGCTGTTGGTGAAAGAACATCGTCCTGATGTTATCCTGCTGGACTGGATGGTCGAGAATCTGTCGGGAATCGAAGTATGCCGCCACCTGCGCCGGTCATCGGAAACAGCCAATATTCCAATCATCATGCTGACCGCTCGCGGTGAGGAAGAGGATAAAATCCGCGGCCTGGAAACCGGAGCGGATGATTATATCACAAAGCCGTTCAGCCCACGCGAACTGATAGCCAGAGTGAAAGCCGTTCTGCGCCGGGTACGCCCTGCCCTTGCCGGTGAAAAGCTGGTGTTCGGTGATCTGGAAATGGACACTGTTGGTCACAAGGTGAAACGCAACGGCGATACAATTCCGCTCGGACCGACCGAGTTCCGGCTTTTGCGTCATTTTCTGGAGCATCCCAACTGGGTATTCTCCCGCGAGCGGTTGCTCGATTCCGTCTGGGGTCAGGACAGCGATATAGAATTGCGAACGGTTGACGTGCACATCCGCCGTCTCCGCAAGGCGATCAACGTCAACCAGCGCCCCGACATCATCCGGACTGTCCGCTCCGCCGGATATGCCCTGGATACAGAAGCGGCCTGATCCTGATCTAAGCCCGCTACCCAACACACACAAAAAAGGCCGGATAGAACCGGCCTTTTTCTTTGCTCTATCGCAAGCGTTCAGAAAGCAATCTGCGCCCGCGCTCCGATCACATCGACGGAGAAGTCATCGGGCGCGCCGGGAACAATAGCCAGCGCATCTCCATAAGACAGACGCCCGTAATTTAACAGAAACCGGACATAATCAACCGGCGTCCAGATGAGAGACGCCATATAACCATCCTGCGTTCCGCCAATGACGCCTGCATCAGTAAGATCAAGCCGGTCATAACGCACGTTGACTTGCCAAGCTCCCATGCCGCCAGAACCGACCGGGTTGTTCACTTTCACGCCCTTGAACAGACCATCTTTATATTCACGCGTATCATCTGTCAGGAACAGCCCTGCTTCCACCGAACCGCCAAAAAATGTCGGATCAGCCAGACCGGGCCGACTTACTGTCGCCCAATGGCCCTCTGCGGCCGCATGGAACCGTCCTGAAATCACAGCCGCTTCCAATCCGTAAGTTAGCTGCTCCTCGGCGTCCATATTACCTGTGTTGATGAAGCGGGTATCGACGCTATGGATCAATGGCCGCTGGCGATAGCGAAGAGAATTCACATTATCACCAAGATCCTTCCAGTGGACAGAACCGCCCAAATGAAGCTGGGCATTATCAATTTTCGGAGCGAATACCACACGGCCATCCAGACCTATGCTGTCATTCCCGTCATCCAGATCAGCGATATTATCGGTGAATACACCTGCCTGTAGCAACACGTCACCTGTCTTGTAAGCGGCTGAAACACCGACCTGCCGTTCAAAACCAAAGGCATCGGTAAAGGCCGCACGCTCGATAAAGCTTGTGTCGTTGCTGCTGGACAATTCTTCCAGCGACTGGAAATTATTATGCTGACCAACTGTCACCGTTAAACCGCCGCTTTTATAATCAAGATAAGCATCCGTTATCTCGACTCCGTCCAGAAGGTCAGCCTCCAGCTTATATCCAAACCCGCCCGGAATGCTTCCTTGTACGCCCAGCCTTACGCGGCGGGCCTCGTTCGAAAAGCCTTCACCCGGAATATTGATTGTGGACGGGACGGATGACAGATTATTAAAATCATAAAGGATCCGGCCACGCGGTTTAAAGCTCCAGCCATCGTCCGTTTTGATTTCCGGAGCGCCTTTGAACTTGATGCTGGTTTTCTCTTTGGCCTGCGCGACCTTTTCGACCTCGGCGACCTTTTCTGTTTGCTGCTGCTGGGTAGTTTGCACAGCACCTAATTGTGCGCGCAGGTTTGCAACTTCTTGCTCCATCTGGTTGAGGCGCTCCAGCAGAGCCGCCGCTTCCTCGTCAGAGATCGGTGCTGCAAAAGTCTGAACGGGGGTTAGCGCTAATATGGCGGCGCCAGTTGTCAGGGCTAGTTTCAGATGCATGCTCATAAGAGTCCTTGATGCTGGGTGACAATTGATGTCTCGGCTCTATGACAATTACATTTCTAAATAGCGTCATTTTTATTGCAGTTTTTTTACAAGGGAATGCCGGACGGTCTGAGGACAAATACGCGCTAGTCCTGAATCAGTTTCATCAACCGGCGTTCAATTGGAGCAAGCACAGCGGCAAGATCGTCACCGCGCTTCAATATCTGTCCATGTTCGCCATGCAGCATCCATTGACCCTGCTTGTTCCGGTTCGCAGGGCGTTTTTCTATGCGGATTTGCGGCCGCTCTGACGCGCGGCGAAAAGCAGAGAAAATGGCGGCATCTCTATCCATATCCATGGCATAGTCCCGCCAGTGTCCGGCAGCGACCATCCGGCCGTAAAGACTGAGAATCCGTTCCAATTCCCGGCGTTCAAAACCTACCTGAACCGGATATCTTTCCTTTACAGGAAAAGCTGAGACGTTGGAATTTTCAGAGCGGCTCAAGCGCTATCTCGGCTGCTTTCCGTGCCATCTGTGTCGGCTTTATCCTGGCTCTTTGCATATGCGGCAATACGTTTTTGCAATTGTTCTACCTCACACTGCAATACTTCCAGTTTCTGCGCGCCGGTATCGGCCGCCATTTCGCTGCATGGCGTGCCATAAGGGGTGAATTCTTCCTGATATTGCTCCACCTTGACCAGCATGGGGCGTGCGCGAACGCCGACCATTGTCGCGCCTTCCGGAACATCCTGTGTCACCACAGCATTGGCACCGATACGCGATCTTTTACCAACCGTAATCGGCCCCAATATCTGTGCGCCCGATCCCAGAATGGCATCATCCTCGATCGTCGGATGGCGTTTTCCTCCAATCCCGTTAGCCGGATTAGTTCCGCCAAGCGTCACACACTGGTAAATTGTGACATTATCACCGATTTCTGCCGTTTCGCCGATGACAGAAAAGCCATGGTCGATGAACAGATGCTTGCCGATTTTGGCACCCGGATGGATATCAATAGCCGTTAATAGCCGGGATAAATGGTTCACCAAGCGCGCCAGAAAATATAGCTCACCCTTGAACAACCAATGCGCCACGCGGTGCAGACCCAAAGCCAGAACACCGGGGTATAGCAATATCTCCCAACGGGAGCGCGGAGAGGGATCGCGACTCTTTACAGAATCCAAATATTCTCCCAATTCCCCAAACATCTTCTTCTCCGGTAATTTACCAGCCCTCAAACTAAGGTTCCCGCTATGACTTTTCCAGTCTTTTCTTGCCACTGATTTCAAACCGGCCCTTTTTGCGCTCGTATTTATCACTATATTGAATTAATATGCTTCTAGTCATTAAGGGGATCAATCGTGTCTAACTATCTGCCAACCCTTAAACAGTTGCAATATCTGGTGGCGCTGGAAGACCATGGCCATTTTGGACGAGCGGCAGAAGCCTGTTACGTTACCCAATCAACGCTATCCGCCGGTATAAAGGAGCTCGAAACTCTTCTGGATGTCACATTGGTTGAGCGGACACGCCGGGTCGTGCGCTTTACCGAGCTTGGCAAACAGATGGTCGAGAAAGCCCATCGCATCCTCCGCGAAGCCGAAGAGCTTTCCGATATGGCGCGTTCCGCAGGTAAACCGTTGGTCGGTGATATCCGAATGAGCGTTATTCCCACGATCGCGCCCTTTTTACTGCCGAAATTGCTCCCTCAGTTACGAAAAGACCGGCCAGAGCTCAAACTTTACCTGAAGGAAGAACCGAGCCAGGCCGCTTGCGATACACTGCGCCACGGGCATGTTGATTGTGTTTTACTCGCACTGCCCTTCCCGTGCGGCGACGTAGAATCAGAAATATTGTTTCAGGACGAAATCCTTATCGCTTTCCCCAAAGACGATCCGCGCGATCCGCCTAAAATGGTTGATCCTGCGATTATCGACGAAAACCGCCTGTTGCTTCTGGAAGATGGCCATTGCCTGAAGGATCACGCTCTGGCTGCATGCAACCGACCGGAACTCAGGGCATCAGCCCGGATGATGGGTACATCGCTGCATACTTTGGTCCAGATGGTCGATAACGGTTTAGGGCTGACAATGCTTCCGAAAATGGCGATTGATAGTGGGATATTGGACCATACCGATATTATTGCACGGCCCCTTATCTCGGAACATGCTTACCGCGATATTGCTCTCATCTGGCGCAAGAACAGTCCGCGCAGGGACGAGTTCAAACTTCTGGCAGAGATCATGCGGCAGACAAAGGATTGGGCGGTTAAAAAAGCGGCCTAACCGCCCCAGTTTTCTGCAGCTTCAACATCTGATGCTCGTTCCTCGACCCAGCTTTCACTTCCGTTGCGGCTGATTTCCTTTTTCCAGAAAGGCGCAGCGGTTTTTAGCTGATCCATGATGAAAGCACAGGCCTCTATAGCTGCTTGCCTGTGGTCGGAACATGTGCAGGTTAAGACAATCTGTTCTCCGATTTTCAGCCGACCGACCCGGTGGATGATCGTGATCCCGTGCAAATCCCATTTTTGCGCGGCTTTATCTGCAATTTGGCGCAAGGCTTGTTCGGTCATCGCCGGATAATGTTCCAGTTCGAGAGCGATCAGATCGCCGTCCCCTCTCACCTGTCCGACAAAACTGGCAACTGCACCGCCGCCAAGTGTTGACAGATTTGCAATCTCGGCCCCGGCATCGAAATCGCCAGTTATGACCTCAATCTTTTTCATCCGCCTGTAACCGGCGGAAATATCGCCAGCTCTCTGGCCCCGGCCAGCAGTTTATCCGGCCCCACGAAATCATGATCCAGTGCAAAACGCAGCTTGTTCATGTCACAAAAGGCCGCTTGGTAAGAAGCGTCACTATCCCGCAGATGCTCGACAAGCTGCCCAACGGTTTTGGCATTTTGCGGGCAAATCACAGTCTCTTCATCACGGCCCAGTCGTTCCTTGACCCATGCGAAGTATATCATGTTAATTTCCTGCGTCATGAATGACCATCAATCCATATGTTTCAGGCCGACCCGAAGATAATCCCAGCCGGTTATCATCGTCAGAATTGCCGCTGCCCAAAGCGTCCAGATGCCAACGGTCTGAATGAAAGCATATTGCGGCAATCCGCCCGCCAATATCAGGGCGCCAAAAGAAACGAGCTGTAATGTCGTCTTCCATTTGGCCAGTTGGGACACTGGCACACTGACTTGCAAACCGGCCAGAAACTCCCGCAAGCCCGATACAGCAATCTCGCGCAGCAAAATTATCAGCGCTGCGATTACATTATAGCCTTCGATATCGCCGCTTGCACAGAGGATCAGGATGACCGATGCTACCATGATCTTGTCGGCAATCGGGTCAAGGAATATGCCCAGTTTCGATACTGTGCCCTGCGAACGGGCAAGATAGCCGTCAAAATAATCGGTAATAGCCATTAAGGCATAAAGCCCGGTACCGAGTAAATAACCCAGTTTCCAGCTTGGCCACCAGAGTAAACCGACAAGAAATGGCACGGTAAATATCCGCGATAGCGTCAAAATGTTTGGCAGATTTAGCATATTATTCTGCCATAGCTAGGTTTTGACCAAAGTGAAATCCTATCCTTGCCCATGGACATCAAGCCGGATGTGAAGATGGAGTTTTCGGACATTCAGTGCCTTGCGCTATCGGACTACATCGTTAGTGTGCCGGCCAAGTCCATTCATACCTGAACGTTCCAACCGGGGCTCTACCACAGGAAAATGCCAACGCATGCCATCCGCTCATCGATTACTAGCAAAACGGCGCTTTTGGCCGCTTTTCCTCACGCAGATGCTAGGTGCTTTCAACGACAATCTGTTCAAATTCTCAATGGTCATCCTGGTCACTTACGGCATCTACAAGGACCCGGCCCAGGATTTTCAGTTTAACGCACTGGCGTCCGGGATTTTTATCCTGCCGTTCTTTTTATTCTCGTCTTTGGCCGGGCAACTCGCCGACAATTATGACAAGGCGCGGATTACACGCTTTGTCAAAACGCTGGAAATCGTGATTGCGGTTATCGCTGCTCTCGGATTGTGGCTCCATTCGATTCCTATCATGTTGACCGCCCTGTTCCTGCTCGGTCTGCAGTCGACATTTTTTGGCCCGATCAAATACGCCATCCTTCCACAGCATCTGAAAAAGGACGAGGTGCTGGCGGGAACCGGACTGGTGGAAGCCGGAACCTATATCGCCATATTGGCCGGCACGATCCTTGGCGGCATCATCATTGACCGCGATGGTAACGGCGTTGAAATTGCTATTATTTCTGTGCTTATAGTCGCGGTAATTGGCCGGATTGCAGCGCACTATATACCCAGTGCGCCGCCGCAAAAGGAAGTCGAGAAGATCGATTTCAACTTTCTGCGCTCTTCCATCAGGCTGATTTCAGCGACTTTGCATATACGTAGGCTTTATCTGGCGATTGTGGCGATCAGCTTTTTCTGGACCATCGGATCGGTGCTCATCATCCAGTTCCCACCCCTGGTGGAAAACGTCCTGACGTCGACCCCCGCCGTCGCAAGCCTGTTCCTTGGCGTTTTTTCTGTTGGCATCGCATTGGGGTCTGTCCTGATAAACCGCCTGCTCAAAAGTGAGGTTTCGGCACGGTTTGCACCGTTTAGCGTGATCATGATGGGTGTTTTTGTTGTGATCCTCTTTTTCATAGCCCGCAATTGGGAGGGCCTTCCCAATGGGGAGCTGCACACTTTCCGCACGTTCATGATGCATGATGGGGCATGGGCCTTGCTGGGAACTCTGGCCGGAGTGTCGATATTTGGCGGTATGTTTGTCGTGCCGCTTTATGCTTTTTTGACGACCACCGTCGATATCAGCGAAACGGCTCGAACCATTGCCGCGAACAATGTCGTCAATTCCGGATGTATGGTGCTCGGCGCACTTGTTGCCCTGGGGCTGAGCTTGCTGGGTGTTTCAACTACCGAGCAATTGCTCTTGGTCGCAGCTATGTGCGTCGTGGCGGCATGGCTAGGCCAGCAACTACATCTCGCCTGCGACTAAGCAGGCCATCAGTCGCGCTTAAATGATGAAGGCCGAGAAAGCAGTGAAGAACGCCGTGAAGCTCAGGAGGAAGAGACTCACATCCTCGTTCATCCATTTTCTGGGCTGGCTTTTCGTCTGCTCACTTGCCGGTTTTTCAACAGGAACGAACAGTTTACGCGGCAGAGTGCGGCGGAATGGGTGCCTTGCAGCCTCATTACGAATCGCAAAAGACGGAGCCTTGCCAAGCACGAGCGTATGGGATCGGGCTTCTTTCATGCCCATTTGTTAACAATTTGTTAGGGATTAAATCCAGCGTAAAATGGTTTTTCGCGATCTTTGTCTTGAAATGATACGGTTATTTTTATCGATTGCGCGCGCCGCTATCAGTCCGATATGAGTGCAAACCATGATTGTGTGATGTTTGCAACAATGCTCAAAAATTACATCTTTCGCGATAAATCTGGTTGATTTCAAATGATTGATGTGTCACTCCCACATTGACGATTTATCTAATGCGAAGCCTTAAAGGAGCAAATTATGCGTTTCGATAAAATTGGTATGGCAGCTGTTGCCGCCGCATCTCTGGTTGCTACACCTGTGTTCGCACAGGCAGCTCAGCCAGTTTCCAAGGTTTCTGAAGCTGTTCGTGCTAACGCATCTGCAGACAAGGAAAGCAAACTCGAAGGCGGATCAGGCATCATCATTGCTGTCCTCGCTGCCGCTGCAGTAATCGGTGGTATCGTTATCGCCGCTGACGGAAGCGACGACTCGCCAACCAGCCCCTGAGCTCTGGCGATAGAAGATTTTAAGATGGCGGCCCTTTGGTCGCCATTTTTTTTGCCCCCGATTTTTGCCACCCGACTCTGGTCCCGATTCTGGCCCCGATTTAAGTCGCCCTGAATAAAGAAGTCGCCCTGAATAAAGAATAAGCACAAAATCATTTGGCACGGGAGCAATGGTTGCACTTGCGTGACAGATTTCCCATATCCCGTTTATGACAAAAAATCAGCAGCATGGCATGCAAGACTGGCATGGCACCACCATCCTTTCCGTTCGTAAAAATGGCAAAGTCATCGTGATCGGCGACGGCCAGGTTTCCATGGGTCAAACCGTGATGAAGCCCAATGCCCGCAAGGTCCGTCAATTACATGACGGATCGGTCATTGGCGGCTTTGCCGGTGCAACCGCAGATGCTTTCACCTTGTTCGAGCGCCTGGAAGCCAAGCTGGAACGGCACAACGGCCAATTGATGCGCGCGGCTGTAGAGCTGGCCAAAGACTGGCGGACGGACAAATATCTACGCAATCTCGAAGCGATGATGATCGTAGCCGACAAGGACGTAACCCTGATCCTCACCGGCAATGGTGATGTGCTGGAACCCACACAGGGTATTGCCGCCATCGGGTCCGGCGGTAACTTTGCCCTTGCAGCGTCCAGGGCACTTATCGAATATGAAGAAGATGCGGAAAAACTCGCGCGCAAGGCCATGGCTATCGCGGCTGAAGTCTGCATCTACACAAATGATCAGGTCACAACAGAAATTCTGGATAGCGCGACGTAGCGTTTTGCGGACTATGCCCCTTAATCGCCACGCTTCCAATTTGCTTCCATCAAAGGTTGAACATGCAACATAATCTTACCCCCAAGGCCATTGTTAAGGCACTTGATGAACATATCGTCGGACAGAAAGAGGCCAAACGGGCCGTAGCCGTTGCGCTTCGCAATCGCTGGCGGCGGCAGCAGCTTCCTGCGGACTTGCGCGACGAAGTAACGCCGAAAAACATCCTCATGATAGGGCCCACCGGCTGCGGCAAGACCGAGATTTCCCGGCGTCTTGCGAAGCTGGCCGATGCGCCCTTCATCAAGATTGAGGCAACCAAGTTCACCGAAGTCGGCTATGTCGGCCGTGACGTGGAACAGATTGCCCGCGACCTTGCCGAAGAGGCTGTGCGCCTGGAACGTGAGCGCCGCCGTCTGGCCGTGCGCGATGCGGCATCGGAAGCCGCAATGAAGCGTCTGCTCGACGTATTGTGCGGTGACAATGCCAGCGAAGCCACGCGGGAAAGCTTTCGCCAGCGCGTGGTCGACAATCACATGAACGACACCGAGATTGAAATCGAGGTCGAGAACACCCCAACCGCGCCGATGGATATTCCCGGCATGCCCGGTCAGGTTGGCATGATTAACCTGTCGGACATGATGGGCAAAGCCTTTGGCCAGAGCAATATGAAGCGGCGCAAGATGCGTGTCGCCGATGCGTGGGACAAACTGATCGAGGAAGAATCAGACAAACGCCTGGACGATGATGACATCGCTCGCATGGCGATTTCTGATGCTGAGTCCAATGGTATCGTGTTCCTTGATGAAATCGACAAAATTGCGGTCAGCGATGTCCGCGGCGGATCCGTCAGCCGTGAGGGCGTTCAACGCGACCTGTTGCCGCTGATCGAAGGCACTACGGTTGCCACCAAATATGGCCCCATGAAGACGGACCATATCCTGTTCATCGCATCCGGCGCTTTTTCTATCTCCAAGCCCAGTGACATGCTTCCCGAACTGCAGGGGCGGCTTCCCATCCGTGTGGAACTGCGCGCACTGACCGAGGAAGATTTTGTGCGCATTTTGACCGAAACCAAGGCCAATCTGCCGCAGCAATATATCGCCCTGTTAGGGACCGAGGATGTCACCGTCGAGATTACGCCCGATGCGATTGAGAAGCTGGCCCAGATTGCCGCGAATGTGAATGAAACAGTCGAGAATATCGGTGCCCGTCGGCTTCAGACCGTGATGGAAAAACTGCTCGAAGACATCAGCTTTGATGCCGAAGACAGGAAGGGCGAGACAATTAAAGTTGATGCTGCCTATGTGGACAGCCAGCTTGCCGATGTCGCCAAGGATACAGACTTGTCAAAATATGTGCTATAAAGCCACCTGACGAAAACCAAATCTGTGGAGGGAAAAATGGCTGAAGGCGGATGTTATTGCGGGTCGGTGCGCTACGAGATTTCGGGCGAACCGATCAACCATGCAATCTGTTATTGCCGCGATTGCCAGAGAAGCACCGGCGCGCCTTCGGTAGCGTGGATCATGCTGGCTCAGGACGGCTTTTCCGTCACCAAGGGCGAGCTTAAATCCGTCCATGGCAAAGCGGGGGCACAGCGGCAGTTTTGCGCCGATTGTGGAACGGGAATCGCCTATATAAATGCCGAGATGTTACCCGGCATGGTCGATGTGCAAACCGCCACGCTCGACGCCCCTGAAGAATATGCTCCCCAAATGAGCATACAGCTTGCGGAACAGATTCCATGGGTCAAGGACGCGCATAAAATGCCGGGGTTTGAACGCTTTCCACCAATGGAATAGTGCGCTTATCAGAATTTCCAGAAATATAGCCGTTAGTTCTGAGCCTGTCGAAGGACGTTTCTGAAGCTTACGCACCGCGCTCGATTTCATGACGCCCTTCTACAAGGGCTAACGGCATTTAAATGGGCCTAGATTAGCGGGCGATTATCTGGAGCCTTCAGAAATTACCGCCTTGCTAGTCCCAGCAGCCTGACGGCTACCTTCTGGCACAACCATCAATTTCCATTCGGTTGATTCTTTCAGATATTTCTGCGCCAGTTGTTGCACTTCTTGCGTCGTGATTGCGGTATAATCTGTCATCAATGTTCGCAGCACAGCAAATTTCTGAGGGTTATAGGTCGCCCCTTCCAGCTGGCTCATCCAGAAACTGTTGCCGCTGCTCGCCCGCGATATGAGCTGTCGCAGAGGCTCCACAACCCGCTGCAATTCATCGGGGCTCACCGGTTTTTCTCGCAGGTCCTTGGCGATCACTTCGACAATTTCATAGAAACGGTCGATATTGTCTGGCGTCACCGGACTTGCGGCGCTGATATAGCCACCGGTCTTGAAGGCAACCGGCCAGTTGTTATTCACTTGAGGGCTATAGCTCGCCCCTTCCTTAGACCGTAATATCTCAAACATGCGATCATTGAAGATCGAGGTCAGGACTTCCAGCTTGCGGCTTTCGCGGATGTTATCCAGTCCCGCACCTGTTGGCCATGCGACCATGGCAGCTGCTTGCTCCTTGCCCCCTTTATGGACCAATATTTCAGGCGAGCCGTTGGGCTCAGGAAATTGCGGCGATACAGCGCCTTGCGGGACCGTAGCCGGCTGACGCGCATTCAGGGCACCAAAAGTTTTGAGCACTGCCTCCACCGCTTCATCGCGGTTGAAATCACCAAATAGCATCAGCTCGACAGGCCCACTGGCCAAAATCGGCTCCCAGAACGCCTTGAACTTCTCTGGCGTCAACTCGTTGAAATCCTCTTTGTCCGGCGTCTTCCAGCGGGGATCCTTGCCACGGACCAGCCAGTCCAGATCACGCTGCAACACGGCCTGCGGGGAAGCAGAGAAACTGTCATAGCCAATCAAAGCTGCGGCCCGACTACGCAGAACCGGTGCCTCATCCCAGCGGGGATATTGCAGTTTCGCCGCAATCAGATGCAGTTGGTCCTCAAGATCAACGGGACGTGTGTCAGCCTTGATTTCATAAGCATCATTGTCAATTTCAAAGTTAAGCCCGATCCGGCGGCCTGTCGTAATTTTATCCAGACCTTCCTGTCCCAGTTCACCAACACCGCTGGCCATCAGGGCCATGCCGCCGGTCCACGCAAGTCCTTCTTCATCAGGAGCCAGACCGCTATATCCTTTGCCAAATCGCGCATTGACCATGATCTTGTTGCGCTCGGCATTATTGGGGAACAACAACACCCGGACACCGTTGGACAGAGTGAGTTTTTCCATATCGAACCATGTTATAGGTTCCGATGAGGCAACCGTGCCCTTGCGCCCGATACTCGGCAGCGCATCAAAGCCCAGCTTCTCCTGCTCCATCCGAGCATTATTGGCGGCCTGGACATCTTCGTTCAGAACCGCGGCAAGTTTTGCCTCGCCATTCTCGACAGCAGTCGGAGACGCTAGCAAAGCGCGGGTTGCCACACCGTCAAACAGCTTTTGCGTCGCTGCCAGCAATCTCTCCGGCGTATAAAGATCCCGCATGTTCCGGAACACATCAAGCGCGGTTTGCGGAGTTGCGACCGTTTCACGAATGTCCACGGCATTGACAATATCATCGGCCTGCTTGCGTGCAGCCTCGGTAAAATAGCCCTCGACTCCTATGGCTAGAGCCGCATCAAACTCGGCTATTTCCCGCGCAATATCCTCTTCCGAGGGAGCATGGGTGGTTGCATCGGCGATCACGGCACGCACATCACGCAGCGCGGATTCCCAGTCATCACTCAAAGGAATGATATTGACGAAAGTTCCGTCAACCGATCGGCTGACATCTTCCTGGTTTACATTCGCCTGAAGAAAGCTGCCCCCTGCCCTTGCGCGTGCCTCGAGCCTGCGGTTAATCATTTGCAGCGCGAGCAGGTCGATCAGTAACTGCTGGTTGTAGACGATGGTGTCATCGACTTTCCTCCACGGCCGGACCGTCGCCATGGATATGAAGCGCGGCAATGTCGGCTGAATCGCGACCCTGCTTTCGGGGGCAGAGGGATCGGGATCACCGAAATCAGGCGCAACGCCCGCTTTGCCCTGCCCCTTCCAGTCGGCAAAATATTTTGTGAGCAATGCTTCAAACACCGCCGGATCGCCATCACCGGCGATGACAATCACCGTATTTTCGGGGCGATACCAACGCTGGTGAAAGGCTTGCAGCATTTTGGGAGTTGCACCGCTCAATGTCTTTACCGTGCCAATAGGGGCCCTGCTGGCGAGACGCTGACCTGCGAAGAATAGCTCGCGCGTGCTGTCCTGCAATTTGGTTTGCGGGCCTTGACGCTCTTGCCGCTCGGCCAGCACAACAGGCTGCTCGGCATTGACCGCAGCGGCACTCAGCCCCGGTGCCGTTATCATGCCGGAAATAATCTTGATGCTTTCCTCAAGGCTGATCGGATTGGCATTGGGAAGGTCGAGCTTATAGACGGTCTGCGTTGGCGTTGTCTCTGCATTGCTGTCACTGCCAAAAGTTGCGCCCAGCCGCTGCCAGACCCGCTTCGCTTCTCCGTCAGGAACATATTTGGAACCACGGAATGAAAGATGCTCCATAAAATGGGCAAAGCCCTGCTCGTCATCTTTTTCCATCAGGGAACCGACATCCATTCGGACACGGATAGACACCTGCCCCGGCGGCACACCATTGCGCTTGACCGCGTAACGCAGCCCGTTGTCGAGCACACCAAAGGTCCAGCTTTTATCAACCGGAACGTCGCTGCCTTCGTAGAGCCAGGGTAGCTGAGCGTCCGTTTTTTGCTCTTGAACCGCCGCTTTCTGGGCGTGTAGTTGACCCGGCACGGTGAGGACGGATAGGAACGCCCCCGCAAAAAGGGCGAAACCCGCGAAATAGCGGCGCGATGCGCTGAAATATCTACTCATGCGGCGTTTATAAACAGGGCATATCTTACTGGCTAATGAATAATCATCTGCAAAGCGGGGCGATCAAGGCGGATATCCAAGAAGATTTTGCCCGCCTGAAAGCAATTTTAGGCTTGATAG